>WASW01070276.1_pt1 | contig 11469 bp, 9 predicted proteins | sample 5698521 | NCBI WGS metagenome assembly WASW01 (sample SAMN11175560, study PRJNA528189) | sponge metagenome | isolation source: marine sponge | host: Leucetta | place: Antarctica: Western Antarctic Peninsula, King George Island | collected 2013-01
AAATGTTGCCGCCAAACCGGACAAAGAAAAGCCTGGAAAAAGAAAAATCGCTGCAAAAAAAATTCTTTGTGACGGATCCGGGGTTAATTAGCGTGACCGCCGACGTCTTCGTCGACCACCATCTTGATCGCTTGGTGCCGCAACTGTTGATCGCCTCAATGCAAGTTCAGGCATTTCTGATTCCAGTTGAGGGTAGGGTGCATCAGCATGTGGTATCGCCATGGCCTTGACGAAATGTTCCTGGAAACGAGGTTCTACTGCTGTTTCAACCTTGGTGATCGTTTTGACGATCTGCTGAATGTCGTCACGGCTTTGTTGATTCAATAATGCGATACGTGCGCCAGTGCCTGCGGCATTCCCGGCTGAGAATACGCGATCGAGGCCACAGTCCGGGATCATGCCCAGAACCATTGCGTACTTTGGGTCTATGTGGGTGCCGAACGCGCCGGCTAGAACCACTCGGTCCACATGATCGACGCCCATCTTGTCCATGAGTAGCGCAGCACCAGCAAATAGTGCGGCCTTCGCAAGCTGGATCGCGCGTACGTCGTTCTGTGTCACAGCCAACGTCACGTCACCTTCGTAAAGAACATATGAGAAGGTACGGTCCGTCGCTTGGATACGCGGGCTGGTTGCCGCCATCGAGCCATCGATTGTCCCATCGCTCAAGAGAATGCCGGACAAGAACATTTCGCCAAGCGCTTCAATGATCCCGGATCCACATACGCCCGTGACACCTGTCGCTGCAGTCTCTTCGGCAAAACCTTCTTCATTAGACCAGAGGTCGCTACCAATAACTTTAAAGCGCGGCTCGAGTGTCTCGCGGTCAATTCGGAGCCTCTCAATGGCACCAGGTGCTGCACGTTGACCACATGAAATTTGTGCCCCTTCAAATGCAGGTCCGGTTGGTGACGACGCGGCGAGTAGTTTCGTACGATTGCCAAGAATGATTTCAGCATTTGTCCCGACATCGACAATAAGTGTCATCTCGTCCCTGAGATGTGGTTCTTCGGATAAAATAACACCAGCGGTATCAGAGCCCACATGACCTGCAATACAAGGTAAGAAATAGACGCGCGCATCTGGATTTACGCTATCAATATTAACTTCGGTGGCCCAAAGCGTCATCCATGAACTCGTTGACAGCGCAAACGGTGCGCCCCCCAATTCGATCGGATTTATACCCAAGAACAAATGGTGCATGATCGGATTGCCGACCACAGTTATATTCAATACGGAGTCCGACGTCACATTGACCTCGTTGATCACATCATGGGCTAAATCGCTGATGGCCGCGCGAATAGAGTCTGTCAGATCAACTTCACCACCAGGGTTCATCATGATGTAGGAAACCCGGCTCATGAGATCTTCGCCAAAGCGAATTTGCGGGTTCATGACGCCCCCAGAATTTACAACCTCTCCGCTGGCAAGATCACATAGATGGGCAGCGATGGTTGTTGAACCGATATCAAAGGCGATGCCGTAAGCACGGTCGACCAGTCCGGGCCAAACGGCCGTAATACGCGTGCTTCGATGCACCGCGACGGTCACAGCCCATTTACCCTTGCGGAGTGCACCTTGGAGGCTGCGCAGGACCCGGATATCGATCTCTTCGAGATCATTAAGACCCCATTGTTCGGCAAGTGCTAGGGAAAGGCGCTCGAAATCACCAAGCGGGTTATGCATGTCTGGTTCTTCAACGACGCAGTAATGCAATCGGATCGCAGGGTCCATCTTGATATCGCGAACTTCGGCACGTTTGCGCACGACTTGTTTGTGTACCTGACTATCAGGCGGTACGTCTATGACGATGTCGCCCCACAGTAATGCATGGCAGCTTAAGCGACGATCTGCGGCAAGGCCTTTGCGGCTATCAAAGCGGTTCTCGGGTTCGCCGCGAGGACTGACATGTTCTGCGATACTATTTATACCGTGTTTTGCAAATTCACCTTCGGCGACAACGACCTGACAGCGGCCACAAATACCTCGGCCACCGCATACGCTATCAATATCAACACCAAGTTGTCGGGCACAATCCAGCAAAGGTGTTCCAACAGGAAACCGTCCGCGACGTCCGGACGGCATAAAGGCGACAAATGCACTGTTTCCTTGTTTATCCACGTGTGACCCTATTCGTCTTGTTAACCACGCCGACGACGTCGACCTTCACGTTGTCCGGCACCTTCTGCTGAAGGTTCACGGAATTTTTTAATCCAACGACCGCAGTTGGGATCATTCCCCATAATCACGTTGCCACCCATAACCCCCTGCATTTCAGGATCATGCAGTGGATTGGTGATTGCTGACGTCATGCCGGCGCCCATGGCCATGGCAAGAAAGCTTGCGTTTAGACCATGTCGATTTGGCAGGCCAAACGAAAAATTGGAAGCGCCACACGTGGTGTTAACTTTCAAATCTTCACGTAGCCGGCGGATTAAATGCAGGACATGCTTGCCTGCATCGTTCAACGCACCAACAGGCATGACGAGAGGATCAACAATGATGTCTTCTTTCGGAATACCGTAATCGGCGGCACGCTCAACGATCTTTTTGGCGACCTGGAAACGAACATCAGGATCTTCTGAGATGCCTGTCTCATCGTTAGAAATAGCAACTACAGCAGCGCCATATTTTTTGATCAATGGTAAGACGATTTCGAGGCGTTCTTCTTCACCTGTCACAGAGTTTACCAGTGCCTTGCCTTGATAAACCGCGAGACCAGCCTCCAAGGCTTCGACGATTGAACTATCGATGGATAAAGGAGCATCGGTCAGGCCCTGAACGAGCTGCACGCACTCAGCAAGAATGCGTGGCTCATCTGCTAGCGGGATGCCGGCGTTCACGTCCAGCATTTGCGCACCTGCTGCGATCTGGGCCAATGCATCTGACTCGACCCTTGAATAATCGCCTTCAGCCATCTCAGCGGCGAGAAGCTTCCGGCCTGTTGGGTTGATCCGTTCGCCAATAATTACAAACGGCTCGTCAAAGCCGATAACGACTTCTTTGGTGGCGGAGCTGACGATAGTTCTGGTCACAACACGAACTCCTTTTGAATATAAACCGGCAAGCCCGGATAACTTTTAGATACCGCTCCTGATGCGATCCGACTGTCCAAAAAACGACACATCAAGTGTCAGTCCCGGCGATGTCAGCGGCGCTACGCTCTGCGAACTCGATGGCGGCGGCATCGCCAGGATTCATTTCTCGACGCCAAGGCTTCCGGCCTGCAAGAACACCAGATTCATGAACGATTTCTGCAACGAACTCTTCTTGTCGATAGGCCATAACATGGACGCCTGAAACGCCTTCAATTTCGCGGATTTCCTGCATCAGCTCTATGCAGAGCTTCTTGCCCTCGACCTTTTGTTTCTCAGCCCCTTCAAGACGCGCCACAATATTGTCTGGAATGTGCACGCCGGGAACGTTGGATCTGATCCAACGGGCCGTCTTGGCAGAGGCGAGAGGCCCGACACCGATAAGGATATAGCACTGCTCATGAAGGCCCATGTCACAAACGCGTTTCATGTATTCCTTTAGCAGTGGAATGTCATAACAATACTGGCTTTGAACGAATTGCGCCCCGGCTTCGATCTTCTTTTTGAGACGGAGCGGACGGAAATCATAAGGGGGCGCGAACGGATTGATCGCAGCGCCAAGAAACATCTGTGGTGGATCAGCGATCTTGCGGCCAGATAAAAATTTACCTTCGTCACGCATTGTACGAATGGTCTCAAGCAAAGACATACAGTCAAAATCAAACACAGGTTTTGCACCAGGTTGATCGCCGGCCTGAACACCATCACCCGTGAGACATAGAACGTTTGATACACCCATTGCGGCGGCGCCAAGCACATCGCCCTGAATGGCGATACGATTACGATCACGACAACTGATTTGCATAATTGGTGCATAGCCGACACGGGTAAGGAGGGCACAGATGCCCACGCTGGACATGTGGCAGTTTGCCCCGGATCCATCGGTCGCATTGATACCATCAACCCACCCGTCGAATACGCCCCCGCGCTCATAGACTTCGTTAGGATCGGCGCTATCTGGTGGGTTCAATTCTGCCGTGACGGCGAATTCGCCGCGCCTAAGAACGCGTTCCAATCGGCCACGCGACGAGTGGCCTTCGGGAACAATAGAAAAGTCCTCTATTGATTCTGTATTCATGATTTTTCTTCCGAAGCTGCTGCGCGCTCAGCGGTGACACGCAGCCACGCCGATGTATCGCGAAGGCTTTGGTCGACGGGCTTTTGAACTTTAAGGATACTGTTGTCGGCACGCATACGTTTGCTACCTTCCCAGGCTTGTACCCAGACACAAGGCATGTCTGGCTCAACTTCACAGTTCCCATTGGCGCGAACACCACCACATGGGCCGTTCCTCAGTTGTTTTGGGCAGTTCATCGGGCATGACATGCCGGTATCTGACAGCGCACATTGGCCACACATCCGACAGTCAAAAAGGAATCCTTTAACCGCTTTCTCGACGAATATTACGGGACGTTCGACTCGTTTATAGCCAATGAAATTCCATAGTGGGTGGAGTTTAAGAAACACCTCAGCCAGGATGTTGTATATGAACTCGAGTTCACGCGCGCGCCTTACTGACCATAATCGCACCGAATACCTAGAGCGCTGTCGGCGGACGGCGCTGACGTCACTGGCCTTATAGGCAGGTTGATTTTCGTTCGATTGTTTAGCCATTTATTTCGTCTTCATGCCCTTTGTTTGCAACCAGCGCATCGATACGCGCATCGTCGTACTCGGCAACTATTCGTGCCATTAACGTATCTGCTTCTGCTTCAAGGTCATCCCCACATTCAGCGCCTTTGCCACGTCGCCAGTCGTTCAGATAATCATCAGTACCAATGGCTTTGGCGCGCATGGCCGCCATATCGATAGCTTCCTGGAACCGCGCAGATAGCTCACGTTTTGCCGCTTTTCGACCTTGCTTAACAATGACCTGAGCTGGGATGTCACGCCAATAAACGATTGTTGCCATCGGCATCTTTGGGTCCTTTCTTAGCTTGCTCGACAATAAAATCGCCGAGGCCGCCATATCCTGTAAATCGGTACGCATATTTTAAACCAAGTTTTGCAGCAGCATCTTTGGCTTTTTCAACGAGTGAATTGTCTTCTGACTGTGCCAGATACATGAGGCGTTTGTAATTACCGAAGTAAGCGTCACGAAGCTCGGGATGACGATCAATGCCGAGGCCTTTGATGATCAAACGATCGAAGAACCGCACAAGATAATCGGTCAGATAGAGCGTGCCGAGTTCATCTTCATGCATTGCTTCGAAAACGTCTTCGCCAGAATAGAATGCATAACAATGAGGTCCGCCAATACGCTCAACATTCTTTTCTGCCAGCATGGCATCCAGGGTGCCCCCGGTTCCACAATCAGCGTAGAGCGCAACAATCCTGTCATACTTATCCGCATTGGCGTCTATCTTTTTAGCCATTTGCGGCGTGATGCGGTCTGGATAGTTGTGCAATTCGGCGGGCAGACATGTCAGATCGACACCATCAAAGCCATTTGCCTTGATAATCCAACCGACCTCACGGGCAAGTGCACCACAGGCTATGATGAGAAGGGGGCGCATATACCCGCCCGGTCCCGATCTAGGTCGCAGCCAGCGCTGAGCCCTGCCGTCGTGACATCCATTCTTTGGCGGTCTCAACAGCAACTGCAGCATCGCGACAATAGGCATCGGCACCCACGTTTTCTGCAAACGCTTCATTCAAAGGGGCACCGCCAACAAGAACGATATAATCGTTGCGGATACCTTTTTCCTTCATGGTGTCGATAACAACTTTCATATATGGCATCGTGGTTGTCAGAAGGGCTGACATGCCAAGGATATCTGGTTCGTGCTCTTCGAGGGCGGCCAAGTATTTATCGACGTCAATATTGATACCTAAATCCACAACCTCAAAACCAGCACCTTCCATCATCATGCCGACCAGGTTCTTGCCGATATCATGAATATCGCCTTTGACGGTGCCAATGACGATCTTGCCCATTTTAGGCGCACCGGTTTCAATAAGCAGAGGGCGTAAGATACCCATGCCAGACTTCATTGAATTGGCGGCCATCAGAACTTCGGGGACAAACAAAATACCATCGCGAAAGTCGATGCCGACAATCCGCATACCTTCAACCAAAGCCTTGGTCAAAGTGTCGTATGGAGTCCAGCCACGGGACAATAAAATCTCAGTGCCTTCGACAACTTCGTCAGCAAGCCCGTCATAGAGATCATCATGCATTTGCTGCACGAGTTCTTCATCATTGAGTTCCGAAAGAACGATATCTTCTTCGTCGGCCACGCACATTCTCCCAACTAGACACACCTCACATTAGAGGCCTTTGATCTTTCAATATGCGCTTAGCCTACCCTGTCGCTGTTCATTTGCAGACAAAATATAATAACGATGCGACATGTTTGTGCTGAACGCGATATTTTCTCGTTATTCCAGGGGGTTAAAGCGAGGTGTATGCAGAGAAAAGGGCAGACGCAAATTGAACCTGCCCCAATTTATCCTCGGCTTACTTTTGTGAGCGTTCAGCAATAATAGTATCGATGCCGAGTAAGCCAAACTCAGATGATGCGATAATGGGACAAAATTACCATTAATGGATAAAATTTTACTCAAACTATTGAAAAATAACAATATTTTGCCTTTGTATCGTCATATTTACGGCAAATTTTAGACATACTCATGATTAATTATTGAAAATTAATTCAATCAATAGGAGTTTATCATGTCTAATCAAACACTCAGCTATACGTTTCGTGGTAACGACGATACCGTCACCACCGCGCTCCCCGTCACGACGAAAACAGCAAATTACACCGTCAGTGCGAGCGATGATGTCGGGCGGGAATTCACGTTCGATACTTCCACGTCTGACCTGACGGCAAGTTTGCCAACTGCGTCGACAGCAGGAAATGGGTTCAATGTCATCTTGCGTAATATTGGAACCGGCATTCTGACCATCGATCCGAGTGGCACCGAAACCATCGACGGAGAATTGACGGAAGACGTTCCAGCAGATCAGGTTCGTTGGATAAGAAGTGATGGTTTGTCATGGCGCAGTGTTGTCGGAATTGATTCATCAACGCCAGCACTGGCACCGACAGAGAACATATTGATCAATGGTAATTTTGAAATTTGGCAGCGCGGAACTAGTTTTACAGCGACGAATTACACTGCAGATCGGTGGCGGGCTGACGAAGCGGCTGGCGCATTTACTGTCTCTCAGGAAGAATTCTTGCTCGGACAAACAGGTGTCCCAGGTGAGCCTGAGTACTTCTTGAAATTCAATATGACGACGGCTTCAGGAGCCGGAAACCCTACAATTGAACAGCGTGTCGAAGGCGTTCGAACATTGGCTGGGCAGAATGCGACGTTGTCGTTCTATGCAAAGGTTGCATCGGGAACCGCCACGGTAACACCGCGGTTTATCCAAAATTTTGGCACAAGTGGCTCCCCATCCGCCAATGTCGATACAGACGGTGCCAATATTACTGTCACGCCGACATGGCAGCGGTTTGAAATATCTGTAAGCATTCCATCTATTTTCGGAAAAACGCTAGGCTCTGCAGACGATGACTATCTTTCTGCAATGCTTGTTCTGCCCACATCAACATTTGATTTAAACTTGTCCAACGCGAAATTAGAAGCTGGCAATGCTGCGACATCGTTTGTTACGCGATTTTATGGAGAGGAATTGGAATTGTGTCAGCGATTCTATGTCAAAACGTTTCGACAACAGATCGTGCCTGCACAGAACACCAATGACTTCAACGGGGCGCTTCGAACATTTTCTGCAACAAATAGTTCCCCAACACTGTCTTGGACTTTACCAGTGACACTTCGCAAAAGCCCCATTGGTACTACTGGTGGCGGAACGCCAGAAATTGCATTGTACACTGTAAAGGCTGTCGGTGCTGCTGGGCAGTGGTCGCAGCCTAACTATGTTTTGGCCAATGCACGGGCGCTCCAGAGTAGTGAGACCATTATTGGTCTAGACAATGGCACCATAAGAGCGACTGCAGAGACACCGTGGTATATTCACGTTGTGGTAGATGTTGAACTCTGACAATCGGAATAAAATCCCAATGCCCGGGGCACATCGCCTCGGGTTTTTCTTTATCTCGTCATTTCCACGAAAGTGGGAACCTAGTCATCAAACGTCGTTCATCCGGGTTCCCGCTTTTGCAAGGATAACGGGAAGGGAGGGGATGGCAGCAATGGTGAGAACTTTACGAATAGGCGCATCATTGAGGTCTAAGACTTCGGTCGCTCGTTCTTTGGATCATAAAGCGGTTTGTAGCCCACGGCGGCGACTTCAATCGGGAATTTTTGGTTGAAGTATTCGATCTCAAGCTTGCGGCCTTCTTCACAATAATCATGTGGTAAATATCCAAGTGCGATGTTCTTTTCAATCGTTGGGCCGAACGCTATGGAGGTGGTGTAGGATCGCCGCCCTTGGCTATCGATCAAGACGTCACCCGTGACTGGGTCAATGATCGGGCAATTGCCAACCATGTAACGCGCCACACCATCCTGATCCGCATTATCGGTCACAACCATAGTACAGAGGGTGGCGGGCTGGTGATCGCGGTCGCGGATCGAAAGATATGCCTCTTTGCCATGGAAGTCGGCGGCTTTAACCTTTGGACGAGCGAGCCCGGCCTCGACCAAATTATACTCGGTCAACAGGTCTGCATTTTGGAGGCGAAGGCTTTTTTCCAACCGTCGTGAGTTGGCATAGGTCTCGATCCCAATTGGTGTGATACCCACTTCAAAAAACATGTCCCAAAGAGCCAGACCGTAGGAGAGGGGGAAGTGAAGTTCCCAGCCTTGCTCGCCCACATAGGAAATTCGAAATCCTTTTACGGGCACACCACGGAGCGTGAAATCTTTGCATGCCGCAAAGGGGAAGTTCTCTAGATCAAGGCCCGCTGGATTGTCGGCCAGTTTTTTAAGGTTCTCGCGCGCATTGGGCCCCCAAACACCGATGCAGCCGAAATGATCAGTTCGATCTTCGACATACGCTGACCATTCTTTGTCTTGGGCCATGCGGCGCAAATAGGTGGCGTCCCGGTTACCCGCGTCGGCACCGTCGATAACGCGGAAGCGATCTTCGCCCAACCTGAGAATGGTGAGATCGGCTCGCACACCGCCCGTTGCATCCAAGAAGTTGGTGTAAACCCCTTTGCCCACGGGCGTGTCGCCCGCGACCTTGGAGGATGACACATACTCCACCAGTTGTTCCGCATCCTTGCCCGAGACATCGTAGATCGCGAAGTGGGAAAGGTTGATCATGCCGACGTTTTCTGAAAGCTCTAGATGCTCCGCATTGGATACCCGCCAAAAGTGACGATTATCCCATTCGTTCAAACGCTCCGGCACCCGGTCGGCGTATTTCGCCAGCAGCGTCTCTTCGTTAGAAGCATAGCCGTGGGCACGCTCCCATCCGGATATCTCCATGAAGTAGCCGCCCAGTTCTTTCTCGCGAAGGTAAGAGGGGGCTGTGCGGAGATTGCGTCCCTTGGCGTAGGGCTCCCGGTCGTGGACAGGTGGATTGTAAATCTTGAAGGCCGTTTCGTAGCAGCGGTCGTGAATGAAGGTCTCGGACTTTTGGATTGGATAGTAACGAGCATAGTCGATGCCGTGGTGATCGATCTCCGTGCGTCCGTCCGTCATCCAGTCGGCGATCAGTTTGCCGGTGCCGGGTCCGTCTTTGACCCAGACCGAAACGCCATACCATAAGCCGCGCACGTCCGGCGATTCTCCGATAGATGGACCACCGTCTGCGGTCACCTGCAATAAGCCGTTAAAGGAATGCTTCTCGTTATAGCCCAACTCGGCAAGGATAGGTGTCAGTTCCATTGCGCGTTCTAATGGTTCGATGACTTGTTCCATTTCAAGGTCGCGTTGGGAGGGGGACAAGCGAGCCTCTTCTTTTTCAAGCAAGTCGCGTGGATGAACCATGCGTGGCTCGGTCTCTTCGTAGTAGCCCCATTCAATCTGACCGCCCTCAGATGTTTTCGGATCACCCGTGTCGCGGAGATAGGCAGAGTTGCCCTGGTCACGCAGCAGTGGATAGCCGATATCTTTGCCAGTGCCTTCGAATTCATTGAACGGTCCAAAGAACGTCAACGGGTGGTCGACGGGCATGACCGGCAAATCTTCCCCTGCCATCTCTGCGATCAAGCGACCCCAGAGACCCGCGCAGACAACGACGTGAGATGTTTCAATGTAACCGCGCGCAGTCTCTACACCCTTAATGCGACCGTTCTCGATATCGAGGCCTGTGCATGGATTGTTGGGAATCGTCTCTAACTTGCCGGTCGCTTCGGCTTCTTGGATTATTTCCCCGGCGACGACCTGGGATCGCGGTATCACCAAGCCTGCGTCTGGATCCCACAGTGCGCCTTGGATCATGTCTTCTTCGACCAGCGGCACCCGTTCCTTGACCTCTTTTGGAGAGATCAACTCGACACGGCTACCAAAGGCGCGGCCGTAGCTTACGCGTCGCTCGAGCTCGCGCATGCGTTCGTCATCATCATGCCGGGCGATCTCGATGCCGCCGATTCGAGAGTAGCGCCCACGCTTTTCAAAGAAGTCGATACTGTACTTGGTGGTGAAGATCGTCATCTGGTCGTGGGCGGTATTGAAACAAAAATCCGATGCGTGACCAGTTGATCCGATGTCCGTCGGAATCCCTGATTTGTCGATGCCGATGATGTTGTCCCAGCCTCGTTCGATGAGGTGGTGGACAACTGACGCCCCGACGATACCGCCCAGGCCAATGATCACGACATCGGCTTTTTTCTGGAAATTCGACACTGATTAATCTCCGCCATAATTTTCTGAGCCGCAGAGCTCGTTTTCTCTACCTCAACCGGTAGAATTTTATCGGTGTCACCGCTTGGCATTTCGCGACAATCAATGTCCCGGATTCGCCAATGTGTAATTGCCGAACTCTATCGCTCAGTTTACGCTATATGAACTTCTTATCTTAATATCCCCATCAGGAGAATATCAAAATCATGTTGAGCGACTGGGAACCACCTAAATCTTTTAATGAATACAAACACATAGAGGTTAAGCGATTAGCTGGAACTATAGGTGCCGAGATCTCTGGTATTGATACGTCTGCGGATTTGGATCAAGCCGTAATAATTGAGATAACTGAGGCTTTAAATGAGCATCATGTGATCTTTTTTCGTGACCAAGACTTGGAACCGAAGCGCCAAGCGGCGTTTGCTGCACGATTTGGCCCCTTGATCCCGTACCCGATGGTGAAGGGTCTGGATGGTTCTGATGAAGTCGTACCGGTCGTTAAGAACGCTGACGAACGGGCGAATTTTGGCGGTATCTGGCATGCAGATACAACGTATCTACAAAAACCGCCAATGGGTGCAATGCTTTATGCCGTTGAACTACC
>WASW01073792.1_pt1 | contig 11458 bp, 13 predicted proteins | sample 5698521 | NCBI WGS metagenome assembly WASW01 (sample SAMN11175560, study PRJNA528189) | sponge metagenome | isolation source: marine sponge | host: Leucetta | place: Antarctica: Western Antarctic Peninsula, King George Island | collected 2013-01
GCAAGTTGGCAATTTACAAATCATCAGGCCCGCATCAAACTCAAAAACCTATACCCTGTAATTTAGGTGATTCAGAACACTAGGTCTATATCCACCTGATGATGAGACACTGGCGCGTTACATAAAGGAACAAGAAGATGGATGATGGTGTGAAACCAATGATACCGGCCCCCTATACAGGACCAAATGTGGTCGGTGGACTGGATGAAATCTTTATTCAAGATGCATTTACCAATGATGATGAACGGTTATGGGTGCCCCTGGCGCCAGATCGCTGGTCACGGCCATTGTGCCTGAACGTGTCGCAGGGCTACTGGGTACATCTTACCAAAGTTAAAGGTGGTGGTTTTTTGTCGCGTCACCGCCACCCGGCACCGGTGCATGGGTTTGTTATAAAAGGCACGTGGCGGTATCTCGAACATGATTGGGTCGCAGGCCCGGGCTCATACCTGTTTGAGCCACCCGGTGAAATTCATACACTGGTTGTTGATGAGGATTGTGACGAGATGATCACGCTGTTCCATAATACGGGTGCGATTATCTATTGCGATGAAGATGGAGTGACGACTGGCACGACGGATGTTTTTGATCGTGTTGAAGCCTGCCGCAAACATTTTATTGATGTGGGGTTGGGTGCGGATTTTGTTGAGCAATTCATCCGCTGACGTCGTGTCAGATCAATAAAGGAAACGTGTGATGATATGGAAAGTTTTGGCGATTTTGGCAGTCGCAGCGGTATTACTCGGGTATCAACTCTACGCGCCAAAGGCCGAAAATCCAGCTTGGACGCTGAAGCCTAAGAACGCGCAAATCGTTACCCAGGGTCAGGCGTTATATATGTCTCATTGCGCAAGTTGTCATGGCGACAACCGGGAAGGGCAAGGGAACTGGCGACAAAGATTGGCGTCTGGACGTTTGCCAGCCCCACCCCACGATGAGACTGGGCATTCTTGGCACCATAATGACGAGGCGTTGTTCAACGTCACGAAATTTGGTCCGCAATACGTTGCTGGCGCAGATTATCAAAGCGATATGCCGAGCTTTTCAGGTATGATCAGCGATGCCGAGATCGTCGCCGTCCTGTCTTTTATCAAATCTATGTGGTCCGCAGACGTGCGTGCCACCCATGACGAAATCAATCGCCGGTCAGACATCACACGACAGCAGGCGAAATAATCCCGCTTAGCTCTGAGCCCAGATTGACGCTAAATAAATGATTTCTCGTGCACAGTGGCTTTACGCATCCCTTCGGGGGTCTCAATTTCTATAACTGTGCCCTCATCCCAATGATCACGATCAATCATCCCAAGCGCGACGTTGGTTTCAAAACCTGGGGACCACGTTGCAGACGTCACTTCACCAACCTGCTTGCCATCAGCAAATGCCTGCCACGTATCGGTGCATGGAGGGACCTTATCGCCGTCAATAGACAGGCTTCGTATTTGCCGCATGGGTCCTTCGATCGCGACCCGTAAGAGCGCATCACGACCCACACAACCAATGGCCAAAGTCGTGTCACAGAACCTGCCCAGCCCGCACTCATGCGGTGTGTTTCGCCAGTTCATGTCATTGCCGTATGACAGCAAACCCGCCTCGACCCGCTCAATCCCATTGGGGCATCCTGCACGTACATTAAGATCTGCACCTGCGTCCATAAGGGCATCCCAAAGAGGTTCTCCATTTTCAGTGCCGTCCACATAAATCTCAAACCCGCCTTGTTTTGAATATCCTGACCGGGCAACCGCCATCGGTTGGCCTTGGAAATCATACATGCGAAATTTGAAGAACCTAATATCGCGGACACTGTCACCAAATACGCGGGCCATTAGATCGTCGGCCTTTGGGCCTTGGACTGCGAGGGGAAAGACATCCGGTTCGTTGACGTCGACATCGAGCCTGAAGCCATAAGCAATACCTTGCGCCCAATAGAGAGTGTCGTTATCTGCAATGGAGATATAAAACTTCTCTTCATCGAACTTAAGGGCAACAGGATCATTCAGCATACCGCCTGTCGCATCGACAATTGGTATGTAATAGCATTGGCCAGGTGTCATCGCCCGAAGGTCGCGCGGTGTCAGCATTTGCATAAGCCTGGCGGCGTCAGGTCCTTTGATTTCAATTTGTCGCTCACACGACACATCCCAAATCTGAACGTTGTTTTTGAGATGATGATAATCAGCTTCGACACTCTCGAACATGGTCGGCAAAAGCATGTGATTATAAACTGTGTAGGCCTTCACGCCGGCTTCGGTAACGCGGCGAGTAAAGGGTGTGTGACGCAGGCGACGTGAAATTGAAAGCAGGGGAGCGTTCATGCAGAAAACCTTTTAGCCAAAATTATATAAATGAGCGCGCCAACGTATTGGCTGCTATTTATCGTGCCTAATTTTTTTCATTGTGCATATCAAAATCGTACGAGCGCGTGACGATTTTTTAAAACCATGGATCGTTCCATTGCGTGCAAATTAGAAAAAAGTAGCTATTGATCCGAAGGCGAACACACAAGACTATACCGACCGATGATTTTGAAATGTTATGTACGGGAAAAACGAAGATCATGAGCACGATAAAAATCGCTGATAGAATGTCCAGAATTCAACAGTCTGCCAGCTCTGTGGCGACGCAAAGGGCACGGTTATTGCGCGCCGAAGGCCATGACGTGGTGACGCTAAGTGTTGGTGAGCCAGACTTCCCAACCCCGGAACATATTATTGATGCAGCTGCTGCTGGCGCAAAACGCGGTGAAACGCGGTATACCCACGCCGCAGGAACACCTGCATTGAAGCAGGCCATTGTTGATAAATTCAAACGCGAGAACGGGCTTGAGTACAGCATAGACGAAGTCATGGTCTCAAGCGGTGGCAAGCAAGTGATCTTTGATGCCATTATTTCAACGATTGAGCGGGACGATGAAGTTATCGTGCCTGCCCCGTATTGGATTTCATATATCGATCATGTGAAGTTCGCAGGCGGCACCCCCGTGGTTGTTAAATGCTCTGAGCAAAACGACTTCAAGCTGACCCCCGATCAACTGGGAGCGGCAATAACGGACAAGACACGTTGGTTGATCATTAACTCGCCGAGTAACCCGAGCGGGGCCGTGTATAGTGAAGATGATCTGAAGGCGCTTGGAGAGGTCCTGTTGCGTCATGAAAATGTTGCGATCCTATGTGACGATATCTACGAGCACATCCTTTACGACGGGCATAAGTTCGCGACCTTGGCAGCAGTCGAACCACGCCTATTTGACCGTACCGTGACGATGAACGGCGTTTCCAAGGCATATTCAATGACGGGTTGGCGGATCGGATACTGTGGAGGTCCTGCGTACCTGTTGAAAGAAATGACTAAACTCCAACAGCAGGTAACGGGAAGTAACTCTGCGGTCAGTCAGGCCGCAGCACTTGCTGCGCTGACAGGCCCCCAGGATTTCGTCGCAGAGCGCACACAGAAATTCCAGGAACGTCGGGACTTAGTAGTATCGATGATCAATCAGGCAAAAGGGTTGAGCTGCAATACACCAAAGGGTGCGTTTTACGTATTTCCGAATTGTGCAGAATTGATGGGTAAGAAAACCCCGGACGGCAAAGTGATCGAAAACGATACTGATTTGGTGATGTACTTCCTGGAAACTGAGCATGTTGCAGTTGTTCAGGGTGCCGCTTACGGGCTATCGCCATTCTTCCGTATATCGTTTGCGACGTCGGATGAGGAACTTATAAAAGGATGCGAGCGTATCCAGAGGGCCTGTGCAGCTTTGGTTTAAGTATGCTGACTCTGTAAAAATTCTTTAAAAGCATCACGTTGAAATGGCATTGCGAAGGCGATGCGGATTTGTTTGATTCTGAGATCGTCGGACATGTCTTGTAGATTAAGCTGGTATTCGCCAGCAAACCGGTCTTTTAGCCAGTCTTCAATCGGGCCAACGGCAAGTGCTGTTTTAAATGTCAGGCCACAGGTGAACTCACCTCTGCCGTTTTTTCGTCGATCGACGCCTCTAAAATCCTCCGTGCGTTTCGAAGGTGATGTCGATCGATTTTTGTTTTGGCCACCGGCCGTTAATAATTGAAGAATACTCATAGCTATTTATCAATCCGATTTATTAAACTCACTATCGTATTTTTGTAAATGAACCCAGAATGTTTGGCTGTGACAATCTGCACATAACTGCAGGAAATCAGATTAATTAATGTTCATATTAAATAACTATTTTGAAACATCGGTTGATTGGTTAGCCTTGAAGGATGTTTACACTTCACCCGACACTCGAGTACGACAGTTTACCTGTTGTTGAGGACGATGACCTTGTGCTCCGGCTTATCGATGATGCGCGCTATCCTTGGGTCATTATCGTGCCAAAGGTCCCTGATATTCGCGAATTGCACGAACTTAGCGAACCTATGTTCGACAAAACAATGGCGTTGGCGCGACATGCCGGGGGTGTCATGACAACGGCGTTCGTCGCCGATAAAATCAATACCGCAGCCATTGGCAACATGGTTCCTCAGCTACATATTCATGTTGTCGCACGACGGAGGAATGATGCAGCTTGGCCTGCGCCAATTTGGGGTGTGGGTGAGATGCAGCCTCTTGATCAGAACGAGATCATACGCCGGGTTTCGCTTATCCAAGACGGATTAGGTCTCAGCTAGAACTGCGGGTAACAAGACAGTGATACGCAATCCACCTTCATCACGATTGCTTAGGTGAATTTGCCCGCCATGTCTGAGGATAATATCCTTGGCGATTGCCATCCCGAGACCAACGCCGCCAGTTTTTGAACTGCGTGACCCTTCAAGGCGCACAAAAGGCTCAAACACGCGTTCATGTTCAGCGGCTGGAATTCCGGGTCCGTCATCATCAATGATGATCTGGATATCATTGTTTTCGACAGTCGCCAGTGAAACGCGTGCAAGCTTTCCATAGGTAGCGGCATTTTGAATGAGATTACTGAGTGCCCGACGAAGTGATGTGGGGCGGCACGGGTACACGATGCGGTCATTGGTGGTGCATGTGACATCAAGGCCGAGTCCGTCAAGATCATCGGCAATAGCCGTTAGTAATGCGCTGAGGTCTGAAGGGCGGGTGGGCTCGTTTGAGGCTTCTTCTCGGGCAAATGCCAACGTCGCCTCGACCATTTGTTGCATCTCAAGCAATGTCGCAATCATTTGGTCTCGTACCTCTTCGTTTTCCAACATTTCGGCACGAAGGCGCAAAGACGTGATGGGGGTCCTCAAGTCATGGCTGATCGCCGCCAGCATTTGGGTTCTGTCTTGGACGAATTTCTGTAATCGGTGCTGCATCTCGTTGAATGCATGAATGGTGTCACGAATATCAGCGGGGCCTTCTGGCTTTAGCGGCGCAACGGTCTCGCCGCGACCGAGTTTTCCAGCGGCTTCGGACAAACGTTGGAGAGGTTTGGTAATGCGGCGGAGTGCGATTATGACAATCACACTAATAACCAATGCGGCAATAAAGAATGTAATCCAACCATCTGACCGGATCAGTTGACGCGGAGGGCGGGTATGCACGGCGGCGTTCATCCACCGATTATCGCTAAGTCCTATGGATATATACACATTGGCGCGTTTGGCCCGTCTTGGTGCGTTCTGGAACGCGGGGGCCCGCCAAGGTTGGCGGTTAGCATCGTCATGGTGGCCTCGGAAATGCCCTCTTATCGCGACATTCACGCGAGAGGTGTCGGGGTCGTTAAGTTCTTCGGCAATCCGTTCGGCGAGTTCATGGGCACGCTCTAAGTCATCATCATCATCGTCATCGTCATGATCATGTGTGGGTTGAGCAATGAACGCCGGCGTGTCAGAAATCCATATCTGGACGCGCTTTGAATTTAAAGTTGCGGCTATTTTGTCTTGAAGCTCTGGCGAGGTGCTGCGGAGCAAAGCAGCGAACGGATAAATACGTTCTGTTAGAAAACGCGCTTCTGCGCCCTTATAGAATGAACGTGTTTCTCCGCGAATGATCAGGGCGCTGATAATTTGTGCACTCAAAAGAGCTGCAATTAGCAATACAATTGTCTGCCCCGTCAAATGTTTGGGCCAAAGTTTCAAGAGGATGCGTTTGGTCCAACTCATGTTTCAGTCACGTCGGCAGCCAAGGTATACCCCCCGCCCCATACCGTCTGAATGATCTTGGGTTTCTTCGCGTCGGCTTCAATTTTTTTGCGAAGGCGACTGATCTGGTTGTCGATGCTGCGATCAAACAGGACAGCGTCACGCCCTGCCGTTAGGTCCAACAATTGATCGCGGCTCAGAACCATATTTGGCCGTTGTAACAATACGCTTAAAAGGCGGTATTCGGCCGTCGATAGAGAAACGGAAACGCCGGTGGAATCGAGGAGTTCTCGGCGCTGTGTATCAAGTACCCAGTTCGCGAACTTTAAATTCCCTGACGGCGCAGGTGCGACAGCGCTGGGCATCGTATTCGTACGACGCAATACGGCTTTAATGCGCGCGAGTAATTCCCGGGGGTTAAATGGCTTGGTGACATAATCGTCGGCACCGACTTCAAGTCCAACAATACGATCTGTATCTTCAGCCATAGCCGTCAAAAGGATGACCGGTATATCAGTTGTCTCGCGCAAATATCGACAGAGCGAAAGGCCATCTTCACCGGGCATCATGATATCCAGGACAATCAGGTTTGGTGCTGTGCTTTTGAGCATCTCTCGGAGTGCGCTTCCACCATTCGCACTCGATACCCGCATCCCGTTTTTGCTGAGGTATTTTGCCAATGGTTCGCGAATATCGTCTTCGTCGTCAACGACGAGAATGTGCGGTGCTTTGTCCATAACCTATTCTATAGACCGCATTGGCCATCCGTCAGTAGAAGAAATTTGTATCCAAATGTCCCAGCCTGGTGTGCTGAGACATTTTGCGACAATTCAACAAGGTTCTGACAAAGTTTTTGCAGGTGCGGCGGTTAGGTTCTGTGCATCGTAATTTTAAATATGAGGAATAAAATGAAACGCAGAACAAAGATATTTGTCACCCTTGGTGTAGTTGCAGGCGTCGCGATTGCTGGATTTGGCATGACACGTCACGCTTATAGCGATTCCAATCAAAAGTTTGGTGGACATGAGTATGGAGAACGTGGCGATCATGGTAAACGCCACAAGGGCAAGATGGCCATGAAGATGCTATCGCGCTATGACGAAAATGGAGACCGTGCGATTACGCTGGATGAGGTCATGACGGCTCGTGGCACACAATTTAAAAACTTCGACGTTAACAACGACGGCTCGCTTGATCTTTCAGAGTTCGAAGGCTTGTGGCTGGCTGAGATGCGCGATCGCATGGTGGATCGCTTCCAAAGGCACGACAGTGATGGCGACGGAAAGGTCAATGCTGAGGACTTCTCGGCAAAGGTGGCACACATGATTGAGCGCATGGACCGAAATGAAGACGGTAAGGTGGATCGCTCAGACATGAAGCGTTACAAAAAAGATCACGACTGAAGTTGAACACAGTATGAGGACGTCCGGTCAGATCATGCGGGTTTGGCCGGACCGTCTTTAGGCAGGCGGATCATCGTTATGAAGCGTCGTGGTCCATCTTGCTTGCTTCCAACCTCACCACCATGGGCCTCGACAATGGCTCGAATGAGCGGCAATCCACGAACCAGGCCATCTTGTTCTGGTGCGCCAATTGGGCGTTGTCCATGTGGTTTTTTCGTCACGACAGGGGCTTCAGGGGAGATAACTTGCATTGTAAGGCCGCTGCTATCATCAAACGATGTTTCGACGTCGACGGTTTGTCCGCGCCCCGTCGACTCGATGGTTGCGGCAATCAGCTTTCGTATACCTTGTGTCAGGCGATCTTCGTCTCCTAGAACGCGGCCCTTTGCGGAGCCCCACTTGCGTCTCAAGGTGACGCCACGCCGGTCAGCATTCCCAGCCGCGATGCGACAAGCACCATCAACAATTTCTTCTACGTCAATTTGGTTCAATTGTCCCAGTGGGATATTCACGCCGTATTCAGCCAACGTGGTGTCGACCAAATTGTTCATCGCATCCAAAAGATGTGAAGCCGCATGTCGGATATCACGTGCATATTCTGCATAGCCTACAGGATGAACCGGTCCGAGCGTTTCATTTGCAATCATTTCCGAGAAACCAACAATAGCTGTCAAAGGCGTGCGTAATTCGTAACTCAATTGATTGAGGAGGCCAATCAAGGGCTCTTCCTGGTCATCGGAGGTCGACATGCGTGTTAAGGCGCGCTCAGCGGCGTCAAAAGGTTGGCCCAAGCGCTCGCCACACTCAGCGATAAATTTCTCAAGCTCATCTGCCACTCTCATGGAGATATCAATGCGACGACGGCGGCCATCTGAATGATCTCGTACTTTGGCGATCGCATGACGTCGTTCGAGTTCAGCAAGTCCGGTAATCGCTGTGCCTTTTGAAAGACCAGTCGCCAGATAAATGTCTGTTACGCTGGGCACAACATTCTGCAAATGGCTCTGCATCAAGAAGAACAAGATGTCCCAAGTCGATCTATTGAACGCATTTGGATATTCGGTAATTGAAAGAAGGTTCCGTAATCGGTCTGAAATATCCCTGTGGCGATAAAGTTCATATCGGAGAACATGTTCAACGACACGCGCCCTTTCTTCAGGGTCACTAATGATCTCGTCGTTGTTTTCCAATGTATTCATAGCAAGCTCCTCATGCAGAGATTGCTATGAATATTACATTACTGAGATTAAGTGTAAATAGGTATAAAAATTTATCCTATTGCGTTTCATCACCTCGAAGGCCGATGTGTATCATTAGTCCGATGATAAGACCTTTAATGCGCGGCAAGAACCAAAACGTCAGCACAGCGGTGAGTGGCAACCAAATCATCAGGCTCACAGAAATTGACATTGGTGATGATTTTTCGACCATTAAAATCATCGGCACAATGATGTGACCGACGACGACCATCGTCAAATAAGGGGGGAAGTCATCCGCTCGAATTGCACCCAATTCATGACGACATGTGCCACAAGATTTATGCGTCTTCAGGAAGCTCGCAAACAGGTGGGTTTCACCGCACCGTGGGCATTTTTTACGGAAGCCACGCCACAACAATGTTGATAATTTTGGCAATGAAATAGTCTCGGCAGCAACTGAATTAGTCATGGATTTATCTTCATACAATTCGAAATTAATGGGATACGAGATGGCGCACTGGTAACTCCTGTGTGCACTCTATATTCTAGCAAATTCAGCAGGTGAGGTCACATGTTTAATATCTATTTGCCGGTCGATGATATACTCGCATTTACAGTATTTATAGTGGGTTGGGTGTCGTACTCAATCTATACGGATAGGGCGGCCAAATCACGGCGTCATGTTGCAATGGTTATGGATGACTATCGGTTACGCTGGATGGAAAGGATGCTCGAGCGCGAAAATCGTATGCCCGATGTGAACATTGCGGTGTCCTTTGTACGTGTCAGTATGATGTTTGCGTCGACGTCTATTTTGTTTCTGGCAGGCTCACTGGCAATGCTTGGACAAATCGAGAATGTCCACGAAATTATTGCGGGTCTTGCCTATGCACGCCCTGCGTCGCGGACGTTGATGGAGATACAGATTTTCATTTTGACGGCGATTTTCGTTTATGCTTTTTTCAAGTTTATTTGGGCGATACGACTGTTTGATAACATGCTGATTTTACTCGGTGCAGCACCGCAAAACACAGATTGTGACGAGACGATCAAACGTGAGTACCCGCGTCACATGGCCCAAGTCGCCAATCGTGCAAATTTTAACCTTAACCGGGGACAGCGAGCGTACACGTTCGGGTTAGGTTTGCTGCCGTGGTTTTTGCACCCGCTTTTGCTTGTGGCCTCAACGATCGTTGTTCTAGCGGTGTTATATAGACGCGATTTCCGCTCGGCCTCTCTGAAAGCACTTGAGGATCTGCGTGCACATGATTCGGCGAAATAGCACGCCTCACCCCTTGTGATACCGCAAAGAGTGCGTATATTCCGGCCATGATACAGATTGACCCTCATAAACCTGCCAAAGACACGCGCGTTGTTGTCGCGATGTCCGGTGGCGTCGATAGCTCAGTGACAGCCGCGTTGATGGCTGAAGCAGGTTTTGATGTCGTCGGTGTGACGCTGCAGCTTTATGATCATGGCGAAGCTGTTCAGAAGAAAGGTGCATGCTGCGCCGGTCAGGATATTTATGACGCCAAGCGTGTCGCTGATACGCTGAGCATTCCACACTACGTGCTGGATTATGAGACCCGGTTCCGTGAAGAGGTGATGGAAGATTTTGCCGATACGTACTTGCGTGGTGAAACGCCGATCCCTTGTGTGAAATGTAATCAGACAGTGAAGTTCCGGGATTTGTTGGGCACCGCTAAGGATCTGGGCGCAGAAGCCATGGTCACGGGTCACTATGTGCGCCGGGTTGAAGGCCCTAACGGTTCAGAAATGCACCGCGCGCTGGATCATTCCAAGGATCAGAGTTATTTCCTTTTTTCTACGACGCGAGAGCAGCTTGATTTTTTGCGCTTCCCATTGGGTGACATGGACAAGGCGGAAACGCGCCGCCATGCGCAACGCTTTGCGCTGCCAGTTGCGGAAAAGCCTGAAAGTCAGGATATCTGCTTCGTACCGAACGGCTCTTACGCCCGCGTGGTTGAGCGTCTGCGCCCCGGTGCCTGCGATCCTGGTGACGTGGTTGATCTTGAGGGCAATGTCCTGGGCATGCATGACGGCATCATCAACTTCACTGTCGGACAGCGCCGTGGCTTAGGTGTTGCTGCAGGATCGCCGATGTATGTCGTGAAGATCGAACCCGATCAAAAGCGTATCGTCATTGGTCCTAAAGATGCGCTGCTGTGTCACGCCATCCGCGTGACTGAGATGAACTGGCTCGACCATGCGCCACTGACGGATAAGCCGCGCCGCGTACAGGTCAAAGTCCGCTCAACGACCGAACCTGTTGATGCTGATATCTATCAAGATGGTGACCAAATCCACGTTAAGTTCGCCGAACCCCAAGCGGGTGTGGCACCTGGCCAAGCCTGTGTTGCGTATGAAGGTGACAAGGTACTGGGCGGCGGCTGGATCGAACGCTACTAAGCCGCGATCGTGTTTCACCGGGGTGACGACGGTTTTATAACTTTACCCAACTCACGTCATTCCGGCGCAGGCCGGAATCCAGTTCTTTATAGCGATAGCTGAGTTCCTGCGTTTGCGGGAATGACGATTTGGCTGATTAAGTGACGCAGATAAGAGGGCCTTGATCGGTAGATACATTTAATAGTTCATACAAAAGTAATTCTTCTAAAAGTTGAGTAAGTAAAAATACGCCTAACCATTCCATAGTCTCAATAGCGATGTTGGAATGGGGAAGAATGATGTCTACACTGGGTTGTATGAGAACGCATTTAACACGGATGGTTTTTGTCGGGGTGTTGGGGATAGTGCTTGCGAG
>WASW01025879.1_pt1 | contig 11450 bp, 12 predicted proteins | sample 5698521 | NCBI WGS metagenome assembly WASW01 (sample SAMN11175560, study PRJNA528189) | sponge metagenome | isolation source: marine sponge | host: Leucetta | place: Antarctica: Western Antarctic Peninsula, King George Island | collected 2013-01
TATTACCTTCAAGTTTTGTTTTGACCCTATGTGCATAACGTAAACATGGCTAGTGATTTTGCGTAATTGAATGTTGTCTATTTTTATACTATTGGCGCATAATTTAGAATAATCATGATGATGATTAAATGGCTTTCTGGAGAAATAATATGAGTACCGCTTTAATTACAGGCACAAACCGTGGCATCGGTTTAGAGTTTACAAAGCAATATGCAGAAGCTGGCTGGGATGTGTTGGCATGCTGCCGCAGCCCTGAAAATGCGAAGGCCTTAAATGCACTTGCTAGCAAACATGCCAACATTACATTGTATGCATTAGACGTTGCTAACTTTGCACAGGTAGATACGTTAGCACAGCAACTAAACGGCGTGGCGATAGACGTGCTGATTAACAATGCAGGGGTTTACCCAAGCGGTGGTTTAAGCGATACAGAAGTGGCAAAGTGGCTAGAAAGCTTTAAAGTGAATGCAATTGCGCCACTTAAAGTGGCGACTGCGTTTACAACACATGTGGCTAAAAGCCAATTGAAAAAGCTGGTAACACTATCGAGCAAAATGGGCAGTATTGATGACAATACCAGTGGTGGCAGTTATATGTATCGCAGTACTAAAACAGCAGCTAATATGGTGATGAAAAGCTTAAGTATAGATTTAAAGAATGCCGGCATTGCGGTGGTAACATTACACCCGGGTTGGGTAGAAACAGACATGGGCGGGCCTAATGCCCTCATTAATACACAAACCAGCGTAACTGGTTTACGAAAAGTAATCGATCACTTAAGCTTAGCCAATACTGGTCAATTTATTGCCTACGATGGTAAAGAAATTGGTTGGTAGCGGCTTTTATCGCAACCGTTTCAGGATGCTTTAGCTTCAAAACACTTTAGTTTCAAGACTCTTTAGTTTCAAGATGTTTTAAAAGGTATGCGCTCTTCTAGCTCATTTGTATAAGCATCGATGCCTTGAGACTCACGCGCCAAAAAGTCTTTAATGGCATCTTCAAATTGTGGATGTGCGATTTTGTGATACGAGCATGTTGCACGTGGCTCGAAACCACGCGCCAACTTATGCTCACCTTGCGCCCCACCTTCAAAAAAGTTTATTTTTTCATCTATACAAAACGCTTGCGCTTGGTAATAACAAAGCTCAAAGTGCAAGCCTGACACAAACTCTGTCGCACCCCAATAACGCCCATACAATGTATGTTGATTATAAATATTAAAAGTAGCGGCAATAGGCTTATTGTCTTTCTCTGCAATAATCAACAAAATATTCTCTGGCATACTTTTGCTAATATCAGTAAAAAACTGGCGCGTCAAATAAGGTGTGGAGTGATGTTGCTGATACGTTGTGCAATAACAATCATAAAAAAAGTCCCATTCACTTTCTGTAATATCAGGACCTTTTATGGCACGACAAGTAATGCCAGCCTTTACAATTTTTTTACGCTCTTGATGTATTTTTTTACGCTTATTGTGACTCATGCTCTGCAAAAAATGCTCAAAGCTTGTATAGGCTTTATTTTGCCACCTAAACTGCAAGCCAGTGCGTTGATGCCAGCCAATTTCTTTTAAAATATTAGCATCTGCATCGTGTGGAAACAGAATATGTGCACTCGATAATTGATGTTTCTCCATGATTGTCTCTACCGCCTCTACCAGCAACATTTTAGTTTCAGCATCTTTGGCTAATAATCGCGGACTAGTAATCGGTGAAAATGGTACGGCAGCTAATAGTTTTGGGTAATAGGACAATCCATTTTGTTGGTAGGCATCAGCCCAAGCCCAATCAAACACATACTCGCCATACGAATGTGTTTTAAGAAATAATGGCATGACACCGATTAATTGATCATCGCGCATAATGGTGATGGGATATGGTGTCCAGCCAGTGCCTGCACCTACGGAGCCAGAATTTTCTAGCGCGCTAAAAAATGCATGGCTTAACAATGGCTCGTTAGCTGCTAATGCATTCCATGCTAGTTCGGGGATATCATTAAAAGAACTCACTAGTTGAACGGTGGTGTTACTGGCTTGGATCATGTAATAACTCTAGCGCAGGTGGCTAATAAATCAAAGCAGTTAGTTTGAAAGTGGTGAGTTTCTAGCAGCTTGGCTTTTATTATTCTTTGATTTGCTTTTCTTTTTAATTTTAGCCTCAGCTGCTTTAATCCGTTGTGCTTCGACTCTTGCTTCAGCAGCCTTATGTCGCTCTGTCCATTTAGCTTGTGCTAACGCTAACTCTTCTAATGTAATAACATGATCTTTATCTATATCGACTGTATTAAAATGTCTTGCAACTTGTGGCAAACACTCTGTGACTTCTTGGCGGTCTAACGAATCATCTAAATCATTATTACATTGTGCAAAACGCGCTGCTAAGCTCGCTTTCATCGCCTTACGTTTTTTTTCTATTTGCACATGCTCTGGGTCGGTATTTCTTGCATAATCAGCTAACGCTTTACGTAAGCGCGCCCTGTCGTCTGGGCTAAAGTTATACTCTAGTGTTTTTTCTATAGCGGCTGCTACTTCTTTTTCTTTTGCTGTCTGATCTTCAGCCACTACACCTTGATTGTCGTCAGCATAGGCTTTGAATGCAAAAGTGCTGCTTAAGGCGATAAGCACGGAAATTTGCAAAAATATATATGTTTTAATTGATAGCGTCATCTTTTATATATTTAAACCACTACAAACAGGGAACAATATAATGGTTGAATTTTGTAACTATATTGTTTCATTTAAGTAGCTAATTGTAATTGTTTGTAATAAATCAACACTGTGAACCTTTGAGTGTATTATTCAGAAAAAGTTTTCCTAAATAATTTTAAAGCTTTTCTAAATAGTTTTTAAGTGTTCTAGATTTATTTAAATTTAAACCATATACTCATCGAGTAAACAATACAACAGTTAATAGATTACCCAATAAGGCTAACAAATGGCTGAAGACAGCAAAAAAATATTAATCGTGGATGATGATTCGCGCATGCGCGAATTATTACAACAATACCTAACAGAGCAGGGTTTTGATATTAAAACAGTATCAGACTCTGCAGAGATGGATATTGCATTGGCTGATGAGCCATTTGATCTGCTTGTGCTTGATTTAATGTTACCTAGAGAAGATGGCTTAGCGATTTGCCGCCGCTTACGTGCAGCTAACACATTGACACCGATTATTATGCTGACAGCGCGTGGCGATGAAGTGGATAGAATTATTGGTTTAGAAATGGGTGCGGATGATTACTTGCCAAAACCATTTAATCCACGCGAGCTTTTAGCGCGTATTAACGCGGTAATGCGTAGGCATGCCCATAGCCCAGACAATGACAACCAAAACAAGCAAGGGGTGTTTAGCTTTGGTGAATTTGTTTTTGACTCGAATAACCGCAGTCTCACTCAAAACGGTAATAGTGTCACCATCACAAGTGGCGAGTTTGCTTTACTAAAAGTGTTTACAGAACACCCTCGCCAACCCTTGTCGCGAGACCGTTTAATGCAACTTGCGCGTGGTCGTGAGCTCGATGTGTTTGACCGCAGTATTGATGTGCAGGTTTCGCGCTTACGCCGCCTGATAGAGCCTGACCCATCACACCCCCGTTACTTGCAAACCATGTGGGGTTTCGGTTATGTGTTTATCCCCGATGGCGAACCTAATGCCTAGTCAGTATTTAGTGTTTGGCGCGTTGTAAAGTTAAATTGTAATGAGATTATTACCCAGCACCATTTTAGCTAGGCTAATGCTACTCATTGCTATTTTATTAGCCATTAGCATTTATGGTTCACTCAAAATTTTTGATTATTTTGATCGTGAACCAAGGGCGACAACGGCTGCGTTACAAGCAGTGACGATTGTTAACTATACTCGCGTATCACTCATCGCATCACATGAAAATAGACGTCTTGCCCTCCTCAGTGAGCTTTCTGGTCGCGAAGGTGTACGTGTTTATGCTGCCGATTTCATGGAAGAAATTGAGCCATTACCCGATGATATATTTATTTCGCTAATGGCTAAAAAGATACGTGAACACCTTGGTGAAGAAACCATTATTACAGTGAACCACTATGGTATTGATGGCTTATGGATTAGCTTTAATCTGGAGCTTGATGACTATTGGGTTGTGATTCCTAATATTCAGGTTGATAGACCTTTACCGCTACATTGGCTGGGTTGGGGCGCCTTGATTGGATTACTATCATTGTTTGGCGCTTACATTACGGCGGGGCGAATCAATCGACCTTTAAGCTTGCTTGCATTAGCTGCTAATAAGCTACGCAAAGGTGAACCTGCACCTAAACTACCAGAAGACAACTTAGATGAATTACGGCTAGTTAATCAGACCTTTAATGAGATGGCAGACGCTTTGGTGCGACTAGATGCTGAGCGCACGTTACTATTAGCTGGCGTCTCTCATGATATCCGTACACCGCTAGCACGCTTACGTCTTGCAGTAGAGATGCTGCCAGAAGATACATGCAAATCAATGAAGGTTGGTATGGTAGAGGATATCGCTGATATGGATAACATCATTCATCAGTTCTTAGATTTTGTGCGTGGTGTAGAGGGTGAAAAAACCATCATGATGGATATTAACGATTTACTCCGCGCTTTATCTGAGCGCCAAGCACGTGCCGGCCGTAAGCTAGCGGTGCAATATGGGCCTACTTATGCAATTCCGATGCGACCCTTGGCAATGCAGCGTTTATTAGATAACTTGGTCGGCAATGCGTATGCTTATTCTAAAAGTGATGTTGCTGTTGAAAGTAAAATAACCGCTGAAAACATTATTATCAGTGTTTTAGATCGTGGCCCTGGCATTCCAAAAAAACAAGCGGAGCGATTACTTAGGCCTTTTGAACGCCTTGATAGTGCAAGAACTAAAAATGAAGGTGGTAGTGGGCTTGGCTTGGCTATTTGCAACCGCATCGCAAAATTACATCGCGGCACTTTACAGCTAATCAATCGTGAAGATGGTGGTTTAGAAGCAAGACTATCGATCCCGGTAGAAAGCTAAACGCGTACTTAAAGACTTGCCTTCAATTCGGTTACGGCCATTTTCTTTGTCCTTATACAAAAGCCTATCCGCTTACGTCACCATCTCATCCCAATGTTTGGGCGTTAAATTTAGCGCTGCAAACGCCTCATCTCTTATACGTCGTTTTGTCGAAAGTGACTGGCTAATATACTTAAACTTAGCCTTTACCTATATTGTGCATCATGATGAATGAAACCAATTCAGTTTCTCTCTCAATGGCACCACTTTACCAATAATTGTTAAGCTAGGCGGTTTCATCTCAGCTAATGCTACTTTTTCAGCTAAATTAGAGAGCGTGCCAGTGACCACACGTTGTTTTTGCGTTGTCCCTTGTTGAACAACTGCAGCTGGCATATCAGCTGAAACACCTTTTGCTATCAATTGCTCAAAAATAGCAGCCAAGCCAACTAACCCCATATAAATAACAACCGTCTGGTTGGGCCGTGTCATCGCTTGCCAGTCTAAATCGATAGGGCCATCTTTTAAATGCCCAGTAATGAACAAACAGGCTTGCGCGTAATCTCTATGCGTCAGTGGAATACCTGCATAGCTCGAAACACCATTTGCGGCAGTGATACCAGGGACTACCTGGAAAGGTACGCCTTGTTGCATTAAAGTTTCAATTTCTTCGCCGCCTCTTCCAAATATAAAAGGATCCCCTCCTTTTAAACGTAATACGCGCTTGCCTTCAAGTGCTAACCTAGCCAACAGCGCATTAATTTCTTCTTGTGGTAGCGTATGCTGGTCACGTGATTTACCAACATAAATCAGTTCAGCATCTCGCCGCACCAGTGCTAACACTTCGGGGCTAACCAATTTATCGTAAACACATACATCACATTGCTGCATGAGCCTTAACGCACGAAAAGTTAGCAGGTCTGGGGCGCCCGGGCCTCCGCCCACTAAAAACACTTCGCCTTTGTTGGCTTTGCTATCTGTGCTATTCAAAACCGTTTGTAAAAAAGTGCGTGCAGCTTGTTCTTGCCCAGAAAGAATACGCTCAACTAATGGGCCTTGCAATACATCCTCCCCAAAAATACGCCGCGCTTGTGTCGTGGTAAATTTAGCTTTTACTTGATCACGAAATTCACCAGCAATCGTCGCTATACGGCCATAGCTTGCTGGTAGCATCGTCTCTATTTTTGCTCTGATATATCGTGCCAGTACAGGCGCTTTGCCTTCGGAAGATATTGCAATCACAACAGGACTACGTTCAATAATTGAGCCCATGGTAAACGTACATAAAGCTGGCGCATCCACCACATTCACAGGAATGTTGAGACGCTTTGCGTTAATAGAAACCGCTTCATTCACTGTCTTATCGTCTGTAGCAGCAATAATAAGACAAGCGCCTGCTAACTGAGAAGCTTCAAAATCGGCTTTTAAATATTGTATCTTTTCATCATCAACCAACTGTTGTAGCGCGTGACATAACGTTGGTGAAATAAGCGTAATTGCCCCGCTAGCTTTTAATAACATTGTCACTTTACGTAGTGCAATATCCCCCCCTCCAATCACAACACAATGGCGGTTTTTGATATTGATAAAAATAGGTAAGGCTTGCATGTCATGTTTCAATCGAATCGATGAGACTATTTTACCTTGCTCACTATACTTTGCCCAAATCACCTTTGCATTTATCAAATGCGTTAAAATGGCAAATCTACCTAATTTAAAAAGCACTATTTAAACGTTGTGACCAAAAACATTTCTAAAAAAGTCTTCATTAAAACCTTCGGCTGCCAAATGAACGCATACGACTCTTCACGGATGGCCGATATGCTCGGTGCTAGTGATGGTATGGTCGAAACAAAAACACCTGACGATGCAGATGTGATTTTACTCAACACTTGTTCAATACGAGAAAAAGCAGAAGACAAAGTGTTTAGTCATCTTGGCCGTTTTATTCCGCTTAAAGAGAAAAACCCTAATTTAGTCATTGGCGTTGGTGGTTGTGTCGCATCGCAAGAAGGCGATAACATTATTAAACGTGCACCGCATGTTGATGTGGTATTTGGGCCACAAACTTTGCACCGTTTACCAGATTTAATTAAAGACAGCCAAGACTCTGGGCAACCAAAGGTCGATATTACCTTTCCCGAAATTGAAAAGTTTGATCATTTGCCACCACCAAAAGTCGAGGGTGCATCAGCTTTTCTGAGCATCATGGAAGGCTGTAGCAAATACTGTAGCTTTTGCGTTGTCCCGTACACCCGTGGTGAAGAAGTATCACGCGCATTTGAAGACATTTTGACAGAAGCCGTGCAATTGGCTGAACAAGGTGTTAAAGAAATTACCTTGCTGGGCCAAAATGTAAATGCCTACCGCACTGAATATGAAAACGTAGATGCTGATTTAGCGATGCTGATTGAGACTATCGCCGAAATCCCACAAATTGAGCGCATACGCTTTACGACTAGCCACCCCAATGAAATGACTGAGCGTTTGATTGATTGCTTTGCTAATGTACCTAAATTAGCGGTTCAATTCCATCTGCCTGTGCAAGCTGGAAGTGACCGTATATTAATGGCCATGAAGCGTAACCACACCGTTTTGCAATATAAAAGTATTATTCGAAAACTCAAAACAGCTAACCCCAAGCTAACACTGACTTCTGATTTTATTATTGGCTTCCCTGGTGAGACAGAAAAAGATTTTGAAGCGACGTTGAAGTTAATGCAAGAAATTGGCTTTGATTATAGTTTTAGTTTTCTATATAGTCCGCGCCCAGGTACACCAGCCGCTTTTATTGAAGACGATACCCCACATCAGACCAAATTAAAACGGCTGCAACAACTACAAGCCATTAACAGCGCTCAAGGTGATGCCATTAGCCGCGCCATGTTGGGTACTACACAACGTATATTAATAGAAGGCGTGTCTAAAAAAGACCCAGCTGTGCTGGTAGGTAAAACCGATAATAACCGTATTGTCACTATCGCAAAAGACGAAGACCTAATCGGCACTTTTATTCATGTAAAGATCACCAATACTGGCAACCCTAAACGATTGCAAGGCGAGATCATTTAACGTATGGAAATCACATTGCAGCCAGAAGACAATTCCCGCCTCGCTAATCTCTGTGGCCCACTAGATGAAAACATTAAACAAATAGAAACTGCACTTGAGGTGAATATTAACCGCCGTGGCAGTATGTTTAGCATTACCAGCGCTAGCACCATCTCGGCCAAGCAAGAAAATACGCGCATGGCTGCACAGTTGATTGAGAACTTTTACATTCGTGCTAAAAAACCCATTGAGCTAGAAGACATTCAACTCGGCCTAGTAGAAGTCGATAAACTTAAGCCAGAAGATGTTAGCACCAATGCCATGCCCGTATTAATGACCAGACGTGGCGACTTACATGGGCGCACACCACGCCAAGTAGAATATCTGCAGCAGGTACAAGATCATGACATTACTTTTGGCATTGGCCCTGCTGGTACAGGCAAAACCTATTTAGCCGTTGCCAGCGCCGTAGATGCGATGACGCGTGACCGTGTTAAGCGTATTGTGCTAGTCCGTCCAGCGGTAGAAGCTGGTGAGCGTTTGGGCTTTTTACCGGGTGATTTAAACCAAAAAGTAGATCCTTATTTACGCCCACTATACGATGCGTTGTATGATTTAGCAGGCTATGACACCGTGAATAAAATGTTTGAGCGTGGCGCCATTGAAGTTGCACCTTTAGCTTATATGCGTGGCCGCACACTTAACCAAAGTTTTATTATTTTGGATGAAGCGCAAAACACCACACCAGAACAAATGAAAATGTTTTTAACGCGTATTGGCTTTGGCACAAAAGCTGTGATTACTGGTGATGTTACACAAATTGACTTACAGCGTGGCCAAAAAAGCGGCTTAGTGGAAGCGCAGAAAATTTTAAAAGGCGTCAAAGGCATTGCCATGACAAAATTCTTAGCGGCTGATGTGGTGCGCCATCCACTGGTGCAGAAGATTATTAATGCATACGAAAGTTACGAAGCTAAAGAGCATTAACATTATTAATTTACTCTCTTGGTTTAAAGGTTAATTTTTAATGTAACGAATACATCATTCTCAACCAATATTTTTTCTTTTTTTCTCACATCTGCCTTAATTGGTAAAATATAGGCATCCAACTGTTTAGAAGGGAAGACAGAAGTCTCCCATGAGGTTTTACCGACTGTCACCATCACGCACACTGCGCCCCAACCGCGTTTCTTTTCGCTTAAGTTTTCGCTAAAAAATCTAATTTCTTCTGATTGTTCTTTCGGCAATGTAATAAAGTGCCAAGCGCCTTTTTGGGCTTGCCACAACCAACATTCACCTGTGAAGCTAAAACTTAAGTCAATCATAGTTTCGACTCGTTAAATTCTGTTGATAACAAATAGTTTCAATTAATTATATAATGCAATCAATCGATTAAACCTAATCATATGCCAAAAATTAAATTAGCCATACAAGTTGCTAGCGAACAGAAAAATATTCCTACTAAGGCACTATTTTCTAAGTGGTCTAGGGCAACTTTACGTGTTGATACCGAAATGACTATTCGCATAGTGGATGAAGATGAAGGCCGCATGCTCAACAATACGTATCGCGGTAAAGACTATGCAACAAACGTGCTGACGTTTCCATTAACGGAAGAACCGCATTTAATGGGTGACATTATTATTTGCGCACCTGTCGTCGCCAAAGAAGCGCTAGCACAAAAAAAAACGATTGAGGCACATTTTGCACATTTAACTGTGCACGGCGTGCTACATTTACATGGCTATGACCATGAAACAGATGAAGAAGCAGCATTAATGGAATCGATAGAGGTGACAACGCTACAAAAACTAGGGTATGCTGATCCTTATCTCTTTACACAGGGTGCCTAACGGCATACAGCATGGCCAGCGAGTCGGAAAAACCAGGTAACAAATCTAGTTTATTAGAACGTTTAAGTCATCTTTTACTTCGCGAGCCTGAAGACCGCGAACAGCTACTAACCTTGCTACACGGTGCTTTTGAGCACAATCTCATGGATGGCGATTCGCTCGCCATGATTGAAGGTGTATTGCAAGTCAGTGAAATGCAAGTGCGTGACATTATGATCCCGCGCTCACAAATGGATATCATTGACATCACCGATTCACCTAAGGAGTTTATCCCGCATGTCATTGAAACAGCCCACTCGCGCTTTCCTGTTATTGAAGATAATAAAAATGATGTGATTGGCATTTTGCTTGCAAAAGACCTATTGCGCTATTATGCAGGTGAAGATTTTGAAGTGCGTGACATGCTACGACCTGCTATCTTCATACCAGAATCTAAGCGACTCAATGTATTGTTAAAAGAGTTTCGTAGTAATCGAAATCATATTGCCATCGTCGTAGATGAGTATGGCGGTGTTGCTGGCATGGTGACCATTGAAGATGTGCTTGAGCAAATTGTAGGCGATATTGAAGATGAGTACGACTACGATGAAGACGAAGATAATATTATTCAGCAAGATGAAAACCACTACCGTGTAAAAGCACTGACAGAAATTGAAGATTTTAACGAAATAGTTGGCACGCGTTTTAGTGATAAAGCGTTTTCAACCATCGGTGGTCTAGTCATTAATAAATTTGGTCATTTGCCTAAACGTGGTGACTCGATTGATATCGACCATTTAACAGCCACTGTGGTTCGGGCTGATAGTAGGCGCTTACATTCCATTCTGATTCAAGTACATGCTATAAAATAGGTTATATAGGAAAAATATAGGCTTTAAGTTTCTTGAACTTTTCTATCAGCCTACACCTCTATATCACTATCTTTTCAGGGGTTTAACAATGAATAAACTTTTATCCATGATGGCTTTATTGGCTTTTTTTACCGCTTGCTCAAGCACTAACGTCGCAAAGAAAACAGAGGGCAAACAGGAAAGTGAGCCTAAATCTGAAGCAGCAATGGCACTGCCAACCAAAGAAAAGGCTTTTGTAAACGCGATCAATAAGTTCGATAAAAAAGCCATCATTGCGCAACTTGGTGAGCCAGCAAAAGCAGATGATGTAAGACTTAAAGGCTCAGATAAAATAGTCGCCTCTATTTGGCATTATCACTACGTGAATACTGACCAAAATGGTCAATACTATCAAACAACAGAATTAGATTTTATTGAAGATAAAGTCGTGCAAGTTGTTTTCATCAATAACGATGGTTTAGAGACCAATGGTTTAGAGAGTAATGGTTCAGAAACTAATGATTCAGAAAATAATAGTCCAGAAGCGGAAAAGGCTGATCGCCAGCATTATGACATTCCTAAACCTGCACCGAATCAATAATAGTCCTTAATATTTCAAGTATTGTAGGCAACAAAAAAGGGCGAATATATCGCCCTTTTTTTATTTAATACTCACTTATTTTTTCTTGAGTGAATCGCGAATTTCACGTAGCAACACAACGTCTTC
>WASW01003214.1_pt1 | contig 11435 bp, 11 predicted proteins | sample 5698521 | NCBI WGS metagenome assembly WASW01 (sample SAMN11175560, study PRJNA528189) | sponge metagenome | isolation source: marine sponge | host: Leucetta | place: Antarctica: Western Antarctic Peninsula, King George Island | collected 2013-01
TTTACAGCGTTAAAGGATGCTTCTGGTGTTGCGCAGCCCATTATGACGCGGCCTGAGTTAGGTGAAATTGATAATGAGATAGTCGTTATTGTTGGCACAGGTAAGTACTTAGAGAGAGCTGATTTAGTAGAGGCTAACTTTAGTACGCAAAGCCTGTATGCATTAAAGGACAAAGCTAATGATGATGATACAGGGCCTGTGATTGCTAACCCAAGGTCAGCAGTGGCTGGGTTCGTGGAGCAAAAGATCAAGGATGATCCTAATAAACCTGATGAGCGCATTAGTGATACATCGAATGAGGTTGATTTTGAAAGAGATATTGGTTGGTATCTTGATTTCCCAGACCCTGGGGAACGGCAAAATGTTGCTTCTCAGTTAGTCTTGGGCACATTGTTGGTGCCGACAACAGTGCCTACGGCTACTGCCTGTCAGCCAGCAGGTTATGGATGGTTTAATTTCTTTGATTTTAGGACGGGTGTGGCAGTACCGAACTCAACAGATACCGTGTCTCAGCGCACAACGGCACCTAGTGTAGGTTTTAATGTTATCTATGTTAATGGCGAGCCGAAAATATCTAATGTGCAAGCAAATAACCCAAATCCAAATCTATTAGATGACATATCATTTGATAAGAGCCCAAGTGGCTTTCAATTTAAAAGATCAATATGGCGTGAAATACTTGAATAAGTAATGAGGATTAATTAAAAAAGGTGGCTTTAGCCACCTTTTTTAATGGTAATGGTTGAATATAATCTTTATTTTTTCCGTACCATTGCTAATAGTTTTTTAGTGACTAAGCCATTTACTAAACCAAAAACTAAAGCCGCAAATGCAAAAATTGGGATTAAGTAAGCGATACCAGTGTGTGGTATTAACCATAATCTAACAATGATGAGTTGCCCGGAAATGTGTGCAAAAGCGGCAAAAATACTGAGCGTAATGACACTAAAATATTTTTTTGGTAGGTGTTGCACTAAAAATAAAACAGCTAAGCTAAGTAGTGCGCCAGATAAACTTAAAATAAAAGTGGGCGATAAAAAGTGCCCTAATAACAAGCTGCTGGCAAAGACACGCAATAAGCTTACCCATGCAGCTGTAGCAAAGCCATACTCCATTAATACATAGAGCGTGATGATATTAGCAATACCTGGTTTTACACCAGGCAATGGTGATGGAAACATAGCCTCAACAATGTGTAAGCCAATCGCCAGTGCTGTTAGTTTAGCAATTTGGTGATCTTCTTTTGTGGTGGCGATATTAATAGTTGAGCGAGTCATAGATTTTTTTCGCACCAGTGAGTTGCAAGCTAATTTGATTAGGTAAGCAAATAGCGACTTGACCTTGGCGGCTTAACCAGCCTTGATGCACGCAGTACTGATTGCGGCAAGGCGATTGCTTAAACCGTACTTTGCCATTATCAATACTAATGTGCGAATCGCCTAATGGTCCATGAATATGTAGTTCTCGTGCTTGATTGAGATCGTAAGTGCCAATGACGTGATCGGCTTGTCTGATTTTTAGTTGACTTGCAGGATCATAGACCCATAATGTTTGAAATAAAAAAGCTAATAAAATTAGGCTAAAAATAATCACTAAGCAATCACCAATGAGCGGCATCGCGCATGTATGTTGCGTTGGTTTTTTATTTAACATCCGCGGCTCAAATTTTATTCAGCACGCTTAATCGTAATGGCGTGCTTAGCAGCACTTTTATCTAACCAAGTTAAGCGTTTTGCCATAGCAGTGCTGACCTGTATTTTTTGTTCAGATTCGATGACTAAATAATAATCTAGCTGCATGGCTTTAGCCATTTGTGACCGCAGGTGAGGTGCGGCAATAAAAATTGGTTTAGAGGCGACATCTGATAATGTGCCAGCATTTTTTTGTGGTGGAATAAGTACCGTGACTGCTTGCGTACCTTGTGAGGGGGAACCTGTGGCAGGGTCGATAATATGGCAATAGCGTTTGCCTTCAAGCATAAAGTAACGTTGATAATCACCTGAGGTGCCAATGGCCCAGCCACTCGGTAGATCTAATGTTGCAATTGCGTTAGGTTGTCTTGGGTGTTGAATACCCACATGCCAAGGCTTATCACCATGCCTACCCAGTGCAATAATATTGCCGCCGATATTAATGAGTGCATTGTTAACATTGTGCGTTTTTAAATAACCTAGCGCATGGTCTAATGCATGGCCTTTTACGTAGCCGCCTAAGTCTAATTGCACAGCCGTATTGGTGCTGTGTGCCATGCCATTTTCAATCACTATGTCAGTCATTTTTGGTGCAGCCGCGACTAATGCTTTTATTTTATCACCATCAATTTTTTGCGCTTTAAATGTATCTTGTTGGAACCCCCATAACTTTACTAAGCTGCCAATAGCGGGATTAAACTGTCGATTAGATGCGGTAGAGAGTGCGGTTGCTTGCTTAATCATCTCAGCGGTATCATTGTTAATGCTAATCTTTTCACCCTTAGCAAACGCTTGATTGAGTGCTGTTATTTCACTTGGCTGCCATGCGTGTAGCCGCTGGTGTAAAGTTTGAAAATGATTCGCTATTTCATTTGAGAGTGACCGTGTGCGGTCTTCAGGTTCGCCATAGATAGTGATGTCAACTAAGGTGCCGAAGACAAAAGTTTGCGTGTTGTAGAGCGGTTCTTTTTGGCTACAGCTACTCAGTAGTGTTGCTAGAAAAAATAAAAGAAGAAAGCGCATAAGCGCTACTATAACGCTAGACTGCGATGGATTCTACTGCATCAAGGAAAACAGCAGCAGGATTACAATCGGTCTGGGCGGCTATTTCTACAATACCAGTGGGGCTTGTCACATTAATTTCAGTCAGGTACTCGCCAATAACATCTAGACCAACAAAAGTGAGGCCTTGTGCTTTGAGCATTTTGCCTACTGTCGTTGCAATCTCAATATCGCGTTTAGTGAGTGCTTGTGCAACACCTTTGCCGCCGGCTGCTAAATTGCCACGCGTTTCACCAGCTTTGGGAATGCGCGCCAGTGAGTAAGGGATAGGCTTGCCATTAATGACAAGAATACGTTTATCACCTTGTTTAATCGCGGGTAGGTATTGCTGCGCCATAATGGTTTCTTGGCCAAACTTTGTGATGGTTTCCAAGATCACACTAATATTGGGGTCAGTATTGGTCAGTCTAAAGATGCTGGTGCCACCCATGCCATCCAATGGCTTAACGACAATATCCTGATGTTCAATTAAAAATGCACGAATTAAGTCATTGTCACTAGTCACTAAAAAAGCGGGGGCAAATGACGGGAATTTAGCGACTGACAGTTTCTCATTCCAACTGCGAACAGTGCTTGGGTTGTTAATGACAGTTGCACCTTGTTCTGCGGCTATCTCTAATAAGTAAGTACTATATAAATATTCGTTATCAAATGGCGGGTCTTTACGCATGATGATGATATCAAATGCTTGCGGATCCATTTCTGTTTGTGGTGAGACTTTGTACCAGTGATCACCATCAGAAAACTGGAATGCTTGCGTATTAATTTTGACATTAGCATGTCGTAAAAATACGTCATGCTGTTCACAAACATATAGATCATGATCGCGATTTTTGGCTTCTAGCATCATGGCAATGCTGGTGTCTTTTTGTATTTTAAGGCCTGCGAGTGGGTCTAGAATGAAGAGTAGCTTCATATGCGTTATTGATTTAATGGATCGTTTTCTTGTAATTCAATGGCTGCTGCTAATAAGGCTAATCGCGCGACAACACCATAAGCATAAAAGCGGTTAGGTACGGTATTAGGTTTGCCAGTGCAGTCGGGTAACCCACATGGGCTTTCAAAAGCCAGTGGTACAAAATGCGAGCCGGGTGCATTTAAATTTTCATCTACACCGCGGTTGGTATGGACACGATAAAAACCACCAATCACAAAGTGATCCATCATATAAACAACAGGTTCAGCAACGGCATCATCAATGCTTTCGAAGGTGTATACCCCTTCTTGAAGAATGACTTCAGAGACTTGCAAACCTTCTTTACCAACAGACATTTTTTTACGGGCTTTACGATTTAAGTCGCGTACCTCGTCAGGTGATTTGACTGACATAATACCCATGCCATAGGTGCCTGCATTAGCCTTAACAATCACAAATGGCGTTTGTGTCACACCATATTGAGCATATTTTGCTTTGATTTTATTGAGTAAGGTTTCAACCTTTAATGCCAAACAATCTTCACCGGTACGTGTTTGAAAGTCAATTTCTTCACAAGTTTCAAAGTAAGGGTTTAGCAACCATTCATCAATGCCAAGTAATTCTGAAAATTTTGTTGTCACCTGGTTATACGCAGCAAAATGTTCTGATTTTTTACGCGTGCTCCAGCCAGCGTGTAATGGCGGAATAAGGTCTTGCTCTAAGTTTTTTAAAACATGAGGAATACCGCTTGATAAATCGTTATTGAGTAAAATAGCACATGAATCAAAGTCACCAAGTTCAGTATTTTTTAGTTTAATTCGATTATCCTCACGCACGATAGGCTCTAATAATAGTCCGTACCCACCTTCAGTCTCTAAGGTTGTTGGTTCTGTAATTTCAGGCGAGATGCTGCCAATGCGAACATCTAAACCGGCTGCTTTTAGCATATTGCTTAGTTCATAAACATTACGTAAATAGTAAGTATTACGTGTGTGATTTTCAGGAATAATAAGCAAGCGATGCGCTTCAGGGCAGATTTTCTCAACTGCTACCATTGCAGCCTGAACCGTTAAGCTAAGAAAATCTGGGTTTAGATTATTAAAGCCGGCTGGGAATAAATTGGTATCGACAGGGGTTAGTTTAAAGCCGCTGTTACGCAAATCGACAGAGGCATAAAATGGTGAAGCATACTCTAACCATTGTGTACGAAACCAGTGCTCAATATTAGGCATGGCTTCTAGCATACGTTTTTCTAAACTTAAAAGTGGACCGTCTAGTGCTGTGGTTAAGTGTGGGACCATGTTGCTCTCTATATAACGTGATTCGCTTGTAAGTCAGCGTGGTAACTACTTCTTACCATGGGGCCACTGGCTGTATTATTAAAGCCCATTGCATCAGCTTTTTCTTTTAAAGCATCAAATGCTGCAGGCTCAACATAGCGTATGACAGGTAAATGATGGACGCTAGGTTGTAAGTACTGACCTAAGGTAAGCATGGTGACATTATGTGTGCGTAGATCTTGCATGACTTGTAAAATCTCATCATCAGTTTCGCCTAAGCCAAGCATTAAGCCAGACTTGGTTGGGATATCAGGGTACATTTCACCGAATGCTTTAAGTAGCGCTAGTGAGTTTTGATAATCTGAGCCAGGGCGTGCTTGCTTATATAGGCGCGGTATCGTTTCAAGATTATGGTTCATGACATCAGGCGGCGCATGTTGCAAAACATGTAATGCGCGATCTAAGCGACCACGAAAATCTGGCACTAATATCTCAATTTTGATATCAGGTGATGCTTCGCGTATGGCTTTAATACAATCGACAAAGTGCTGCGCGCCACCATCCATTAAGTCGTCGCGATCAACACTGGTGATGACAACGTAATTTAATTCCATTTGTGCAATGGTACGTGCCAAATTTTCTGGCTCATTGGCATCGGGCGGCAATGGTTTGCCATGCGCAACATCACAGAATGGACAGCGCCGGGTGCAAATATCGCCTAAGATCATGAACGTAGCGGTACCGCCACTAAAGCATTCACCAATGTTAGGACAGCTTGCTTCTTCGCATACGGTGTGTAGGTTGTTGTCACGTAATGCGCGCTTAATTTCTTGAAAGCGGCTGCTATCAGGCATTTTCATGCGGATCCATCTAGGCTTACGTAATATCGGTTGCGGGATAATTTTAATTGGGATGCGTGAAGTTTTTGCAGCATCAGTTTCTTTAACTCCCGCTATTTTTTTAGCAGGGTTCACTTTTTCTTGTGGCAATTTATCTTTGCTTTCAATCATCTGATAATTTAGTTTTTAAAATATTGAGTAAGGCTTTGCTAAGGTCTGGTTGCTTTTTTTTAATGCCTAAATCTTTCGTTTGCGTCATTTCTAAACCAGCATAGCCGCAAGGGTCTATCGCTGTAAATGGTGTTAAATCCATGTTTACATTTAAACTTAAACCATGATAACAGCAATTATTTTTTAATCTTAACCCAACAGAGGCTATTTTTTTATTGGCAACATAAACACCAGGCGCATTTTTTTGCGTATTAGCGTCTATATCAAAAGCTGCTAGAAGCGTTATGATGCTGGATTCTATAACGTTAACGAGTGTGCGCACTTTCATGTTGCGACGTTTCAAGTCTATGAGACAATAAATAATGATTTGCCCTAGCCCATGGTAGGTAATTTTGCCTCCCCTATCGACATTAACAACTGGTATATTATTTGTCGGTAAGCGCACGGCTTTACGATTAAGCCCTAAGGTATAAACGCTATCATGCTCTGTTAGCCAAAGTTCATCAGCGGTGGTTTTGTCGCGTTTTGTCGTGAAGGCCTGCATGGCTGCCAGCGTTTGTTGGTAATCCGTACGACCAAGCTTGCGGTTAACAACTTGCATGTTTGGCAGTTAGAGCACTATCTTAACCATTGGGTGGCCGGTCAGGGATCGGTAAATATGATCAAGTTGTGGTTTAGATTCAACGTAACAGGTGCAAGTTAAACTAATATATTTACCACCAGTGCTGGCACGGATATCAATTTTTCTAGCATCAAATGTTGGTTCATGTGCTTGTATCACTTTGATGATTTCTTGCGTAAAATCAATGTGCGTTTCGCCCATGACTTTAATAGGGAAGTCGCAAGGGAACTCAATTAAAGTTTCCTGATCAGCATTATTTTCAATCGTTGCCATGTATTTACATTACTTAATTAACAATCTCAAACTATCAATCACTCTGCCAAAAAAACCAGCTTCTTTCACGTCTTTGAGTGCGACGAGAGTTTGTTGGGCGATGACTTTTTCATCTAGTGTAAAAGTAATTTCCCCGACCACTTGGCTGGCCTTAATCGGTGCTACCAGTGGCTGTTTGCTTGTCATGATTGCTTTAACGCGCGCATAATCCCCTTTAGGTAAAGAAAGGTATAAGTCTTTATCAACGGAGGACATCACTGTTTTTTGAGCGCCTTTGTAAACAGGGATAGTGTTGATTGCTTGTGATTGATGATAGACCAATGTTGATTCGTAGAATTGAAAGCCATAATTGAGCAAACGCTGACTTTCTGAAGCGCGCATGGCTTTTGATGTTGCACCAAGCACGATTGAAATTAAACGTGTTTTGTTGCGTTTTGCAGTAGAAATTAAGCAATAGCCTGCCGCTTGAGTATGGCCTGTTTTCATGCCGTCAACGTTAGTATCTAGCCACAGTAAGCGGTTTCGGTTACGTTGTTTAATATTGTTATAGGTGTATTCTTTTACCGAGTACAAACGACGATATTCAAGGGGAAAATCAAGAATGATGGCTTCAGCTAATAGTGCTAAATCAGCTGTGGTTGTGTAATGCTCATCACCTGGCAGCCCAGTGGCATTCATATAGTTGGTGTTATGCATGCCTAATGTTTTTGCTTGTTGATTCATCATGGTGGCGAACTGCTCTTCACTGCCAGCAATGGCTTCAGCTAAAGCAATTGAGGCATCGTTGCCAGATTGAATAATAAGGCCGTGTAGTAGCTGATCTACTGTGACAGGTTTATTTGGCTCAATAAACATTCTCGAACCTTCAGCTTTCCAGGCTTTTTCACTCACGGGAATCGTTTGCGCTAGTTTTAAGTTGCCTTGTTGAATCGCATCAAATGCAATGTAAGCTGTCATGATTTTGGTTAATGAAGCAGGCGCTACACGTTCATCTTTTTTATGTGAGGCGATATCTGCGCCACTGTTAAAGTCTTTAAGTAAATAGGCATTAACGGCAAGTGATGGCGGCGGCGCCACTTGTGCAGACCATGCAAAAAAAGGAAATAGCAGTAAGAAAGGGAATAGTAATGAGTTAAGTCGCATATTGATATCTATGGTTTATTCTTGAAAATAGTGGTGGATATATCGATTTGTTGGCTTAAATTACTAGCGGCTTTTTCGGCGTCTATTCTGTTACTGAATGGGCCAATGGTTAATCGATGTAAGCCATTATTATACACTCGGTTAACCTTGACGTTGTGATCAAAGTTTAAGCTTTGAATGCTTTGAATGCTTTGCAGTAAGTTTTTGGCATTATTTTCTTCTCTAAAGGCACCTGCTTGTATATAAAATTGTTTTGCTGCTGTATTGGCAGTGACTGTGTTAGCGGTTGGTGCTTTAGTTGTCTGGGTGCTGGGTGTTTGCTGGGGATGGACAAGCTCTACATCAACTAAAGCATGGCCTTGTTCAATAATACGTAATTTATGGGCGGCAGCAAATGATAAATCAATGATTCTAGAATCGATAAATGGGCCCCTATCATTAATGCGCACAACGACCGACCGACCGTTATTAACATTAGTGACTTTAACGTAACTTGGCAACGGTAATACGGTATGCGCTGCTGACATGCTAAACATATTATATATTTCACCGCTAGAGGTTTGCCTACCGTGGTAGCGTTTTCCGTACCAAGAGGCGATACCACGTTCCTTAAAGTTTTTTACCGTTTTTAACGGATAATACGTTTTGCCTAAGGCTTTGTATGGCTTGTTAGAACGATTAGATGGCGTTTCGTATTTTGGAATTGCATCGGGAATGTCATCTAGGTTTTTTGGTGTGTTTGCACCTGGGCCATCATCTAAGTAATAGCCACCAGATTTATCTGATGCTGTAGTGGTAGGCTTGTCGGTAGTCGTGCGCCTAACGACCTTATTGCCGCCACAGGCTGTTAATGTTAAACAGAATAATAGTAGCCAAATATAAGTTGTTTTCATGTGTAAATTTATCCTGTGGACATTAATCTTTTATGCGTTTGAATGCTCATTAAAATACCAAACCCAAGTAGTATTGTCACCATTGAAGTGCCACCATAGCTCACCAATGGTAAAGGCACACCAACGACAGGAAGTATACCGCTGACCATCCCAATATTGACAAAGACATAAGTAAAGAAAGTGAGTGAAATACTCCCTGCCAGTAATCTTGAGAAGCTGTTTCTCGCTTGAGAGGCGATCACAATGCCGCGGAAAATAATCAAACTAAATAGCAGAAGCAGTAATAGGTTACCAACTAAGCCAAACTCTTCACTGAAGACGGAAAAGATAAAATCTGTTGTGCGTTCTGGTAAGAAATCAAGTTGCGATTGGGTGCCATTTAGCCAACCTTTTCCTGTTAAACCACCTGATCCCTGTGCAATCGTTGATTGAATAGTATGGTAACCAGCGCCAAGAGGGTCTTGTGTTGGATCAATTAGCATTTGAATGCGTCGTCGTTGATAATCATGCAACATAGACCAGAAGACTGGCATTAATGCACCTAAAATAATGGCGCCACCAATAATAAAACGCCAACTTAGGCCTGCTAGAAAAATCACAAATAAACCCGAAGCGCTGACGAGTAAAGAAGTACCTAAGTCAGGCTGTCTTAAAATTAAAAGAACAGGGATTACTAATATAATGCCTGCAACAATAAAATCCTTTATGCGTAATGTAGATTCACGTTTAGAAAAAAACCAAGCCAGCACCATGGGCACAGCAATACGCATAAGCTCGGAAGGTTGGATCTTAACAATGCCTAAATTTAGCCAACGCCTAGCACCATGGCTAATGTCCCCAAACAATGCGACACCAATTAGCAATAGCACACCTAATGTGTATAGAGGTAACGCTAAGCGTTCTAGATGTTGTGGTTGAATGTTGGCGACGACTAACATAATACAAATGGCAACAGCAATATTAATGAGCTGTGTATTGACGCGATCAAAATTTTGACCAGATGCGCTATACAAGATAAATAAACTTAATAACAATGTAAATAGTAAGCAGCTCATTAAAAATGAATCAATATGTCTGACAATATTGTGTATGGTTTGGTTAATCATGTCCAACCACCTCGTTTTGAATCACTGCTGTTCGTGCTACAAGATTATTATTATGTTTAATGGTTGTTTTCTTAGTAGGCTCTTCTGGCGGTTCTTCCCCAAGTAAATAATAATCCATCACTTGACGTGCAATTGGTCCAGCTGTTGATCCACCATGTCCGCCATTTTCCACAATAACGGCAAGCGCAATTTGCGGGTTTTCGGCAGGGGCATAGGCAATAAATAATGCATGATCGCGGTGACGTTCATCGATGTTTTTTTCGTCATACTTTTCATTTTGTTTAACCCCAATAACTTGTGCTGTACCAGTTTTAGCGGCCATACTGTAACCCGCATTCGCACCGATTCTAGCAGCAGTGCCACCTGGCAGTGTAACGTCTATCATGCCCTGTTTGACGATGGCTAGGTTTTCATCATTTAATATTAGTTTATCAGCGATAATAGGTTTTATCGTATTTATTTTGCCGGTTTTCACGTTGCTAATCGCATTCACTAGCCGTGGTCGCATGGCTACACCGTTATTTGCTAATACAGCCGTGGCATACGCGAGTTGCAATGGCGTTGTTAATGTATAGCCTTGACCAATGCCGACAATGACGGTTTCACCTATATACCAAGGTTGTTTAAAGCGACGCTTTTTCCATTCTTTGGTGGGTAGCAAGCCAGCATTTTCACTTTTGAGATCAATGCCACTTTTTTTGCCGAAACCAAAATGACGAACAAAGTTAGATAGGTTTTTTATCCCCAGTTCGACAGCAAGACCATAGAAAAAAGTATCACACGACACGGTAATCGCTTTTTGAATATCGACTTGGCCGTGACCAGACGGTTTCCAGTCCCGATAGCGATGTATGCTATTTGGCAATATGAAATGACCAGGATCATTAATGCTAAAAGGCGGCCGGCGCTTGCCCGTTTCTAGCCCTGCTAATGCGACAAATGGTTTGAAGGTGGAGCCTGGTGGGTATACGCCGCGTAGTGGACGATTAATCAAAGGTCTATCTAAAGATTCATTCAGTAAACGCCAGTTTTTTGTATCAATACCACCTACAAACAGATTGGGGTCAAACGTAGGCATGCTGACAAGTGCTAGCACTTCGCCTGTTTTGGGTTGAATAGCGACCAACGCACCACGCCGCTCACCAAAGGCTTTTTCTGCTATTGCTTGTAGCTTGATGTCGACTGATAATTGCAAGTTATTACCAGAGACAGGTGCTGTACTAGAGAGCGTACGCACGGCTTTTCCATCCGCATTAATTTCCACTTGCTGAAAACCTGTGGTGCCATGTAATTCTTTTTCATACGATTGCTCAATACCGCTTTTCCCTATATGGTCAGACCCTTTATAGTTAGAAAGCACCTCATTCTTTTTTAACCGAATTAAATCTTTATCGTTAATGCGTCCAATATAGCCGACGATGTGCGAACCAAGCGCCTTG
>WASW01066506.1_pt1 | contig 11427 bp, 14 predicted proteins | sample 5698521 | NCBI WGS metagenome assembly WASW01 (sample SAMN11175560, study PRJNA528189) | sponge metagenome | isolation source: marine sponge | host: Leucetta | place: Antarctica: Western Antarctic Peninsula, King George Island | collected 2013-01
GGACGGTTTATGCGACGATGTATCCGATAATTTCCGCGTCATATCGCCCAAGGGGTTTCGGGTTCTGACGTGAACGGGGTATATACTAAACCACGGAAATCATTACGCTTAGGCCTGACGTGAACGAAAAAGCCGATCCAAGAACCCCGATACGGGAAGGTGATGATGAGATATCCGTTCCAAGAGGGGCGGGCGTTATTGCGGAATATTTGAAGACATTGCCATTGACCCCAGGGGTTTACCGAATGATCAATGTCAGGGGTGATGTTCTGTATGTCGGAAAAGCCAAGAGTTTAAAAAAACGCGTCGTTGCCTATACCCATCCGGACCGGCAGTCAGTTCGCATCCGACGGATGATTTCCGAAACCGTTACAATGGAGTTTGTTACAACCCATACAGAGGCGGAAGCTTTGTTGCTTGAATCAAATATGATCAAGCGATTTGCGCCAAAATACAACATTCTACTGCGCGATGATAAATCTTTCCCCCATATCCTTGTTACCGGAGCGCATGACTACCCCCAGATACTGAAACATCGCGGCGCCCAAAGCAGGAAAGGGGACTATTTTGGTCCCTTCGCGTCGGTTTGGGCGGTTAATGTAACCTTGGCAGTATTACAACGTGCATTTTTATTGCGAAATTGTACCGATTCCGTATTTTCTGCGCGTACCCGGCCCTGCCTTCAACATCAGATTAAACGCTGTTCTGCGCCCTGCGTCGGTAAAATTTCGAAACAAGATTATGGCACTCTTGTTGCCGAAGCGCGGGAATTCCTTTCCGGCGGATCGCAACGTATTCAAGAGCGCCTTGCCCGCCAAATGCAAGACGCAAGCGATGCCATGGATTATGAAATAGCGGCGCAGTACCGTGACCGTATTCGTGCTTTGACCCGAATTCAGGCGCATCAAGATATCAATCTTTCAGGCCTTGGCGAAGCAGATGTTATTGCCGCTTACCAGACAGGCGGGGTTACCTGTGTGCAGGTGTTTTTCTTCAGAACCGGCGCCAATTTCGGTAATCGGGCCTATTTCCCAAGTCAGGCCCGCGATGCTGACGTGGAAGACGTGCTGGAAGCGTTTGTAGGTCAGTTCTACGCACGCACATTACCTGCTAAAACGGTGCTTCTTAGCCATAATCTGGAAAATCAGGACCTGCTCCAGGAAGCGTTGTGTGTTCGAGCGGGCAGAAAAGTTGAGGTGCTCAGTCCAAAACGCGGAGACAAACGTAAACTGGTCGATCATGCGCTCAGCAACGCGCGCGAAGCGCTTGGGCGCCGGATGTCTGAAAGTGCCTCCCAGCGCCGGTTGCTTGAAGGTCTTGCAAAAGTTCTGAAACTGGACGGCGTCCCTGAACGGATTGAGGTCTACGATAACAGCCATATATCCGGAACCAAAGCGGTCGGCGGCATGATTGTTGCCGGCCCGGAAGGGTTTATGAAAAGCGCTTATCGAAAATTCACGATCAAGGGGGCCGCTCCAGCGGGCCAGCAAGCGGGCCCGGATGGTTATGCCGCTGGAGATGATTATGCGATGATGCGCGAAGTTTTGCTTAGGCGGTTCTCCAGAGCGCTGAAAGAAGATCCTGATCGCATGAGTGGTCAGTGGCCGGATCTGGTTCTGGTTGACGGCGGTAAAGGGCAACTCGGGATAGCTGTTGAAGTGTTACAAGAATTGGGAATTGATGATGTCGCCTTGGCGGGGGTTGCAAAAGGCCCCGATCGTAATGCCGGACGAGAACATATTTTTCTGCCCGGTGATCCTGTTACGATCGAACTGGAAGCCAGAAACCCGGTTCTTTATTTCATTCAACGATTGCGGGACGAAGCGCACCGGTTCGCCATTGGAACACACCGAAACAAACGCTCCAAAGCGATTTCCCGTTCAGTTCTTGATGAAATTCCAGGTGTTGGTGGCGGCCGTAAAAAAGCGTTGCTTCATCATTTCGGTGGACCTGATGCCGTTACCCAGGCTGGACGGGCTGATCTGGAAGCCGTAAAGGGGATTAGCAAGGCGCTTGCAGTAAAAATTTATGATTGGTTTCATCCGGAGGAATAGTAGGTTAAAACCGGAGTTACGACAGTAATCTGCTCATCGGACGTCATTATGTTATCGAAAATTCCCAATATTCTTACGGTATCACGAATTCTATCAATCCCGGTCGTCATCGGGTTTCTGGTGTTCATGGCGGACCCACTGGCCAGTTGGTTAGCCTTTTCGGTTTACACCTACGCTTGCGTTACGGATTTTTTTGACGGATACCTTGCCCGGGCGTGGCATCAACAATCCGCATTCGGGCGGTTTCTTGATCCAATTGCCGACAAACTGTTGGTTGCATCGGTATTGCTGGTATTGGTGGGCATCGACCGGGTTTCAGGGCTTACTGTATTGCCTGCAGCGGTCATTCTCTGCCGAGAAATACTAGTCTCTGGTCTACGTGAGTTTTTGGCCGAAGTTGACGTCAGTGTTCCGGTCAGCCAATTGGCTAAATGGAAAACCCTGCTCCAGATGCTGGCACTGGGTTTTCTTCTTGTCGGACCCAATGGCCCGGACTTTGGTCCGCTAACCACATCCGAAATCGGCGTCTACGGTATTTGGGTGGCTGCCGTGATTACCTTGGTGACCGGATACGATTATCTGGTTCATGGTCTGCGCTATATTCGCGAAACAGACCATGCTCCAGCGTCAAAAAGCGGTCAACATACTGATCAAACACACGTTGATTCTTAAAACCGGAGTTGATTTTTCGGGGCCCCGGGCCAATATGACGCTCAGTGGCGGGACGTAAGAGAGGCTGATTAATGAAAATATTCGGAATGATCGGGTGGAGTGGCAGCGGTAAAACAACGCTGATCAAACAATTGATCCCAGAATTGATTGGGCGCGGTCATAGTGTATCGTCAATGAAACACACCCATCATGATTTTGACATTGATAAACCGGGCAAAGATTCGTACGAGCACCGCGTTGCTGGCGCGACCCAGGTTTTGATTACCGGGTCCAAACGGTGGGCATTACTTAACGAAAATCGCGAGCGCAGTGAAGCCACGATTGATGAGCTGCTGGAGAAGATGGACCCAGTTGACCTGGTATTGATTGAAGGGTTTAAAAAATACCCCCATCCCAAGTTGGAAGTTTATCGCCCATCCGTCGAACGTGAGCTTATCGCATTGACGGACAAGAGCGTTGTTGCCATTGCAACAGACGAACATGTCGAGGGCGGTGGATTACCCCTGATCGACTTGAATGATGTGGCCGCTGTCGCAGACTTTGTCATCGACTACTGTGAGTTGGAAAATAAGGTGATGGATGGCGCAGCTTAAAGATGATTGTTTCGCTTTTGGCGGAGAATTGACCCCGGTATCAGAAGCACTCGACGATCTAAACGCCCGTCTTACCTGCGTATGTGAGACAGAGACTATTACGCTTGGTGACGCGCTTGGGCGTGTTATCGCCGAAAATATAACGTCGGCGCGCGACGTGCCACCACATGATAATTCCGCCGTAGATGGTTACCTTGTTTATCATAGTGATCTGGATCCAAATCAGAGCGTACGCCTACCGGTCACGGGCAGAATTGCTGCCGGGCATCCGCTAGGCCGAAAGGCCAATAAAGGGGAGGCACTACGCATCTTTACCGGCGCCCCTGTACCAAAAGGTGAGGATGGTGGCCCAGACACTATATTCATGGAAGAAGATTGCACATTAAGCGATGGGGCCGTGGAGTTTCCACCGGGTTTGAAACGTGGCTCCAATAAACGCGACCAAGGCGAAGATGTGAAGTCCGGGGCGATTGTTGTTAAGTCTGGATCGCGCCTGCGAGCGCAGGAAATTGGAATGGCAGCGTCAGTTGGTCGCAGTTCGATTAATGTCTACAAACGCCTTCGCGTTGCTGTTTTCTCAACGGGAGATGAAGTTCGGGATCCTTCCGGTGATGCGCCAGATGGATGTATTTTTGATGCAAATCGGTTTTGTATTATGGGGATGCTTCGTGACCTCGGCTGTATTGTGACCGACATTGGCATCCTACCTGACGATGAAGCGGTGATTGCGAATGCACTTGGTGAGGCGGCGCCGGTTCATGATTTGTTAATTACCTCAGGCGGAATTTCTGCGGGTGAAGAAGATCACGTGAAAGCTGCAGTTGAGCGACAAGGGTCTCTGAATTTCTGGCGGTTTGCGATCAAACCGGGTCGTCCCATCGCTCTTGGCCAGATTGGAAATGCCGCGTTTGTCGGTCTGCCCGGTAATCCAGTGGCGGCAATGATAACGTTCATGATTATTACCCGGCCAATGATCAAAGTCCTCTCCGGATGTGACGATACCCAACCCCAGCTCTTTAAGATTAAATCGGGATTCGATTACAGTAAAAAACTGGGCCGCAGAGAGTGGGTACGGAGCAGCATTAAAACTGGTTCAGACGGTGAATTGACTGCAACCAAATACCCCTCCGGCGGATCAGGGATCCTCACCTCAATGGTTTGGGCGGGAGGTTTGGTGCAGTTAGGAGAAGATCAGGAAACCATCAAGGCTGGAGATAAAGTTGACTTTCTCTCGTTTAATGAGGTGACGTTATGAATATTCTCTATTTTGCCTGGGTTAGAGAGAAAGTAGGAACAGCTGTTGAAGAGGTTACGCTCCCACAAAACGTAACCAGTGTTAGCGGCCTGATTGACTGGCTGAAGACACGCGGCAGCGGATATGCTGAAGCGTTCGCAGACGAGAGTGTCGTTCGAGTTGCCGTCAATCAAGAGTACGTGTCGTCTGATCAAGCGCTGACAAATGGCGACGAAGTGGCATTTTTCCCGCCCGTTACGGGAGGATAATGTCGTGATCAGAGTACAACAGGAAGATTTTGACCTCGGCGCCGAACTGTCAAAAATGACCGCTGGTAACAATAAAATTGGCGGACTCTGCTCGTTCGTTGGATTGGTTCGTGATATGGCAGGGGACGATAAAATTTCCGCCATGACTCTCGAGCATTACCCCGGCATGACGGAGAAGGCTTTGCAAGAGATCGAGGCTGAGGCCCATCAACGCTGGCCACTTGATGCGACGTTGGTTGTCCATCGGTATGGACGAATGGAACCCGGCGATCAGATTGTTCTGGTTGCTGCTGCCTCGGCGCACCGGGAAGCAGCATTTGAAGCCTGTAATTTTCTGATCGACTGGCTCAAAACCAAAGCTCCGTTCTGGAAAATTGAGGACGGACCGAACGGTGGCGCATGGGTTGATGCCCGCGATTCAGATGCCAGCGCAACGGCGCGCTGGGGCACACCATCGGCGGAAAACGAAATCAACCTGGATAAGGTTGAGTAGTCATTATTTTTCCAAAAATTATATTTTTCGATTTTGACGGTGTGATTGTCGACTCTGAACGGCTTAAGCTGGAGGCCTTCAGTGAACTTTATGCTGACCAATCCCAAGAGGTGGTTGATCAGGTTATAGGCTATCTTAAAGAACATGCCGGAATATCACGTGTTGTCAAAATTCTGCACTGTCACCGCGAGTTTCTTGGGACGGCGTTGACGGACGAAGAGCACGAGGCGTTGTGCAATGCCTATGCCGCCATTGTTGAGGAAAAAGTTTTTTCGTGCCCTGAGATTGCAGGGGCAACCAATTTTCTTCAAACCTTTCAGGACCGAGGCCGGTTTTTCGTTGTTTCCGGCACGCCGGAGAACGAGTTGCGCCGTATTACGAAACACCGCGAGCTTGATCCTTATTTCGTGGCGGTTTATGGGTCACCAAGATTGAAAGACGTGATCGTCAATGATGTATTAAAACGCAGAGAAATTCCCCCGGGAGAGTGTTTGTTGGTGATGCAATGACCGACTACCGAGCCGCATTGGCGACATCTGTACCTTTTATCGGCCGCGTCGATAATGGCGAAACTGGACCATTTCCGGCGGGAACTAAAACGGTATGTGACCTGAATGCGCTAGCAGATTTCCTGGAGCACGGGTAGATTGAAATATTGTTTATAGTAAAGGAACGCCGTTATGGAAGAAGATTTTAAGAGCCCGATAAAGGCCTACAAGGATGAGCGTTTCATTAATAGCCCAAATGCCCGCGGTCTCCGGATTCTGTCCGAATACATGGAGCCCGATACCCGTTTTGATGATCTTGACGTAAGCGATACGATCGTCTTTTTTGGTTCTGCGCGGACAAAATCCAGAGATGAAGCGGTTAAGCAACTGGACGCGGCGCGTCAACATGGCGGCGATGTGGCGTTGGCTGAACGCGACCTTGAAAATTCGCGCTATTATGAGGATGCCCGCGCGCTTGCGCACCGTTTGACCGAATGGTCGAAGGGTTTGGAAGACGAACAGCGCCGTTTCTTGGTTTGCACTGGTGGTGGACCCGGGATTATGGAAGCGGCCAACCGCGGCGCCTCGGAAGCCGGGGGCGATAATATTGGCCTTAATATTTCTCTGCCATTCGAGCAGCATGATAACCCTTATATTACGCGTGAACTGAGTTTCGAGTTTCATTATTTCTTTATGAGAAAATTCTGGTTTATGTATCTGGCGAAAGCGATGATCGTATTCCCTGGTGGTTTCGGAACAATGGATGAGTTTTTTGAAACGCTGACGCTTATCCAGACGAAAAAAATCAATAAGGTTTTGCCGATCGTACTGTATGGAAAAGCGTTCTGGGGCGACACCCTTAACTTAGGCGCGCTGGTTAAGCACGGCACCATTTCTCCTGGCGATATTGATTTGTTTAAGGAAGCTGACAGCGTTGATGAGGCGTTTGACTATATTGTTGAGGGACTTAAAAAACACGCTCTGAGCAATCCCGGCGGGGTTATGTAATCTTCGTATTACCTCTGCGCATTTTTACATTAAACGACTAATCTACTTGAGGCTGCTCAGTAGTATTGGATTTCGTGGCAAACGCCCAAACGGTGACCGGAAATTTCCATTCATTTTTAAGGGATCCAAAATATCCAAGTTTGGCCCACCGCCTCAGATTGGCGCGCACGCATGCTCGGTTCCCCCATGAGTCCGTCTCAATATTGTCGGTGTCGAACCCACCTTCTTCGAGAAAATTCTTAAGTCCGGTTTCGCTCCAGCGCGTATGGTCTTCAGGGTGAGGGTGCAGTTTGATCATAAACGGCGTCGTGATTAAAAAAACACCGCCAGGTTTGAGCATTTGGTAGACGTTCCGCACAGCGCGCCAAGGGTGCGAAAGATGTTCGAACACCTGATCGGCAATAATGAGATCAAACTGCTTTTCAAGGCGTTCAGAACAAATATCGAAGTCTGGGTAAGTGGAATTTTGGTAGCTCTTGAAGGAAATTTTTTGCCAAAATGATCCGCCGGATATCTCAAACACGTCGAGTGTTTTGGGTCCCTTGTCTTCAACATAACGCGAGCAGGTCTCATGCATAACAACACGGGCCCAGTCCTGGCGCCGTTTCGCCTTGGTTCTGGTCAAGCACGAGAGAAATGATTTAAAAGCCATTACAGTTTTCAGTTGTCGGAAGTAAAATAAATAAAACCGGGAACGACGTCCCGGTTTTATACTAACACGCCTTATCTGGATATCAGGCGGCGGACGCCGCCGCCGGGGATTTCCCGACCGCCTTGTCGTAATCGCCCATCATCCATTGGCTGATTTGTCCAACGGTGTATTTATGATCACCAATCTCACCAACTGGTGTCACCTCTGCGGCTGTGCCGGTCAGAAACACCTCGGTCGCATTGGCAAGTTCATCGGGCATGATGACCCGTTCGATGACCTCAATGCCGCGTGCGTTCGCCAGGGCGATCACAGTCTGGCGGGTGATGCCGTTCAGGAAACAGTCGGGGACCGGTGTATGTAATTTGCCGTCGCCCATAACCATGAAGATATTGGCGCCAGTCGCCTCAGCAACGTAGCCGCGATAATCATACATCAGGGCGTCATCGTAACCATCTTGTTCAGCGGCGTGTTTTGAGAGTGTACAGATCATGTATAGTCCGGCTGCTTTTGCGTGGACGGGTTCGGTTTCCGGCGATGGGCGCTTCCATTTGGAAATTTGCAGGCGAATGCCTTTCATGCGAATTTCGGGTGAAAAGTACGATGGCCAATCCCAAGCAGCGATAGCAACATTGATACGGTTGTGTTGTGCCGAGACGCCCATCATTTCACTGCCGCGCCAAGCAACAGGGCGAAGATAACCGTCGACAAGATTGTTGGCGGCCAGAACATCAATACAGGCCTGATCGAGTTCGTTTGCGCTATAAGGCAAATCAAAACCAAGTTCTTTGCCGGAATAGATCAAACGGTCCGTATGTTTGCGCAATTCGAAAATTTTTCCGTTGTATGCGCGTTCACCTTCAAAGACTGAAGAGCCATAATGAAGTCCGTGGGTGAGGACATGCGCGTTTGCATCGCGCCAGGGAACCATGTCACCGTTGTACCAGATCAGGCCATCACGGTCGTCAAAAGAAGGGCCAGCCATTGTAATATTCTTTCGTCAATTGGGGTTGATATTCTTATGTTCTTGCGTTTCGTAACAGTTTCCGGCATATATGTCAATAATACTGACATATATTTTATTACGGTTGTATGCCAATGGATAAATCCGCCGATCCGCTTGTCGTATCAAGCAATGAACAGGAAGCTCTCCGTCAGGCAATTGAGCTTCTGTTCTATTCTTACAGGGACTTTACTGGGGAAGCTGATGAGACCCTGGCAGCTTTCGGTTTCGGCCGTGCCCATCACCGGGTTATTTATTTTGTTGGCCGTAACCCTGGCATAACGGTTAATCAATTGCTGGCAATCCTCAAAATTACCAAACAGAGTTTGTCGCGTGTTCTCGGCCAACTAATCGAAGAAGGTTTTGTCGAACAGGAAATCGATGAAAATGATCGCCGCCGGCGGATGATGCAACTAACTGAAAAAGGGTCTAGTTTAGAGACTAAATTAACGACGGCGCAAAGCAGGCGAATATCCAAAGCTTATACTGACGCTGGACCTGATGCGATAGATGGGTTTCGAAAAATCCTGCGCAATATTATTAACCAAGAAGACCGTGAACGGATCGAGCCCTTTTTTGAAGACTGATCAATAATTCTGGATTGCCGTGTTATCATTTTAATATACACAAAACTGTCTTCGGGGACTATCGGTACAGATGACTATTGACGCGGAACAACCTCATGTCCTTGTTGTTGATGATGACGACAGATTACGCGACCTTTTGGTTAAGTATCTGAATGAAAACGGATTTATGGTATCTGGTGCAACGGATGCTCAAAACGCGCGGGCGAAACTCAAAGGTATAGAATTTGATGCGATTATTCTTGATCTGATGATGCCGGGCGAATCGGGACTGGATTTTGCTGAAGACCTTCGGCGCAGCAGTTCGGTTCCGATCCTGATGCTGACGGCGATGAGTGAATTGGAAGACCGTATTGATGGGCTTGAGCGCGGGGCTGATGACTATCTCGCTAAACCGTTTGAGCCCCGTGAATTGCTGCTCCGATTACATAATATCTTGAAACGCGCTCCCGCGGTTATCGTTACGCAAAGCGAAATTCGCTTGGGCGATGCGGTGTTTGATCCAGAGCGCGGCGAACTGGAAAAAGCAGGCACCCGAATTCGCCTCACGGATATTGAAATTGCCTTGTTGCGCGTTTTGGCCAAACGACCTGGTGATATTATCAGCCGCGAAGACTTAATAGAGTTAACCGGTGCCAGCGGCGGTGGCCGCGCCGTTGATGTGCAGGTGACAAGGCTCAGGCGAAAAATTGAACAAGACCCGAAATTACCCCGTTATTTGCAGACCGTACGTGGAAAAGGTTATGTCTTAAGCCCGGATTGATCCGCCTGTAGGGATTATTTGTTATTACTCTGCAATTACGTCGTCATAAATTGATACAATATACTCGGGAATTGCTGTACTCAACTAAAGGCACCTTATGGCCACTTTGTTCAAACGATTTCTACCTAAAAGCCTACTTGGACGATCTCTGCTGATTATTGTGATGCCGCTGATCCTGCTTCAATTGGTATCGGGAATAATCTTTTATGAATCGCATTGGCGAAAGATAACTTTGCGTCTGGCCCGAAGTGTTGCGGGTGATGTTAGTGCTGTTGTCAATCTGATGCACAGTGAGTTCAGCCCTAACGCCCGGCAGATTGCGCTTCACATTGCTGCGGCAAATATGGGCCTGAATGTGACAATTCAAAAGGATGCAGTTTTGGAATCGCTCGACCATAAGGGGGCAGGCCTTATGGAGAGAATGTTGGTCAGGGCATTGGGAGAGGTCAATCCCAAACCGTTTCGGATCGATTCAGAAAGCTTGCCTAGGGATGTGATAATTGATGTGCAGTTGGCTGATGGCGTTTTGCATGTTGTCACCAGCCGGAAGAGATTGTTCTCCAGTACGACCTATATATTCGTTTTGTGGATGATTGGCACTTCATTGATCCTGTTTGCCGTTGCGACGGTTTTCATGCGTAATCAGGTCAAACCGATACGCAGACTGGCCCTCGCCGCAGAAGATTTTGGTAAAGGCCGGACCGTCGCAAACTTCAAACCTGAAGGGGCCACCGAAGTACGGCAAGCCGCGGCGGAATTCCTCGCTATGCGAGACCGGATTTCGCGCCAAATCCAGCAACGCACTGATATGCTGGCGGGCGTCTCCCATGATTTACGTACGCCACTGACACGGATGCGTCTTGAACTTGAAATGCTGGGTGATATTGATGCCGCAAAAAACTTGAAAACAGATGTTACTGATATGGAACATATGCTCGATGGGTATCTTGCGTTTGCGCGGGGAGAAGGAACGGAAAAACCCACGTCCACCAATTTGACGCAGCTTATTGCCGGGGTTGTTGCAAAAGCCCGCCGGAATGGCGAACAAGTTGATTTCCATGGTGAAGGCGACGTTATGCTTCAACTTCGCCCTAATGTCTTTAAACGTGCTGTCACCAATTTAATCGACAACGCGGCCCGGTTTGGTGATCATGTCTCGGTACGCGTTCGCGAACGAGAGAATTTTGTTGAATTGTTGATTGACGACGATGGTCCCGGAGTTCCTGAAGACCAACGCGACGAGGTTTTCAAACCGTTTTACCGGGTTGAAGGGTCACGCAATCAAGGCACCGGTGGGGTCGGCCTCGGGTTGACGATCGTCAAGGACGCAATAAGAGTTCATGGCGGTGACATTGAACTTGATACCGCGCCGGTCGGTGGGCTGCGCGTGAGGGTGCGGCTGCCAATTTAGGGGAATAACAGGGGAAATAGGTGTGTTGTAAATATAACACAAAAAATGATACGGCCTTGAATTACAATAATTGAATTTGACTTGTTTGGCGCCTAATATAGTATTCGCCTATAATTAATCAATAATGGTAACTGCCCAGGTAGGGCTGCCTGACAGTCAGGCGCCGCGGAGTCGGGCGATCAGGATTTCGGGATCCTGCCTGAGCG
>WASW01070203.1_pt1 | contig 11413 bp, 14 predicted proteins | sample 5698521 | NCBI WGS metagenome assembly WASW01 (sample SAMN11175560, study PRJNA528189) | sponge metagenome | isolation source: marine sponge | host: Leucetta | place: Antarctica: Western Antarctic Peninsula, King George Island | collected 2013-01
CGCTCAGGCAGGATCCCGAAATCCTGATCGCCCGACTCCGCGGCGCCTGACTGTCAGGCAGCCCTACCTGGGCAGTTACCATTATAGATCACATGACCCACAATGTTTATCGTGGGCGTATGGATCATTGGGCAGGGTTTTACAAAAAACTATTTAATTTCAGGGAAATTCGCTACTTCGATATTAAGGGTGAATATACCGGCCTCAAGTCCAAAGCGATGACAGCGCCAGATGGCCGTATCCGTATTCCCCTTAACGAGGAAGCATCCCAGGGCACAGGCCAAATTGAAGAATTTTTACTTCAGTACAACGGTGAAGGCATTCAGCACATTGCGCTTGAATCGGATGATCTTCTGGCCAGTTGGGACCTGCTGAAACAAAAAGGTGTGCCGTTCATGACGGCCCCACCGGAGACGTATTATGAGATGCTGGATGATCGTCTTCCTGGTCATGGTGAGCCCGTTGGCGAGTTGAAAACGCGCGGTATATTGCTGGATGGGTCGACCGAAGACGGTGATGCCAGATTATTATTGCAGATATTTTCCAAGACAATGATCGGACCTGTATTTTTCGAATTTATTCAACGCAAAAAAGATGATGGTTTTGGCGAGGGAAATTTCAAAGCCCTGTTTGAATCAATCGAACGTGATCAAATTCGGCGCGGCGTAGTGGTGGCAGATTAATATGATCGAAACTGATCACACCAATGATCCTAACCTGAAAAGTTGGGTCGACAGCGCCAATCAGCATGAGTGTCCGTTTCCAATTCAGAACCTTCCGTTCGGAATTTTCACCAGTGCTGACAAACTGTCGAAACGTGCTGGAATTGCAATCGGTGATCAGGTGCTCGATCTGCTTGAGCTCGAACAGGTGTGATTGTTACCAGTCCCGAGCGGTACCTTTGGCAATAACGATATTAATACGTTTATGGCACTCGGGCCTAAAACCTGGGCGCAAACGCGCGCCGCGATTAGCGCCTTGCTGGCGGTTGGCAATAAACACCTCCAGCAAGGCACTGAGTTGAACCGTTCCGCATTGACGCCGCTCACAGAGGTCACTCTTCATCTGCCGATCACCGTTGGCGATTACACTGATTTTTATGCATCAAAAGAACACGCCACCAATGTCGGCACCCTGTTCCGGGACCCGGACAATGCGTTGATGCCCAATTGGCTGCATATTCCCATCGGCTATAACGGCCGCGCCAGTACAGTTGTTGTCAGCGGCACGAATTTCCACCGGCCGCTTGGGCAGATCAATCCGCCGGGCAGTGATGGTCCGATATTTTCAAAATGCCAAAAGCTTGATATCGAACTTTAAATCGGCGCGATTGTCGGCACGCCCAATGCCATGGGGCAGCCCGTCACGGTCGAACAAGCGAATGAGATGATTTTTGGTTATGTCATTCTCAACGACTGGAGCGCGCGTGATATCCAGGTATGGGAATATCAACCCTTGGGCCCGTTCCAGGCAAAAGCTTTTGCCACCACGATCTCCCCCTGGGTCGTCACCCGAGCAGCGCTTGAACCGTTCAGGGTCGATGGCCCCGCGCAGGACCCAACCCCTTTACCATACCTGCAACAAAAAACCGGGTACAATTATGACCTTAACCTCAGCGTTTCGCTAAGGCCCGACGGAACGGAAGAGGACAGTACGATTAGCCAGACCAACTTCAAATATATGTATTGGTCTAGTCCACAGCAGATGGCCCACCACACATCGAGTGGATGCGCCATGCGCACCGGAGATCTGCTTGGATCGGGAACGATAAGCGGACTGGATAAATCCTCATACGGCAGCCTGCTTGAACTGACCTGGAACGGGCAGAACCCCATATCCCTGAAAGGTGGCGGTGAGCGCACCTTTATCGAAAACGGTGATACCCTGACCATGACCGGGTGGTGTCAGGGAGACGGATACCGCATCGGTTTTGGTGACGCGGTAGGCCGGGTTTTACCAGCCATCACGCACCCATCGACAACGTCCTGATGCATGAGCGTAGTCCTATATGGGTACTGGCGATCAAGTGCCGCCTACCGTGTGCGGATCGCGCTTAACCTCAAGGGAATTGCATGGGAGCACCAAGGGGTTGACCTCGTTAACGATGACGGCCAACATTTGAATTTTTCCTATGCACGGGTGAACCCTCAAAAATTGGTACCCGCCCTTGATGTTGATGGCACAATTCTAACCCAGTCTCTGGCGATTATCGAATACCTTGATGAACGTTTTCCTGAACCAGCACTGCTTCCAGATGATTTAGTGGGGCGGGCAAAAGTTCGTACGATTGCGCAAATAATCGCCTGTGAAATTCATCCGCTTAATAACCTTCGGGTCCTGAAGCACCTGCAAAACGATCTGGATATCGATCAGGATGCTAAATCAGAGTGGTACCAGCGCTGGGTCGTTGATGGTTTTGAGGCCATCGAGTTGCTGCTCGCAGAGACGGATTGTCGCGGCGTTTTTTGTTACGGCGATCATCCGACCTTGGCAGACTGTTGCCTGATCCCGCAGGTCTACAACGCCCGACGTTTTGATATTGATCTCTCTCCCTACCCCGAACTTCGCCGCATCGATGCAGCGTGTTCAAAAATCAAAGCCTTTTCCTCAGCCGCTCCGGAAAACCAGCCAGACGCCCCGCAGAATTGACTGAACGTCAGCGGGCCGCCGGCTTGGATACGTGGATCTCAGGCTTCGGATGGTCTGATTACAAAACTTCGAATACGTGACCGGTACGCAGACCCTCAACGCTTTTGGAAAATGCCCGGGCAGCTTTTGCAGCGGGCACGGCTTCAAACCCGCGGAAGAACGGGCCATATCCTTCAAGTGCCTCTTCAATCACACTGGCGCTAACCGTATTGATGCGCAAGCCCCGCGGCAATTCAATAGCCGCCGCCATGGCAAACGCGTTCAGCGCCCCGTTGACCATTGACGCCGAGTTGCCCATTGCGATCGGATCATGATCAAGAACACCGGTGCTGAGGGTAAACGATCCTTTGTCGGTGATAAATTCACGGCCAATCAACACCAAGTTAACCTGACCCATCAGTTTGTCTTTAATACCGATCTCATAATCCTCGGCCTGCATGTCCGCCAAAGGAGCAAATTTGACCTTGCCTAGGGTCGAAACCATAGCATCAAATGAGCCAATTTTTTCATAAGCGGCCCGGATCGATCCCGCATCAGTGACGTCAATGTTTATATCACCGGACGTGCGTCCGGCCGTAACGATTTCATGGCGCGGTTTCAGTTTTTCAACCACGGCTTTACCGATTGTGCCGGATGCACCGACGACGACGATCTTCATTATAACCCTCCCAATATTATACCCCTTGGGGCGTTTTCTAACCTAGGAAGGCTGCGTACATAGTGCAATGGTACAGAATTATTAAGATCGAGACCTCCGGCGGAAAGCGCCCGGTCCGGTGTTAAATGACTTTTTGAAGCGGCTCGAAAATGACGGCACAGAAGCATATCCGCAGCGCTCGGCGATTTCCGTCATATCCAGATCTGAATTGGCCAGCAGCGCCCGGGCTTTCATTAACCGCCAAGTGGTCAGGTACCCTATAGGAGGACTGCCCATGACCGTGGTGAACCGATCGGCAAACCGCGCCCGCGACATTCCGGCGAGTTTGGCGAGACTACTGATCGTCCACGCGATTTCGGGCTGTTTGTGCATTGCGGTAAGGGCTTTAGATAACTGTGGGTCCGACAAGGCAGCGATAAACCCATTTGATGCCTGATCATCCCTCACGGTTAAGCGCCGCATGGTTTGAATGAAAATAACCTCAAGTAACCGTGCCATGATCCCTGTAACCCCTTGGGCATCGAGATTTGCTTCCATCAGCATCAAACGCACAGTGGCCGTCATCCACGGTTCAGCCCCTAAATCCATGGGGCGAATTACCAGAATTTTCGGCAGGTTAAGCAATACCGGGTGGTCCATGGCTTCATCGAACTGAAAAAATCCGCATAGGATACACGCCATAGGTCCGTCCGAACCGTAACGTAAAATGCCGTTCTGTAGGGCGCCGCCGCTGACGATATCGTGCAACGGCGTCGGAGCACTCTCTGCATGGCCGGATAATATCTGGCGTGTGCCATCGGGTACAATGGCGATCTCTCCCTCACTCAAATTTTCCTGCTCACCGTTTGGAAGGGTCAACCAACAGTCACCCTGGCGCACAATATGAAAACGAATGTGGCGCCGCTCGGTTGGGATCTCAATCGAAAAATCACCGCTGAGTTCAGCATTAAAATAGAAGTTACTGTTGATCCTTAACGTAGAAAACACGTCAGATATTAGATCTTTATTATTCATATACTCCTCTCTTTGAGACGAATGAATAAATTATTGAGACCAGATGAGAATGACGATCGGATGCCAGTGTGTCAACGTGGGGCGTAAACACCATAGGAATATACTATGTCATTTGATACATCCTTAGCCCTGATCGGGTTCGCCTTTGTTATGTCCATTAGTCCCGGGCCGAGCAATTTCCTGTTGTTGTCCTCCGGTGTCAATTTTGGATTGATACGGTCACTTCCTTTGCTGCTTGGGATCAGTACAGGATTTTTATCAATGGTGTTTTTTGTCGGTATTGGGCTTGGGCAAGTCCTTCAAAATACGCCCATCGTTTATACAATTTTAAAATTCATTTGTGCTGGGTATGTCGTATGGCTGGCCTGGAAAATATCTCAGAGCGGCGCGTTCTCGACTACCGATGATGATGAGATCGAAAAACCCATTTCGTTTGTGCATGCAGCGATATTTCAGTTGGTTAACCCCAAAGCATGGGCCGCCGCTTTGATTGTGACGGTTTCCTACACCAATCCCGACAACTATATGACAAGCCTTGTTATGATGATTGCGCTGTTCGCGGTGATCAATCTGCCGTCTATTGCCGTGTGGGCTATTTCAGGCGTGTTTTTGCGGCGTATTATTTCTAACAACCGTAATGTCGTCGTATTCAATTATGTGATGGGACTGGTTCTTTGCGGATCCATAATACCGGTTCTGTTTGGATATTCTGGTTAGTCGCATTTGTATGATTTTCATGATCGGCAATTGACCGCCGCCAATGCGGCGTTTTAATACGAAAATAAATAAGTAATTAATCAGTTATTGATATTGACTCTGATAATCATTATCAATAACTTCCTCTCCGCAAGCGATTGAGCTTGGATTTTAAATGCAGATTTTGTCTCTGCGGAAGAGGATACTTATGAGAAGCATAACACGACGGCAAACGATTGCAGCAGCAGCGGCGGCGTTAATACTCGGTGCGGGCATGGGTTCAGCCAGCGCTGAAAAAATCACCATAACAGACATTGCTGGGCGAACCGTTCAGGTCGAGAAAAACCCGTCCCGGATAATTCTCGGTGAAGGCCGAATGATTTATTCAATCGCCATACTGGATCGCGAAAATCCATTCAGACGGGTTGTCGGTTGGAAAGACGATTTAGTTAAATACGACCCGGACGCATACCGGAAATATAACGCCAAGTTCCCCAAGGCCAGTACTGTTCCCAATCTTGGCAGTCCCTATTCGGGCGAATACAGCCTGGAGAAAGTCATTGCACTCAACACTGACGTTATGTTTCTCAACCTCGGCAACCTCCTGAAAGCGCAGGAAAGCGGGATTTTGACAAAATTGGAAAAAGCTGGCATTGCCGTTGTTTTCCTCGATTTCCGCCAACGCCCAACCCAGCACACCGTCCCCAGTTTGCAAATTCTCGGGCGTATTTTTGATAAACGGGCGCGCACAGACGAATTTATAGATTTTTATCAAAAGAACATGATCTCGGTATATGCGCGGGTCGCAGCGATTAAGGATAAAGATAAACCAATCGTCTTTATCGAACGTGCGGCTGGATATAACCCGAACAAGTGTTGTTCGACCTTTGGCGGTGCAAATCTCGGCCGTTTGGTTGATTTGGCAGGCGGCATAAACTGGGGGTCACGTAAGTTTCCGGGTTTCTCCGGCAACGTTAACCCGGAATCAATTTTCGTTGATGATCCGGATGTTATCATTGGAACCGGCGCTAATTGGGCCGAAGCTAACCCCTCAACAACCGCCGTGTTGTTTGGTTATGAAGCAAATGCGAAACAGGTCGGGGAGCGCCTTAACGGACTGGCCTCACGGAAGGGCTGGGGAGATTTAAAGGCCGTAAAATCCGGCCGCTTCCACTCAATTTATCATCAATTTTATAACAGCCCTTATCATTTTGTTGCGATGCAGGCATTTGCTAAGTGGTTCTACCCGGACAAGTTCAGCGACATCGACCCTGAAGCTACGTTTAAGGAGCTTCACGAGCGGTTTTTGCCGATCAGTTATTCCGGCGTATTCTGGGGATCATTACCCCGCTAAATCACCACATTACAAGTCCCCCCGCGCGTCAGCTGGCGCGCGGGGGGACTTGTGCATTATCAGGGAGCCGTTGATGCCCGTCCTAAAAAACTGCGATACCGTGCAGGTCCAATACAGCGCCGGTGTTTCGCGCCGGTTATTAACCATCGCTGTTGTTGCCGTTCTTGTAATTTTCAGCTTTTTTTTCGATGTTTCTAACGGGCCCGGTGATTTCCCGTTATCTGTGGTGATTGATACGTTGCTCAACAAGTCCGCTCACGGCATCAAACTTGAGGTCATCATTTGGGACTATCGCCTGCCCGTCGCCGTCACTGCGGTTCTGGTCGGTGCAATTCTCGCGGTCGCCGGCGCGCAAATGCAAACCATTCTGAATAATCCATTAGCCGAACCTTTTACGTTGGGTGTGTCCTCAGCCGCCAGTTTCGGCGCTGCACTGGCAATCGTTTCCGGCTGGAGCGTTATACCCGGCGTCGGGCATTTGATTGTCACTGTTAACGCCTTTATTTTTGCCCTTGGAACCTGCGCGCTAATCTTATTCGCAACCCGCATAAAAGGCGTTGGTTCAGAAACCATGATCCTGTTTGGTATTGCTATCTTTTTTACATTCAACGCGGCGCTGGCGATGATGCAATACATGTCGTCCGAAGATCAACTTGCAAGAATCGTGTTTTGGATGATGGGGTCATTATCCCGCGCAAGTTGGGAAAAAATCGGCCTCGGGTCTGTTTTACTGGCGATCATTATCCCCTTCAGCCTGCTCAGAACCTGGCAACTCACGGCGGTGCGTATGGGCGAAGAGACGGCCATTAGCCTTGGCATCAACGTTGCCCGGTTGCGTGTCGAAATGTTAATCGCCATTTCGTTCCTTGCGGCGACTGCCGTTGCCTTTGTCGGTACCGTTGGATTTGTCGGGCTCGTCGGCCCTCATATCGCGCGATTAATCGTCGGCGAAGATCAACGCTTCTTCCTGCCGTTATCAGCTCTGGTCGGTGCGCTGGTCATGTCATTGACCTCAATTGTAAGCAAAATGATTACCCCCGGTGTGATTTACCCGATTGGTATCATTACCGCCTTAATCGGGGTTCCGGTTTTTGTTTCCATCATTTTATCATCGCGTAAGGAACGCCTGTCATGACGCTCAGCATCTCCAACCTAACGGCCGGTTATGGAACGAGGACCGTCCTCCACGGCGTATCAGTGTCCGGGATTAAGAAAGGCGAATTTGTTGGCCTGATTGGACCAAACGCATCGGGGAAATCGACATTGTTCAAATGCATTACCGGGATCGTTTCTCGAACGCGGGGAGATATCCGATTGGGAGACATCAAATTATTTGATGCATCAAGAGAGCAAAGAGCGAAATCCGTCTCCTATATGCCTCAAGCCTTTGGCTGCAACGCAGCACTGAGCGTATTTGAAAGTGTCTTATTGGCCTTAAAACAAACAACGGGTTGGCGGGTTAAAGATGACGACTTGCTTAAGGTATCCGAGACCCTTTCCTTGCTTAACCTAGCCCATTTGGCCGATCGTAGCCTTGCTATGCTCAGCGGCGGGCAGGCGCAAATGGTGGCGATTGCGCAAACTCTGGTTCGCAAACCAGATCTTATTTTGCTGGACGAGCCAACCAGCGCGCTTGATCTTCATCACCAACTTTCGATCCTTGCCACCGTTCGCCGCGCCATTAAATCGAGTGACATGATCGGTATCGCGGCCTTGCACGATCTCAATCTCGCGGCCCAGTTTTGTGATCGCCTGATCCTGATACGGGAGGGTCATATCCTTGCAGACGGCGCTCCGTCGGCGGTTCTGGCGTGCGATGAAATTGACCAAACCTACAGAGTGACGACACACCTCGAGACCACCCGGCGCGGCACGTTATATGTCGATACCTGTTTCCCTGCCTGAAGGTCCTGACTGAGGTATGAAGGAAAATTTCACCATCCGGGACGAGATCAAAGCGTACTGGTCCCGCCGCGCCGAGACTTTTGATCTTCAGCCCGGCCATGAAATATTCTCCGCTCAGGAGAAAGAGGCGTGGCACCAACTGATTGAGGTCCACCTCGGGCCAGGACAGGGAAGACGGGTGCTCGATCTCGCCTGCGGAACGGGCGTGGTGACGCACTTGCTAAGCGATTGCGGTTACAACGTTATTGGCATGGACTGGTCTGAAGATATGTTGGAACGAGTTCGCCGGAAGTCCAAAATTCGGCACTCAAACATTGAGTTCCGTATCGGCGATGCAGAAAATACAATGGAACCTTCTGGGACCTATGACGTTATCGTAACCCGCCATCTGGTTTGGACATTAATTGATCCGCCGCGTGCGTTTGCTCACTGGTTTGCGCTCTTAAAACCGGGTGGACGAGTGCTGATCATTGACGGTGACTTCGTTCGGCCGACTCTCTTTGACCGGTTATTTACGTTCATGACAACCCGCCCCCGATCCCAATCTCGATCCCCATACCGCAGTGATAGATCTATGGAACACCTCCATCAAAAAATTCTCAAGCAAGTCTATTTCAAGGACGGAGCGCGCAGTTCTGACGTTACCAGATTGCTCGCAAAAGCAGGATTTCAGCACGCAACCGTTCAATCCAACCTGTCCACCATTCTGCGCGCGCAGGGAAAACACCTGCCGTTCATGCGCTCGATAGCCAGGCGTGTTCAACACCGTTATGCCATCAGCGCGATTAAACCTGATATCTAATTCGTTACATTTTTGCTGCGGTCCTCTAAACCTGTTTACATTGAAGAAGACCATACGTGACCGGCTTCATTTTATGTTCCGGCACCAGTTCAGGAGATAACCTTGATATTTGATCATCGCACCTACCGTACAAAACCCGGCACCATCAAAAAACAAACCAAACTTTATAAGGAAAATGGGTATCAGGCTCAGGTTCGGCATTTGGGTGAACCGCTGATCTATGCAACCACCGAAACTGGGGACGTTAATTCCTATATCCACATTTGGGTCTATGACAGCGCCGCAGACCGGGAGATTAAACGTGCTGCCCTGCAGGCTGATCCTGATTGGCAACGATATCTGAAAATGAGCGCCGAGGCCGGGCACCTGACCGAACAGGTGAATTGCATTCTGACCTCGACAGATTTTCATACCGTCAAGCGTTAGGTCCTATATTTCTGCCAAGACCGAGTCCAGATGATCAATACTGTGCACAATGATGGCGCCGCGCTGTTGTTCGACCAGATTTTCATCGATCATGATACGAAGCTGTTTGTTGACGGCTTCCCGGGTTGTTCCCATCATCGCGCTCAAATCCTGTTGGGTAATTTTGATGACAATATGACCGTTTTCATCGGTCTCCGAATACTCTGAATCGGCGAGATAAATAAGTCGTTTTGCAATTCGGCGGCGGAGGTCGAGAAAACTAAAGTCTTCAAGTTGTTCACTGGTGGTTCGAATACGTTTGCACATCAGTTGAAGCAGACGGATGGAAATATCCGGGTGGCTCTCGAGATAAGGCAGAAAATCTTTGCGATTAAGGATTAGTAGCTCTGTTGCCTCCATGGCAACCGCGTCGGCGGTTCGCTCAACGCCATCAATCAAACCGATTTCGCCAAACACTTCACCGGGATGTATGGTATTGAGTACAACTTCTTTGCCTTCTGGCGAACTTGCGCCAATACGGACGCCGCCCGTTAAAACCACCATCATACCACGCGCTTTATCCCCTTTCATAAAGATTGTTTGCCCCGCCGCATACGATTTAACGATCGCGAGTTTACCGAGATTATCCAGTTCACTTTCCGGCAGGTCGCGCAACAGAACATGTTCACGTAGCAGAGATCGGATGGATGACCCTTTTGGTCTCGGCATAAAATATTCCCCAAATTTTCTGCCTCATGTTTTTCGGGCAGTGTATTAATAAGTACGCGGCCAGCTATTTTCCGGCAAGAGTGATGATTGATCCGCTTTCTCCCGCCGTCAATCGATCGAAATGAAGTTTTGCAACAGGGTCATTTTTGTAAGCCGCATGCAACGTTTGATATTTATTGATCGCATCCCCTTCGTTCGCCATCATTGCATCGTAGGCTTCATCGAACCTTAAAATCAGGTTGTCATCCATGTTCGGGACAGGCTCATACACGCGAATCGCTTCCGTTTTCCCTTTCAGGACAAGCCCTGCGACGGAACGAAAGGCGATGCCGGGGCAGCCCCGCCGCGTTTCCTCGCCAACACATATCCGAGTGCCGGTATATTTATTTGCCCCTTCCAGCCGCGCCGCTGTGTTGACCATATCACCATGGGCGGTGTAATCGAAAAAATTGGCGCCGCCAAAATTTCCGATAATTGCCGTACCTGAATTAATGCCAATGCGGGTGATACCGAGCATGCCGGCGACTGTCAGGTTACGCTGGCGGTAATCTTCGGCAAATTCATCCATGGCCAGCGCGCATTCAACCGCCCGGGTGCGTTGATCTTCCTGTTCCATAGGGGCGCCCCAGTAGGCGGCGACAGCATCACCAACGATTTTATCAACCGTACCACCATACTCAAATATGATTGCACACATGCCATCGATATAACCGTTCAACAATCCAACGATGTCGCCCGGATCCAGTTGCTCAGCAAGGCTGGTAAAACCGGCCAGATCCGTAAATATGAAGGTCAGGTACCGGCGTTCACCTTCAAGTTCCAACTTATCAGGGTTGCTGACGATGTCTTCAACCAGATTGGGTGAGACGTAACGCGAGAAGGCATCTTTTAAAAACCGTTTTTGTTGCCGCTCCTGATAACTCAGGTAAATGGTTGCCAGTCCGGCAGCAATGAGGAGCGCTAACGTTGGAGATAGCAGCGCGATCATATACAATTCCATACGATAAAGGGCAATAGCCGCAGCCCAGCCACCAACAAGCAAAACTGCGATAGCGCCCCAACGTCCGTATATCGGCCAGCGCGCCAACGCCAAAATGGCCCCAACGATAGAAACCAGAACTGCCAACAGGACATCCATGTACAGCGGCGGTGTGATGATGTTTCGATTGCCCAGTATTTGGGCCAATGCATAGGCGTGCAC
>WASW01050861.1_pt1 | contig 11412 bp, 13 predicted proteins | sample 5698521 | NCBI WGS metagenome assembly WASW01 (sample SAMN11175560, study PRJNA528189) | sponge metagenome | isolation source: marine sponge | host: Leucetta | place: Antarctica: Western Antarctic Peninsula, King George Island | collected 2013-01
TTATTTTATTATAAAATATAGTGTTTTATTTTATAAGATTTATAAAATAAAAAAATATTATCAATTTTTTTCAATTTTAATACTTAAATAATTTCATGTATTATAATTAAGTTTCATTTATCCAATTTTCAATACTAAAACAAGATTCTTCTGTTTTTTTTACTTCTGTTTTAATAATTGTTATTGATGATGTGATTTCTTTAAGATTATTAATTGTATTTTTTGTATCTTCAGATATTAAATAAAACTTATTTTTAATTATAAAAATACAATACGGTATTGAAACAAAGTATATTATTTGTAAAAATAAAGTGGGTATATTAAAATTATCTAAAGTAAATGGTGTAATAAGTGTTAGTAAATTTGTAAATATTAAGATTTTTAACATTTCAAAGTAAATATTTTTTGTTTTTTTTCCGTGTTCTTTTACAAGAGTAAGTTTTTCTTCTGTTTTAAAAGAAATTTTTGAATAATCTTTCCTAATTTCATTTAAATTTTGAAGAAGACCTCTCATATATCTAATACGAGTATCATGCTTATCTTCATTATTTTCTATAATTTGTATTTTTGATTCTAAAAATTTTATTGTAATATTTGTTTCTTTTACTTGTTGCTGAAGATTTATATTATCTTTAATAATATAATCTTTGAATTCATTATACGATTCATTTTTTTCATTAGTATCTGAAATATTAATGTTAATAGGATTTGTTGAAGTCATCTTTATCTAGTTTCTAGTTTCTAGTTTTTATTTTATAAATCTTATAAAATAAAAAATATTATCAATTTTTTTCTTTTTATTTATTGACTTCTTTTTAAGTATTATGTGTTAATGGAGACGGAGGCGGTGGGCGAAGTTTTGGTGGAGTAAAACAAACTTTTTGTTTCTTTTTTTTATCTTCATCTAACAACATAATAGCCATTGCTGAATAATTATGCAAATCAATTAATGTATCACGTAATGATTCGCTATTTATTAAACTTATTGAGTTTGTTGTAATAGATTGAAGACGTGAAATTTTATCTCCCATTCTTACAAGCACGCCTATTACTCCATAACTTGCAAATGCATCGCCATAATCTTGGTTTTTTTTTCTGAAAAGTTCTAAACTTTCTTTTTGAATAGTTTCCATTTGTTCAACTCTATTAATATTTGAAGTATTTGAACTATTACTAAATAGCCTATTTACGAATGGTAGATTCATTATTTATTATAATTTATATTTTATTTTTATATAAATTATAAAATAATTATTTTGTTATTCAATTTTTTGTTTTTTTGTTTTTTTGTTTTTTTGTTTTTTTGTTTTTTTGTTTTTATTTTCCACTACATGAACTACAATGTTTGTTTCCTTGTAAAAATAATAAAGCACACTTTCTTTTAGTATTGCTTTGTAATAATACATTAGGTGCTTGTGTTATATTTTGTGTAGCTGGTAATATATAATTTTGATTGCTATTATATAATTTCATTTTTATTTGTGCAGGCATTTAAATTTGTATTATAATTATAAAAAAATATTGAATTTTTTGTTAATAAAATATTGAATTTTTTGTTAAAGTTTTATTAAAGTTTTATTCTAAATAAATTCATAAGAAACTATATTTTTAAGATTTACTTTTAGATGCTTAAATAATTTATTTTTTATAATTGTTTTTTTATCTTTGTTTTCAAAATTATTACCTAATACCTTTTTCATATTTAATATATATATTTCAGTATATTTATCATAATCCATTTTTTTTTGAGCTTCTGTTTTCCATGCTAAAAATAGATTTAATATTTTTTTATCAAAATATTTTATGAATGTTATTAAATCATTGTTGTCCATTGCTTTCCATGATTTCAAATTATTATTGTAAATATATAAAGTATATTCTTTATGATTAAATGCTTTTAGTGGTAAAATATTATCGTGTGTTGATAATAATTCAACTGCATTAGTGATAATATTTAATATACCATCAATATAATCATGTTTAAAAATTAAATCTAGTTCATTACTTGTTATATTAATGCTATTTGTAAATTTTAAGAAATCAAAATTTTCTTTTGGTTTGTAATTTTCGTTTAAATAACTTATTATATCTATCTTTTTTTTAGTATTATAAACATGGGTTTTTAATAAATCATAATCTTTTTCTAATTTTTCATATTTATTATGCAACACTATAAGCATTTTAAATAATGATTCATTATTGATTGGTATTTTATCTAATGATGTATTTTCATCAATGTTTAAATTTAAACTTTCATTATTTGTTCTACACAATTTATGAAAATTACATTTAGTTAAATGAGTATTGTATGCGCTTTTTCTAATATATGTTTTATTACAATAACTGCATTTCAATAATGAATTCATAATTTTATTATTGTTATTAATGTTATTAATTGCTATTAATGTTATTTAATTTATGTTTTCAATTTTTATAATTTTTTGTTTTCAATTTTTATAATATATTATTATATTAATATGCCTGTTAATAATACCAAATATAATTATGTTAATAAACTGCAAATTGAATTATCTAATAATTCATATACTAATCCCGGTTCTAGACATATTTTAACTTGTGATCCAAGCGATACTTATTTGAATGATGAAACTGATGATCCTTATAAAGTTTATCTTGGTTCAAAAGCCAGTCATTTAATACATCCTTTTTCAAAAGTTTCAAATTGTCAAAAAAGTATTGGAGAATTAAGTGGAAATCAATTAGTTTATGATAATTCTAATTCTTTATTTACTATTAAAATTCCAAAATCTATTTTTATTGATCCATCTAATATTCTTCAAAGACAAAAACAAATGCAAAATGTTGTTAGAGTACCAAGCAGTCTTTATACGATGAATTTAGCATCATTACATGTTAATAGTAATAATATTAGCGGCCCCGATGTTGCGCGTGGAAAATATAATGCTAGCGATAGATTGAAACCACATGGAAAAGGTAAAAATATTGGTGTTGATATTAAACATAATAGTTATGATCGTTATTTGGCGCGTAAAAAATCTCAATATTTAAAAACTGAACAAAGTAATAATTTCGTACCAAAATATGGTAATAAAACGATGAAGTTTGGCCTTGTATATGGTTCTAGATGTAAGAATTGTTAAATTGTGGGTTCTAAAAAAAATTGATTAATATTATTTTTAAATTAATAATATTAAATAGAAGAACATCGGCTTGAAAAACTTTAGAAAACAAAAATGGAGTCTATCATTATTGAACTTGTTTGCGAATATCTTTTAGAACAAAATAATATTGTTCTTTTGACAAATTTATGTGAAGTTTCTTATGAAACAAAAATGTATTTATTTTTGCATAATATTTATAAAAGAAAAAGAGCGCATATTTGTTGCAAAAAGTTGTAAAAAGTTTGGAACTTGATTCTTATGATATGCAAGAAATTATTGACAGCAAAAGGACATTTAATTACATATTAAATGCTTTTTATAGTGCAACTAATAATAATTATTGTTATGTTGATGTATCTATAAAAACATATAAACATTCAGTATTTGATTATAGAACGGATCGCTTAAATCCATTTCGTCGTCTTAAATTATTTAAAATGAAAGAATTTAGAACACGTATGGAAAACAATATGACATTAAATATGGCATTAATGCATGCAGATATGCCTTATAGTAATGCAATGGCGAGAGAATTAAGTGAATATTGAAATTTGGGGTTTATAAAATGAAAAAATATAATATTAAAATTTTTAAATTTAATACTAAATATTATAATTTTAATATTATATTTTTTTATGGAAGGAGCATGTGTATATATTGATACTGATAATTTTTCCACGCTACTTATGTATAAAGAAATTAAACCTAGAATTGTTTTGTATCTAAAATATAATTTTTTGGAATTTAAAGTTAAATATATCAGCATATTTGATTTTTTAAATTTAATACCCGAAAATAATATACATATTTTGAGTTCATTACCTTATATTAATGATATAAAATTGACAATTGATGTATGGAGAAATATGGCTCTTAATAAATTAAATTTTTTAAATAGATTTACTGATTAATTTATTATATATGATTAGTGTTTGTAGTTTGGTTGGTTCTTTTTAAAATTGATATAATTTTAATTTTATTTTTAAATAATTATTAACCTTGTGTTATAAAAAACGCTAAATCGTTATTATGCAATACTTTATTTTGCTCTCTTTGTTTCCTCCCGAGATTGTCAATATTATTTTTAAGTTTGTTTTGAAAGATAAATCTGCAAATTTGATTTATCATAATCTTAGCGCATATTTTGAGAAAAAAAATATACTTTTAAAATCTATTAATCACATTGTTAATCATGATGGTTATATTGGTTATAAAAAATATAATATTGGTTCTACAGAACACGTTTCCTGTTTAGAATATATTTATTATAATTATTATTCTAAAGCAAAATATGATGAATATTTTTGGAAAAATTATTTGCATTTGATGAGTTCACGATTGATGGGTTTATTTAATAGAATTTGGATGCATAATTTGGACAATAATAAAACAAAATGTTATCAAAATTATAAAAAAGCTCTGTATTTTTGGTTTCAATTGTGTAAAAAGCACAATATTGAGTTAAAGTTGGCTGTTAAGTGTAAGCCATATAATATTAGTAATAGCACTTATGATATTTCTTATGTTAATGCAAGAAATATTTTGAAAACTTTGAATTTTAGGAAATTGGTTTATCCACCTATTGTTTTAGAATATTATGAAACAACACATGAAATGGATGAAATAGATATTGATGAATCATTTAGATATTTAAATAACTTGTTTTGCAATAAAGTTGTTTAATTTGTTTATGAAAAATTTTAATTTGATATAATTTATTGAAAAAAAAATTGATAAAATTTTTTTTTATTTTAAAAATATTATACTAATTAAATTATAATATATTTAAATGACTTCAAAAACTTGCAATATTTGCTGTGAAAATTACAATAAGAGTTTGAATTGTAAAGTAACTTGTGAAATTGGTAGTTGTGGATTTGAAGCATGCAAAACTTGTGTGCGAACTTATCTATTAAATACAACCAATGACCCACATTGTATGAACTGTAAAAATCCTTGGTCAAATAACTTTCTTGTTAATAATTTGAATAAAAGTTATATGGAAAATGATTTTAAGAAACACAGAAAGCAATTGTTGGTTGACAAGGAAGTTAGTCGTACATCAGAACTTATGAATTTAGTAACACGTACTAATTTACTCGAAGAACATCAAAAAGAATTAATTACATTAAATGAAGAATTTGTAAAAATGAAAAAGCTTTTAAATCAAATGTCTGAAAAAGTTAATGCAAAAAAACTTTTGATTCATAGAATTAAAAACGGTGAAGATACTGAAAAAGAGCGTAAGAAATTTATTATGCCTTGCCCTGCTGATAATTGCAGGGGGTATTTATCCAGTCAATATAAATGTGAACTTTGTAAATTATTTACTTGCCCTGATTGCTTTGAAGTAATTGGATATTCCAAAGATGAACCACATGAATGCAAAGAAGATAATATTAAAAGTGCTGAACTGATTAAGAAAGAAACTAAAGGATGTCCCAAATGTGGTGTTCGTATTTTTAAAATAGAAGGATGTGATCAGATGTGGTGCACCGAATGTAAAGTTGCTTTTAGTTGGAATACTGGAAAAATTGTTGTTAATGGAAACATTCATAATCCTCATTATTATAAATATTTACAACAAAATGGATTAAATCCTGGAACTGCCCCAAGAAATCCGGGTGATGTTATTTGTGGGGGGTTAATCCCGTATTACAGTATGAATGGGCTTGTACGATTTCTAAATGGATTTAACTTGGCTACTTGGTTTGATTATTTTAAGAAACATAATTGGAAATTTGCTACATTTGTTAATGAAAATAAAATTACTAATATTGGCGAATTGACTACTATTATGAATGATTTACATCGTTTAGTTAATCATATTAGTAATGTTGATCTCATTAATTGCAGAAATAAAGTCCGTACTTTAGAAAATCATGATAATTTAACTGTTCAATATATTTTAAACAATAAGACCAAAGATGAATTAGCTACTGCTATTTTTAAGAATGATATCTTACGTAAAAAATCATTGGAATTATTGAATGTATATGAATTATTGAATGTTGTTGGAATTGAAAGATTTAATACTATTTATGACTTCTATGTAAATAATAATAAAAAACTTACTTATACTAAACCAAATGGTGAAAGGGAAGTTTGTTTAACTGAATTATTTGAAAAAATTGTAGATTTGATTAGCGAATATAATGGTTTATTAAAATATTGTAATAAACAATTATCAGTAATTAGTTACACGTTTAATTTAAGTGTTGGAATTATTTGCGATCATAAAAATAAGTATATAATAAGTAAAAAAAAGTGTTGTCAAAGTGATCTAGTATATTATGCTAATTATGAAAATGAAACAAAATCTAAATCAAAAAAAGCTATTGATGTTTCTGATAGTTCTGGTGCTAGTGCTAGTGCTAGTGCTTTGACTGGAAAAAATAACTCAGAAGCTTCTTGTAGTAATATGGTAATGTAGAATATGTTTGTTGTTTTGTTAATAATTATCTTCATAATCTTCTCCATAATAATTTTGATAAAATTTTTCTATTACATTAAATATTTCTACTGGTATTGTATCATATGCATTATCCAACATATCTTCTACTGAACCATTTAAATCACTAATTTGATCCATAATCTTGTTTAATAAATCTTCTTGTTTATTAAAACAAGCTTTTAATTTTTCTATATTACTCTCTTTAATTGCATCATCAAATTCTTTTAAATTTTTTTTAAATTTTTCTATATTATTTGTAAATTCTTCTAGATCTATTAAATCATTTACAAAATTTTCATCTATAAATGTAATATCTGTTACTAAATTCTTTAAATCTTTTAAAACTTTTAATTTTTTTTCAAATTCAAAACTTTCAAATATTTCTTTTATTTTATTATATTTATCTGTTTCTATTAATATTGTTTCAACTATATCAAATGGTAATTCTGGTACTTTTAATCCTTGTATGAAAATTAAAGCTATTTCTAAATTATTTGGTGTTGTTTCTATTCGTGAATCTCTATGTAATTTACTAGTTTCAACTAAAAACTCTCTTCTTTTTTTTAACTTTTTTCTTTCTTCTTCTATTTTTTTTTTTAAATTTTCTCTTTTATTTTTTTTGTGTTTAGCATCTTTTTTTCGTGTTTTTGTTTTTCTTCTACTTGACTCTTTAATATGTTGTATTCTTTCTGCTTTGTCTGGGTTTCCTCTAAATCTACTTCTGCCTCTGGCTTTAGTTTTTTTTTTCATTATTGTTACAAGTTATATATAAATAATTATATTTTATAAATATTGATTATTAAATTCTTCAAATGTTAAAATCTTTGTATTTGCTTGTGATTTTGCTTTTTTAATTTTTCCTTTTTCAACATCTTTTGAACCTACTATTAATATTGTTGTTTTTTTTGTTAAACCTCCTTCTATTGTTGCTCCTAATTCTTCTAGTTCTTTTGCAAATTCTTTTTTTGTTTTATTTACTCCTTTAAAATCCGATAAAACTATTATTTCATCTTTTAAAGTTTGTGGTTTATCTGGTTTATCTGGTTTATCTAGTTTATCTGGTTTATCTGGTTTATCTAGTTTATCTTCTTTTTCTTTAGATTTTGATTTGCTTTCTTCTTTTTCTTTAGATTTAGGTTCGGATGATTTGATTTTTAATATATTTGATTCTTCTAAAAATTTTTGAAAAATAGGAAGTGCTTCTACAAATTGTAATGCTGTTTTATCACCTAAACCTTCTACTGATTTAATTTTTGTTATTAGTTCTGCTTTTTCTTGTGTTGGTGTTGTTTGTATTGTTTGTGTTTGTGTTGTTGTTAAAATATTTGGATGTGCTTTTAATATTAATTGAATACGTTTTTCCGCAAAACCTCTACCAAAAATATTTGATGCTGATGCTATTTTTGCTAAAGAAGAAATTTTTACTTGTTTTTGTATTGAATTATGGATTTTTGTTGCCATTTTATCTTTAAAAGTATCTATAGACTCTATATCTTCTTTTGACAATGCTAAAATTTGTTGTATAGTATTATGATTTGCTTTTATTAATTTTTTTACATTTCCTTCTCCTAAACCTTCTACTTCTAATGTTTTGAAAAATCCTGTAATATTTTTTAAAAGTACTGTTTCATTCGTTTCTGGATTTTTTAATACAAAATCGGTATTGGTTTTGTTAAATGCATATTCGCTTTTTGGTAGTTTTGGTAAAATTGCTTCATCTGCTGGTGTTAATACTTCTAAAATATTTGGAATTACACCACCTGATCTATTTAATTTTATTGTTGTTCCCAAACCTATTTTATTATCTAATACATATTTCGCATTAAAACAAGTTGCATATGTTACTGTTACACCATCTACTTCTATTGGTTCAATTTCTATTTTTGGTTTTAAATAACCATCTTTTGATGCTTCATAATGCACATTAACTACTCTTGCTTCCACTACTTGGTCAGTAATTATCATTTTGAATGCAAATGCATGTTCTGGATTTTTACTTTGTCTTGGATATACTTTGTCTTCAATATTAATTATTCCATCAATAGTATATTCATAATTTGCTTTATAATTTGTTAATTTTTCTGATAAAAATTCATTTGTTAGTTGTATTTGTGTTATGTTTTTTTCGTATTGAACTATATTGATATTTGGTTTTAAACTTTCCAAAAATTCAAATTGTTCTGATGGTTTTAGCTCTATTGGAACTATTACTTCATATGCTACAAAATCTAAATCAGCGATTTTAATTTCCTCTATTTTTGTTAATTTTTTTTTGTTTACTAATCCTGATACAAAATTTCTTGAATTTTTATAACTTTTTGAATATTTATTCTTAAATACTTCTTCTTTAATAATTAATTCGCCCCTTATTGCCATTGGTTCTTCTGTTTTAGGTGGTAGTTTTAATAATGGTATTAAATGATCTATTGATTGACCATATTTTCCATTACCACGGGTATAAAGATGTGGAATTGTTTCATTTGTTGTATATAATGCACTTACTCCATCTAATTTTGCTGAAATTACAAAGGGGTCACTATATTTTGATTTGAATTTTGTTAAAGCATTTGTGTCTGGTTTTATTTTATCCATAGACCACATTTCATATGGAAGTTTTACTTTATCTTTTGTTATTTCTAGTGCCGCGTGTTGGTCTTTAGCAATATTATTATTTGGATATTTTTCTAACATATAATCTCTTAAAATATCGTATTGATTATCACTTAATAATGGTTCTGAATCCGAATCATAATAGGTTTTGTTTATTAATTTTATCATTTCTGTTAGCTCATCTTCTGAATAAAATGTTAATTCTTTTACTTTATTTTTGAAATCTTCTATATTTTTAATTATTGATTTTTTTGTTGATTTAACTTTTAGTGTTTTATTTTTTGGTTTTGCTTCATCTTTTGCCTTTAATGTTTTTGCTTCTGGTTTTTTTACGGGTACTTCTTCTTTTATGGGTACTTCTTCTTTTATGGGTACTTCTTCTTTTATGGGTACTTCTTCTTTTATGGGTACTTCTTCTTTTATGGGTACTTCTTTTGCTGATTTATCTTTTAAAACTACTGCATTTCCATCTTTGCGTTGGTGTGGTTCTTTATATATCATATTTAAATAATCAAATATATCTTTTTCTGATTTGAAAGTTGGATTTGTTATTTTTTCTGTTTTTTCTTTTGCTTTATTGATTTTATGTAATCCATGTTCATTTAGTGTAAGTTGTTGATTTAATGCATGTTGTCTCATTGCTGTATTAAATTCTTTTGAACCGGTAAAATATAATATTGAGAAAGCATATTCTTCTTGTGTTGCATATAAAAAGTCTACTCTTCGTGCTTTTGATTCTGGAGTTAATTTTGCAATAACCATTGATTTAGAGTCTCCATTTGTTAATTGAGCAACAATAATATTTTTTTTTACCAATAATTTAATAAAATCATAATAAATAAGTTTGTTATTATTGTAACTTGTAAATATGAAATCAATATCACCTGATTCTGGTTTTCCTCGTCTATAACTGCCAACTATTTCAAATTTGTGATTTTCTAATGATTCATCGTTGGTGTTTAATAGCTCTAAAAATTCTTTTTTGAAAAGTTTTTCAAATTCTACTATTTCTGCTCTTGGAATTCTTTCATTTGTTTCTTCAAAATAAATTAATCCTTTTTGTTGTTTGTCATCTAATAATGGAAGGTTTTTCTTTTTTCCACGTATTTTTTCATCTTTACGTTTTTTAAGCTCTTCAATACTAAATATATTTAAATCTATTATTTCTTGTGCACGTGCATCTCCTATTCCGTGAATTTGCATAAATATTTCTTTGATTTTTTCTTTTTTATATTCTTCTATACCTTCCGGATATTTTTCACGTAATGTAATTAGATTTTTTACTTGTTTAGTTAAAATAAATTCGTTTAATTTATCAATCATTGCTTTTCCTATTCCTGGTAAATCTTTAATTTGTGATGAATCATTTAATTCACCATTTAAATTCTCAATTATTTCAATTGCTTTTGCATAACTATTTGCTTTGAAACTATCTTTTACATATTTTTTATTGTAAAACTTTAATTCTTTTAAAATTTCTATATAGTCTTTTTTGTAATCTATTGTTGTCATTTAATATAGTTTAAATAATTATTATTAATATTTTTTATTAATATTTTTTAATTTTCAATTTTAATTTATATATAATTTTCTTTGCTATATATAAATTAATATGGTTTTTAAAATGTTTAGTACAGGATCTCATACAAGAAAAATGAATGAAAAACTTATTAAACATGATGAATATGAATTGCATGTAAATCCAAATAATAAAGGGTTAGTTAGTTTATTTACTAAACAAAAAGATGGTAATGCATATAATAATTATCAACATAATTATCATAATCGTGAAGACTTTATGAAAAATTTTCTTGCAAATGAAAGGTCTTTATTTAAAATGAATAAAAATATAGGACAACAAACAAAAAAAAGAAATCATACCCCTAAACCTAAACAACAAAAACCTAAACAACAAAAACCTAAACAACAAAAACCTAAACAACAAAAACCTAAACAACAAAAACCTAAACAACAAAAATCTAAATTATTTTATAAAACACGTTTTAAACAATTACAACAAAAACAACAAAAACAACAAAAAAAACAAAAACAACAAACTGAAAAAATAAAAAGACAAATTAAACATTTACAAAGAAGTCTCTCATAAATTTTTATAAATATTTGATAAAATTGGATTATTTTTATTAATTTCTATTTTTTTTAATAATTCTTCTTTGCTTATTAGATTTTTATTTAAATTATTTA
>WASW01030747.1_pt1 | contig 11394 bp, 4 predicted proteins | sample 5698521 | NCBI WGS metagenome assembly WASW01 (sample SAMN11175560, study PRJNA528189) | sponge metagenome | isolation source: marine sponge | host: Leucetta | place: Antarctica: Western Antarctic Peninsula, King George Island | collected 2013-01
CCGACGCCCCCGGACACTCGGAAGTGAAATTGTTGAGGGTGTTGATTTGGTTCGGGCAGGATTGTTTTGAGTGTTTGCAGAGGTTTTTTTTCATTCAGTTTCGGGAGCTTGGTTTGATAGATTTTAAGGGATCATTTTTGTCTGTCAGGTTGTTTTCTCTGTTGTCAGATTTGGACGCACCCTCCTTCGTCGGGCCGGGCTATACTCCTCGCCAAGTGGCTCGTCACGAAGCCGCCTGGCAGCGTCTTCGCCTTTCAGGTGACTATCCCTTGCGCGGGCTAACGCCCTTCTCTTGCACCCCCTACTAATCCCCCACAAGGGATCATCATCACTCCATAACTTCTTGTGAACCAGAACAGCTTCTCAAGGTTACACCTCTCGCTGTTTCTGGACGCCGAGTGGCGGTATCTAGCTCACACCTGTGCTATTTCGTCGCAATCAGTATTCAAGATCGCGATTCCGTGCCCGATCATCTTCCCTGCGCGCATCGCCTTCATACCCATCGGCAAGCTCACGCAGTACTGCGGCGATTTGCGGATATTTTGATTCCAATGCACCTGCATGCTGACGGAAGTTGGAAGCTAGTTCGTATTCTTTAACGCCGCCCTCAATGGATGATCTGCTAAATATCCCGCGTTTGTTGAAAACGCCGGTGCGGAAACCTCTTTCAAGTTCTCTGGAACGTGTCCGCTCCATCGCTTCACAGACGTCAACAATGGGCCAGGCACCATCTTCGCCTTCAGGTGCATGGGCCAGTATTTGACCAATTGTGTTGTCACAGATCGCTTTGCGACCAGCTTTAGCAGCCAAGTCTCTTGCATTATCGATCCAATCCATCAACTCCTTCTTGTTGATGCTTCCGTCAGTTTGAGCGCCGGGGATTATTTGTAAACCGCGCAGAACCTGAAAGGCGTGGCTGGCTTGCCGCTCAATTACACCAATATCTCGGCCCTCCTTTTCTTTTTTCTGTTCATGCTCGTCTTCATGTTTGTATGCTAATTTGAGCATGGTTATGAAGAGTGACGGGTCCTTCACAATTTGACGGTGCAGAGCCTTCGTGCCGCGTCCATTGCCGAATCGCCCCAAGACTTCGGCGTATTTCCATTCCATGGCGGCGAGAGCTTCTACAGTGATGTCCGTAGCTGCATCCAGAGCCTCGAAGGCTTGTTCAATATCATATTTATCGAGCTTTCCTTCTTCATTTGTCTCCTTCGTCGTGAGATGATCTAAAATGTTCAACAATTTTTGTGCTGGGAGTTTCTCAAACTGATGTGCACAAACGTTGAAGGCCGTCTTGGGCCGGTCAACTCCAATAAATTTATCCACGGCATAAATAAGGTCTTCCGAAGAATCCGTGTGCAGGAAAGATTCAACCTGTTCCCAATATCCATTCTGAATAGGTATTTCTTGCTTTTCGAGTAGATTCCAGGTTTCGCGTGACATAGGTAGGCCCATGAAAAAGTTGACTAAAACGTCTTTTCGGTTGCTTTCGTGTCGCAGTTTTTCAACGGCGTCTTGGGCCCATGTGCCCCCTTCCTTCCTTGCGCGTATATTGATGAAGGCTCGCCCAGCAAGTGGCACGGGGGCATCCGCGTTTAGCCATTTGGACAGTAAGCACCAGTCGTCATCGGATGGAGGTAAGGCTTGGGCTACGGTCTGTCCCACTGTGTCCGGTTTCTTGCATATGCAGGCTAGTTTGAACAACCCATCGATTCCATGCGCATCCAGGATCGTTTGAAGCGCCTCCCCGCGCGTTTTCTCCATAACTTTGCCCTCACGGCGGCGTGCACCGCTCATGATTGGAGGCCAGAAATCATCGAATAGCCAACGATACCTCTCGATGGGGTCGCTTGGAGCCATGCGTTCATAAAGTTTGACCAAAGGAGGAATTTTTTTCCTGTCCAATGACCAGTCAGCATCTGGGAACTTGCGGTGTTTGGATATAATTTTGCGTAGAACCGTAGACAGAACCTCGGTGTCGGCTAAGCGCAGTCTGCCCTCGATTAGTTTTGTCAGGTCAGAAACCAATTTATGCTGACTATCGTCAGGAAGGTGCTCATATTTCTCTAGCAAGTCGTGCCACCGAGCAATGTTCGATCCGACAAGCTTCAACAATCTGGTGATTGCCGCGTTGGCGCCGGCTCTTATTGTTCCCAATGTTACGATAGGCGGGGGCGGAGCGTTCAGGCCCCGCCAGCGCATTTTATAGGGCGGACTCGATGTATTATGCCCAGTAGGGAGTATAGCCAACAGAAGTTTCCATGCTGAATGCTGGTCACGTTCAGCCAAGTGGTCGATGGCGGCCATGCGTTGGTCCAGGGTGGCGTGGGTGTGATTGAGCCAAAGGATGTAGATTTTCTTCAGGCTGTTGGTGGGGCGGTTGCCCAAATGGCCGCCCGGATCTCGCTGCTCAAGTTCTCCCAGAATTGCCGTGACCCGGGTTAGGTACATTGGATCCCATGCCAGGCCCTCAAGAGCCCTGAGCAAGCTGGAGTGAACGCTACTGTCACCGAAGCCAAATTCGGACTTTACTGCTTCGAACATCTGCATGACAGATGGCTGGTCCATTTCAAGAGAATCCTCGACAGCCGTGAGGAGGGCCTCTGGTGCGGCTTCTGCAATTAACGGCAACAAAGAGGCAAGGGAATACCAGGTGGCTTCAGACGCATCATGTAATAGGTTGCGCACCTGAAAATCGACCCAACGCTGCGGATCAGATTGCGGTGCTTGAAATCCGATACCATCCGGTTGGGTCGCAATCAATATGAGGGTTTGGGCTAAGCCCTCGCGGAGTTCTTTCGAATACGGTAAGGATTTTTCGTTTCGCCAGCGGTCCTTTGGAGGAGTATCAAAACTCGGATCGCGGGCGCCGAGAACTTCTTTTATTACCACTGCTAACCGATCCAGGTTGGACGCGGTGATGAAAGGAGAAAGCAGGTGCCAAGCATCTTGTCGTGAGGTATGGCGCCATATTGCACCTATACGACGAAGAGAAGGGTCGGCTTCTTTTGTCCAGCGGACAAGAACGGGATCAAGTTCCGAGTAGGCAATCCCTGCGATGTCACTCAGAACCCTTTTGTCGTCATCATTGTCCTTTCGCCACGCGCCGGCTAGCAGGGCTGGCACCAAATCTTTTGCATGTTCGGGAGTTGCCCAATTTGGGTCACGGGAGGTGCCAAGACGCCGCTGCAATACCGACAGGCTGCGACCACTTTCGTTGCATAAATCTTCTGCTTTCTCGCTGCTATAGCCCAGATTTGTTAAAGCTTTCACCAAACCGACGCGCTCTATAATGGGAAGAGGCAAGGCATTTTTTTGTGGTAGAAAGGCATCATAGCTAAGCGGGATAAAAACATGATGCCCGAGCTTGACCGCACTCCCGGCAAGCTCTTTGATGTTTTTAGAGATTGCTATAATCATGTGTGTCGGCTCACCAATTAAGCTCCGAAAAGCCTCCTGATCTTCCACGACAAGGCATCGGTGAAAATGGTTTTGTGCGGGATCCGTTGGCAATGTTTCCAACGCAGCGGCCAGAAATGACTTGGCCTCATCCTCGGTTTCTCCTTGAACAGCAAGGATCCCACTAGGAGAAGTGATCCAATTCTGAAAAATCTCACTGTCACGCGAATTATCGCGTCCGGAGAGAACGGCTTCTGAATTAAGAGCAGGATTTGTCCGGGCCTGCCATCCTTCCCAAAACTCCGAGATGTGCATTACGCCAGAAGTATATTTTCCCATCTCCTTGGCGAGCCAGATGGCAACATGGGGGGCTCGTCCCAACCATTGTTCAAGGTCGTCAGCATCCATGGCGCACACGTCCGCCCAAAATCGTTCTTTCTGGCGGTCGGCAATCCATCTCGCTTTACCCTTCCATCGACGTGGCGTAACGAACACAAACGCGGTGTCTTTAGGGGCAAGGCCAAGTGGTTCGTTTTTCCTTTTTTTGATATCCTCGTTGGCTTTAGCTGTGGGCTTCTTGTCGCAGCCCATTTCCCAGCCCGATCTGCCGTCTGGGACATATTGGTTTCCCTGGGGCGTATTGATTTTGCCGTCCCAGCCCGGTGCGTAAGTGCTGTCGCCAGTGGGGAAGTCACACATTTCTTGGTCTGGTGTTGTCGCAAGGGCCAGGCGACGAATGATGTCCGGTAGCAGTGCCTGCATCTTCCTGGCCTGGGTGTCGGCCCAATTACTCAAATCACTGGCAGTTACCCAGGAAGCACCTCCACCCACACGAGGTGTACCGCCTTCATGAGACGGGAGGCTCCCTCCGGCCTCCTCAAGTGCCAAGTGAATAGCATTTAAAGTTTTTTTTTGGGGGGTGGTTTTTCCCTTTTCAAAATCACTGATTGTTTTGGTGCTGACGTTGGCAGCCTGCGCGAGTTTGGCCTGTGACAGGCCTGTTTGTGCCCTTATCGCCTTACATTCATTGGAGTCAATTGACATCAATTTTAATCCTGTAACGTACGTTAAAAAGATACTAAATTAAAATATACCCATTTAACGTACTAACGTCAATGTTATCTTCGTGCGCCGCTATCTGACGAGTCCGGGCAGAGATTGTACCGCGGCCAGATTGCGTTTGGCTCAGTTCGGGATGTTCTCGCCTGATCATCGCTTTGCACTCCCCCCGACTCATCGCTTGAGCCCGCGTGTCAAAAATCCCGTTCCACCGTCGACTGGCCGGTCCTGGCGTGCAGGTCGTGAACCTCCGCGTCGTGATCTCTCGTTCGTGGCCTGCCCGGCACTGTTTGAGAACACCTCGCCCAAACCCTCCATCGCCCGTCGCTTCCATGTGCTCACCTGGTTCGGATGCACCTTGTGCCGCGAAGATATCTCTTGAACCGTCCGATCGCCACGGAGTGCTTCCAGCGCAACCCTGGCCTTGAAGGCTGCCGTGAACCGGCGTCGTGTCGTCATCTCGTACCCCTCCGTTAAACGGTGGAACACTTTAAGCAACTGTCCGATTTTCCGGGGCCTCCTCACCCGCGCCGTATTGTGGCATAGAGCCGCCCCGAGGGGCGTGGTGGAGGTCGGCGGTACTAGTCCACGCCATCTAAACCGCAAAAACTATCAAAACATCTTCCTTAATCGTAAAATATTCCGTATCCTCGTACACGGAGGTTCGTTAATGCCTAAAATTTCCGTTGCCAAAGCTATTGAAGAGATGCCCGAGGCCTTCGTGTCGGACACTACAATCAGCCGTGACGTGTCGCGCGCGGTCAAGGCGGGCAAGCTGCGCAAGCTCGCGTCCCGGCTTTATACCCGAAACCTGGCTGACCCGCCCGACGCGATTGTCGGGCGCAATCTCTGGAACATCGTCGCCGGCTATTTTCCAGGCGCGCTAATCGCCGACCGCACGGCGCTGGAAAATGCACCGGCCAATGATGGTTCCGTCTGCCTGGTCTCCGAAACGGGACGGGACGTCAAGCTGCCAGGCCACAGTTTGCGCCCGCGCCGCGGTGTTGCGCAGTTGCCGTCCGACGGCCCCTTTATCGCGGGCCTTTTCCTGAGTTCAACGGCGCGGGGCTACCTGGAAAACATGCGCGCTTCCCGCGCGCGCGCGGGCCTCGTCGCCCGCACTCTGTCGCGTCGCGAAATCGAGGAACGGCTTGATACCCTGATTCGCCGCTCGGGAGAGGATGCCGCCAACCGGCTTCGCGATGAAATCCGGATCGCGAGCAAAGCCCTGAACCTGGAAGAGGCGGCGGCAGAACTCGATGCCCTGATCGGTTCGCTACTGGGCACGCGGGATTCGGAACTGAGCGCGCCCACGGCCATAGCCCGCCGTCTGGGACGTCCCTATGACCCGGACCGGATGATCCTGTTTCAATCGCTGCACGCAGCACTCCGCGACCATCCGCCGCTCACCCGCATTGCCGTGGATCGAGGTTCCGAAGGGAATGCGACGCTCGCGTTCTACGATGCCTATTTCTCGAACTTCATCGAAGGCACGGAATTCGCCGTCGAGGAAGCCGCCGACATCGTTTTTCGCGGGGTCATCCCCAACGAACGGCCCCGGGACGCACACGACGTGCTGGGCACATGGCGTATTGTTTCAGACCCGCAGGCCATGACGCAGACCCCGCAGGATGCGGTGGCGCTCGTCCGTCTCATCAAGGCGCGCCAGGCCGCCATCATGGAAAGCCGTCCCGAAAAGCGGCCCGGCGCGTTCAAGCAAGCAGAAAACCGGGCGGGATCGACTGTGTTCGTCGCACCCGATCTTGTCACAGGAACCCTGGAGCAGGGCTTCGCCCTCAGCCGCAGCCTGGAGACCCCATTCCAGCGTGCCGTGTTCATCATGTTCCTGGTCACCGAGGTTCACCCGTTCGCCGACGGCAACGGGCGCACGGCGCGCATCATGATGAACGCTGAATTGGTGGCCGGGGGCGAGGAGCGCATCGTCATTCCGACCGTCTACCGCGCCAACTATCTTTCGGCGCTGAAGGCGCTTTCGCAAAGCGGGCGGCCGGAGCCACTGATCCGCATGCTCGACTACGCCCAACGCTGGACCGCCTCGGTCGACTGGCGATCGGTGACGGCGACCCGGCATGAACTGGAAGACTGCAATGCCTTCCCTGACCCGGCAACGGCCGAGGAAGAAGGTCGGCGGCTGCGGATGCCGGCAGGGGCAGGAGGCTGAACGCATGGACAAGAAAAGCCTCAGCGAACGCGACATCTGCACCAAATTCATCACGCCGGCCCTGCGCAAGGCCGGGTGGGATGAGATATCGCAAGTCCGCGAAGAGGTCAGCTTCACCAGGGGCCGGGTCACCGTTCGCGGCAAGCTGGTCAGCCGGGGCAAGGCCAAACGCGCCGATTACATCCTCTATTTCAAGCCCAACATCCCCATTGCGCTGATCGAGGCCAAGGACAACACCCATGCCATCGGTGACGGCATGCAGCAGGGACTGGGTTATGCCGAGACCCTCGACATCCCCTTCGTGTTTTCCTCGAACGGCGATGGCTTTGTGTTTCATGACCGGACGGGGGCAAGCGCCGAGAAGGAAGCCACGCTCCGTCTCGATAACTTCCCGTCGCCCGGCGATCTGTGGGCACGCTTTCGTGCCTGGAAGGGCCTGACGCCTGAAGCCGAAGAGATCGTTCTTGAAGACTATTTCGACGACGGCAGTCGCAAGGCACCGCGCTACTATCAGGTCAGCGCCATCAACACGTTAAGTCGGGTACTGTGATTATGATGTTTAGTGATGTAGTGGAACTCTGTGTCAGTACTTACCATTGACATGGTGGGTGAGCGCATTCGCCTTAATAGTATCGATGCACCAGAGACGAAGCAGCTTTGCAAGAGGGGCAATGGTTCAGAATATCAATGCGGTGATATGGCAACCTTCGCCTTGGCCGAAATCATCGAGACGCACTGGATCACCTGTAAGGGCGAAATCCGTGATCGCTATCTGTAATGATAAATACGCGATCAGGGTTTGCCGAAATGCGTTTATCTTTATCGGATTACTGAGGCTGGGAGAGGACGGATTCCGGATCTCGGAATACCCGGCAGATTTGGCTGAGTTTTGTTGGGGAATGCGTTTCAAATGTTGATGCCCGTTTTGTCGCCCCATTCAACATGAATAGCAGTTCATGTTCGATAAATAGAAAGCGGTTTGTCCTCTCCTCGACCCATCTGAAAGATTTGTATTTTATGATTGAGTGCCTTCACCGGACCGCTCTTCAGAAGCTTTTGCCCATTGCCGAGAACGGGAATACTGAAGCCCAATATACAACTCTTGTGTTTAACTGTTATTCTCCTCATTCACTCATGTGGAGGAGTGAATGAGGCTGCGGCTTGGAGCAACTCTTGCAACTCCGCTTTGGTTTTTTCCCTTAGGCGCCCTAAACCGATTTTCCGCGCCATCGCCTCAATCGGATCACGGGTCCGGTTCGCTATCACAACTGAGTGCGCTAAGCCAAGTTTTTCTGGATAAGGAACTTGTTGCCATGTTCGCTCCTCACCATCTACAACCATCCCCCTGAAGGGGATGAGAGGTTCGGGCGGCCTGTCTGTTGGCCAGAAGATGTTCTCGCCTTTCGGCCCTTTAACGGGTTTCCAGTTTTTGTGCACCGCTGCCCAAACGATCTTTCGTATTTGGGAACCTGTACGTTGAAAACCGTGAGCGCGAGCAACCTTCTCACATAAATGTTTAAACGTAAGTGGTCCCAAGGATTCTATGAAGCTTGATGACAAGTCTCGAACAACATGGAGATAACCTGGTTCGTAAAACTGGTCAGGTGATAACTTGCTGCCAGATGTCACGCCAGTTGCAGGTGAAGGAGGCTGGGGTTCTCGATTCCGATCAAGAGACCGAGGCATGCTTTCTGATGGTCGTTGTGCCCGCGCACTCACGTCAACATTGACTGGACCCTGTTGCGTTGTAGCTGGTGAACTCTCACCCTTCTCCAATTTTTCGACTACCGCTTGCCTAACATAACTGCCAACCAGAACCTCAAACTCTTCACCTTCCTCGGCACCGAGCAGGGCCTCCCCTAACGGTTCATGGATGCTCACAATTCCATTTGCGGGATCGTTTTCGGTTCGACTTAGCGTCAATATCATTTGGTTCTTCGAGCCAGACAAATAACGCACATGCACAGTATCACCTACGGCTATTTCGTTGGGCGTTTCAACAAACGTAGTTTCAGGTTCTTCGGTTTCATTATCACTAGAGTCACTAAATCCAAGTTCTTCGTCTTCCTCCTCCTGCGAAGATGGGGGTGGAGTGGCAATATCAGGAGCTGACGCGAAATCATCAATTGTCGATTTAAGTTTCTCCAGTCGCGCCGATATCACGTTTCTCAACCTCTCACCTTCTTTCTGAGGGTCGTTGAACCAATCTGTGGACCAAATTCTATGCAAGTGCCAGCCAAGGCGTTCCAGCACTTCCTGTCTTAAACGATCTCTGTCTCGAGCAGACTTCGAGGAGTGGTATGTCGCACCATCACATTCGACGCCCAAAACGAAACCATGCGGCCAATCAGAGTGCCTTACACCAATATCAATGAAGTACCCAGATACACCGACCTGAGGAACCGGTATGCACCCCATCGAGTGGATTTGATCAATCACAAACTCTTCAAAAACAGAATCAGGTTCCCTGTTTGTGACCTCGCCCGCGTCTAAGATGCCAGTGACTGAGTACTCTAACCATTGTTTTAACATGTAGGTTCCGGGGTTCCCGTACTCGTTGGCTCTTATGTCCGCAGATGTCATAGAGGAGAAGGTCACAATTTGCTCTTTCGCTCGAGAGAAAAGAACGTTTAGCCGCCTTTTTCCAGCCATCCCATTGATTGGCCCAAACCGCTGCATAACCGGCCCGCCCGGCTCTGCTGGGCCATATACTGTGCCGATGAAGATTACATCGCGCTGGTCACCCTGGACGTTTTCAAGGTTCTTGATGAAGAAACTCTCAAGTCCGTCATTCCGTGCCTTCCAGTCATCGATATATCGCGAGGACACCCGGTCATTTCGCAGCACATAATCCATTTCTTCGCTGATTAGGTCGCGCTGCTTTTGGTTCAAAGTAACAACACCGAGTGACCTCTTAGGGTTGTGATACATGAAGTTCATGATTGCATCGATCATAGCGGTTGCTTCAGATCCATTGACGCCCGATTTGTAACTTCCTGCGACCTGGACAAGGGAAACGCCCATGTCTTTTCGATTTTCATTCGCGGATGGAAAGACAATTAAATCATCATCATAAACATGCCGATTAGAAAATTGAATCAAACCAGAATGCCTAGACCGGTAGTGCCATCGTAGACGTCGCTTAGGCCGAAACGCTGAGTTTGCCAGTTCAAGTACAGATTCATCTATCACATTGTCGTCTTCGTCGGCATCGTCATCATCGATCATGCGCCTAAAGAAACTTGTAGGTGGTAGTTGATTTGTGTCTCCAACGACTACGGCCTGATCACACCTTGATAGAGCGCCAATCGCATCTTCCGGAGGCATTTGCGATGCCTCATCAATGATGCAGAGATCAAAGGTCATTTTCCCTCTTGGCAAATACTGCGCCACGGCTAGCGGGGACATCATCCAACATGGTTTTAGTTCTAGAAGAGCCTTCCCAGCTCGGTGCGTAAGATATCTTACGGAAATAAATCGCTTTTTCTTGTTTATCTCATTTTCGACTAATGCCCACTCCGTCCAGGTGGATTTTTTCCCCATCCGGTTGCCCGAGGGCGGTGCCGCAGCTCTACAAATTTCGGATCTGATATAATCCCGAGACAGCTTTATTAGTGATCTATCTGTTGCTGCAAGATTCCTCCTAAGATTGTCCAGTTTCTCTCCATTGAACTTCGATATTCCGGACCCAAATTCTTGAAAAACGCGAATTGCGAGTGAACGAGCGATTAGCGCATCAACGGCCTTTTTTATCTCGAAAACTCGGGCATCGGACACAAAAAAATGTGCGAGAGGTTCCGGCAAACCACATTTTTGGAACTCGTGACGCGCATTCAATAAATTTGAATGGACATAAAGACCATTTGCATCCTTTGCCGCTTCCAATAACTCAGAAGCAATCTCGTTTAAAGAGCGGTTCTCTGAAAATCGGTTGTTAGGTATTCCGGTCAATTGAGACAATTGTTCTAAAAGGATATTTGCCGAACCATTCGCCTGGACGACGTCCAATACCAATTCGTTACATTCTGACGCCCGCCCGGGTGATTCCAGTAAATCAAGTAGGGCAAGCTGCCACCCTGGATCAACACTAGAAATAATCTGGGCGGCTTGACGATGTGAGCTACATGTATTTTGGTCTGTGTTCGCCCCCGAGAAACTGTCGCCAATGAGGCGTCCAATATCAACTTTAGAATCTAACTTGTCTTTGGCTAAACGAAGAGTATGCACAAGTGATCTAGTGTTCTGGATTTCACTTGAATGAAAACCATTCTCGCAATGAATCATTTGAGTGATACTTGACAACTCTTTTATCGCGGCCGCGATTTTCTCAAGCCGTTGCGCCAAAACCCCGATCTCGTTCTTAATATCTACTGAGCTACCTTTCCAATCACCGACGCCAACCTCGGGTATGGATTTAAGCAATTCGACATCCGCACGCTTTAAAGTTTTCCGGATGTGCAAATTTTCGAGACCAAGAAATGTTGTGTCGACAGCTTCAAAATAATCTACAAGGTCGGTGAAAAGGCTAAAGTCTGTATCAATATACTTGTTGTGGTGTCCGAAAACTCGATCGAGATTAGTGTTGGAACAGAAGGTGTCTAAGTCAGCTTGCCACTTGCACAAACTATCCAGTTCCGCAGTGGCGGTTAGGCGACTGAATGTACTGGTGAGAGATAGTTCCAAGTAGGCGTTTTTTGCTTGCCTATAATTTGAGGACAAAAAGCTAAATACGTTACTGTGCCGTAAGATTGCGG
>WASW01043054.1_pt1 | contig 11371 bp, 11 predicted proteins | sample 5698521 | NCBI WGS metagenome assembly WASW01 (sample SAMN11175560, study PRJNA528189) | sponge metagenome | isolation source: marine sponge | host: Leucetta | place: Antarctica: Western Antarctic Peninsula, King George Island | collected 2013-01
TCAAAACATACGCATCAAGCACATCAAACCTGCAAAATTTGCCCACACAACCCCCGGCAATCAGCTACCTGGGCAGTTACGTATTGTTTTTGATTGATATGGTATGCGCATCTTTTACTAACGCATAAAATCTGGCTGGTTTGAGGGGGTCAAGTCCGCCAGAATATCAATGTACGATGGCCTTACGGAGAACAATTGGCCAGCCAAGGTACGGGGAATCAATGGCACACCAGACTCATTACGAAGTTCACGTCTATCAGAATAGCCGATGGAGCATCCATGCCCAATTCGCTGCGGGTCAGCAGGAGATGGCGGTTGAAGAAGGCAAGGCTCTCGATCATCAACCTGGCATCCAGTCGGTAAAGGTAATCCGTGAGGTCTATGATACGGACCAGGGAACCCACCGTGACTTCGTTTTATATAAGAGTGTCGACGCCCCTCCCTCTGATGATGACGGCCCAGGAGCCCGTTCTGGGCATAAATCCGGTTCCGGGTCGCAAACTTCGGACGATGATGACAGCAATGACTATGACGACCTGGACGGCTTTGACGACGACGGCGAAGATTATGACGATTTCGCCGACGACTACGACGCACCGAAAAAAAAGAAAAAAAAGCGAAAGAAGAAAAAGCCGACCACACTCACAGCTGTGATTGTTAAACTTCTTCTTCTCATACTCTTCAGTATTGCGTTTGCTCTTCTGATAATGGTGTCGACGTCATCATTAATTGAAGGAAAACAGCTCTTTGGTCAGCGTATGACAGGTATTCCACTCGACCGTGCCCTGCTTATTTCTTTTGTGAGTTCATTTCTCCTTTGTGCGTCGATTTTGACCTTCACGTTTATGCGCGGCGATTCCCTCGAAGCGTCTCGAAGACCAAAACCCAAAGCGCCTGCGCTGAATGCGAATTCCGCGCAGGCCGCAGCAAACGCAAACGCCAAGCAGTCCCGCTTACCGTCCAAGAACAAGAATACGGATGGGCATTCATATCTTGATCAAGCCATGGCGGGCATTGAAAAATTCGAGGCCGTTGATGACGAAGAACGCGCCCAAGACGATACTGAAACCAACGAACGCCTGAAGCAGGCTCTTGATGATGGATCAAATGACAAGGCACCGCGCAAAGAGATCGGTGAAGATTCTTTATCACCGCATGCAGAGAAACAAAAAGTTTATATGATGAAGTTTCTCAATGACACCATGGACGGCGCAGATACCGACCACAAAAAACTGGATAATTTTAATAAATTTGGTGTTAATCTATTCTTGGCTGGGGCTTGCGAGTCACTCGCTCAAACCCGAGAACTTGACGAATCATCACATTCAAAAGTTTTGGCCGACAGTGTCCGGGTAATGGGATTTAAAAAATCTCATGCCAAAACCTTTGCCGGAAAATATGAAGAATACTTGATGCAAGACCCCCGCTATATGCAAATGTTTCAGGCGGGCCGTAATTCCATGAATACGTTCTACCAGGATGAAGACGCCGCTGCCCGCCACTTGGGAACAGCACTGAAAGAGTGGAACAAGCCGAAAGTCAAAGAAGAACAGGGCGGCCCAATTACGGTCCTGTTTACCGATATCGCCGGATCCACGGCAATGACCCAGGCGCTTGGTGATGAAGGCGCACAAAAGGTCGTACGCGCCCACAACAGGGTCGTTCGAGATGCATTAACGGACCATGCCGGGAAAGAAATTAAACATACCGGCGATGGCATTATGGCGTCATTTTCAAAAACCACGGATAGCGTTGCTGCTGCCATCCAAATGCAGCGTGATACGCTATCCCACAATCAGCAAAACCCTGACTTACCCCTCGGCCTGAAGATCGGCCTTAACGCTGGAGAGCCCATCGCTGAAGACAATGATCTATTTGGATCAACCGTTCAGATGTCTGCTCGTATCGTCGACAAAGCGCAGCGCGATGAGATATTTGTATCCGAGATCATCCGCGGCATCTGCGACGGCAAGGGCTATAAATTTGTTAATCGCGGAGGGTATGAAATGAAGGGTTTCTCAGAACCACCAACGTTATACGAAGTTGTTTGGCGCGAAGACGGTCAAGCGGCCGCTTAAAAACTATTCGGATAGGCCTTGCGCCACCAAATCCTCATCCATATGTATGGGCTGACAGGATGCCTATTTAGGGTCCTTAGTCAAAACAGCCCGGATCGTCCGGGCATCCAAATACGGTTGGCCTTTGGCAACCTGCTGGACACCATTTAGCTTCTTTAAGGAGAACTTGGCTATGCGTACAATCGACTTTTCCCCCCTATTTCGCCATTCCGTTGGATATGACCGGATGCAGCATCTCTTGGACTCTGCCTCCCGGAAAGATACATCAGCGAACAGTTACCCACCCTATAACATCGAACAATCCGGTGAATATCTCTACCGGATCACAATGGCGGTGGCTGGTTTTTCCAGAGATGAACTTGATCTGACGGTAACCGAAAACAGTCTTGTCGTAACCGGTAAGGTCGGCGACGACATATCTGACGATGTTAAATACCTGCACCGCGGTATTGCCGGTCGCACGTTCGAACGCCGTTTCCAACTCGCTGACCATATAAAGGTCAAAGATGCGGACCTGGTAAACGGGTTACTGATCATTGATCTTGAACACGAAGTTCCAGAAGAAAAGAAACCGCGTAAAATCGCAATTTCAACATCGGCACTGGATCACAAAAAAGCTGCCTAATCTATTACCCCTCCTCCCTGAATACCTGACTGAGGGTTGCCAACCGGCAACCCTCTTTTTTTGCCATAAACGATATTTCACGAAATGACGTCAGGTTTCGCGAAATCTCACTATCCATCACACCACATTCTCGATATCCCGGAACCGTTCGCCGCTTTCGACACGCGTTTAACCAATCTAGGATATTGCACTCATGATCTGTTCCTCGTGCCAAAAATCTCGCCGCACAATCGCCTTAATTTGCGCCGGGTTAGTAACTGCCTTTTTAATACCGTTCAGCAATGCCATAGCCTCCACAGGGGAGTGGGTATCCTTTCATATGGCGACCACACCACCCTCGCCGTTCAAGGTGCGTCAGGCGAAGAAAAAAGGGATCAAACTGGAACCCGAAATCGGCACCACGATCGGCGGCGCATTGTATTTACCGCAATCTGCACAACCATCGCCCGCCATCGTCCTCATTCATGGCTGCCTTGGTGTGCGCAATTTTCAAAAGGACTGGGCCAAAAAATTAAATAATTGGGGATATGCTGCCCTTATTCAGGATAGCTTCGGTCCCAGAAACGTGTTGGCAAGCAAGGCTTGCGCTAATTTGCAGGCATGGGATTTTCGCGAAGAAATTGCAGGACGCCCGTTTGACGTCTATGGCGCCATCGATTTTCTCTCAAAACATCCGAAGATCGATGCACAGAACCTTGCCGTAATGGGATGGGACCGGGGAACGGCGATGACCAACGTCGCGGAAATCGGCATTCGCACTATGTTTGACATAAAATTGAAGGGTGCAATCGCGATGTCACCCGACTGCCGTCAATTGATTGAAGGAAATGTGGCTGCACCGTTGCTCATCATAAGCGGCGCTCAAAATGACTGGTGGCCATCCGCCAAATGCAAAACTCTACAGGAGAACAGCAAAAGCAGTGGGCTGGCACCGGTATCGCTCAAAATTTACGAAAACGCACACCACTCTTTTGACGACCCTGAAGTTGGCAAAAAACTGTACCTAGCTGACGCCTTTAACCATTTTAAAATGCCAACCAAAGGTGCGACGCTGGGATATGACGCGGCGGCACACAAGGACGCTGCTGAACAGGTTCATGTTTTCCTCAAATCTGTATTCAAGTAAACCACAAATTCCAAACCCTCAATGTGGTTGCCGCGATCTGATTTGACGGTCCCGGGATTAAACAGGAGCACTCATTAATGCTAGTTCGAAACACCGTCGGGCCAATACTTCTCATCGTAGTTTGTGCTTTAACTATGATCGTTGACCTCTCTACGGGAGGCCCATCTTACAATAGTGCCGCCGCATCAGCAGAAGAGCCGATATCATTCAGAATGGCGGTATCACCACCCTCTCCTTTTCAAGTTCGTAGAGCCAAGAAAAAAGGCATTGAACTCAAACCCAAAATTGGTACTGAAATTGGGGCTACACTATTTCTGCCCTCGTCCGCCAAACCTGTCCCATTGGTCATAATGTTACACGATTGCAGAGGCGTTCGTCCTTATCAGAAAAACTGGGCAAAAAAACTCAATGATTGGGGTTACGCCGCCATCCTGATTGATAGTTTCACGTCCCGCAGCGTACCTGTTGATGACGTCTGCGCAAACTTGACGAAGTGGGATGCGACAGATGCAATGGCTGGCCGTTCATACGATGTTTTTGGTGCTGTCAGTCATCTATCAAAACACCTCGCCATTGATCCACAACGGCTGGCTATTCTGAGTTGGGATCGATCAACTGCGTTATCAATTGTCGCAGAAGCCAACACCCAAACTGACTTCAACTTTCCAATTAAAGGGGCCGTTTCAATGTCCCCAAATTGCCGTCAGGCCGGGAACGGCAGAGTTGTCGTCCCGCTTATGATACTGTCAGGCCGTAAAAATGATTGGTGGCCCGCAGACCATTGTATCGCATTACAAAAATTGAGTGATGGCAGCGAACTGTCCCCAATTTCCCTTCATGTTTATGACCACGCCTATCATTCCTTTGACGACCCGGAAACTGGAGACAAACTTTATCTCGCCAATGCGTACAACATGACGAAACCATCAACCCGCGGCGCGACATTGGGATATAACGCATCAGCACATCTGGATTCCCAAAATCGAATTAAATCCTTCCTAAATCAAATATTTGATCGATGAGTTCATATCGAATTCAGGTCACAAATTTCAACGCAGTGAGTTTAATAAATGAATGATGATGAGTTTTCTATGATCAGATCACTTTCAAATACGATCAAACATATCAGGCACATTTTTTCCTATGCGGGAATTGCTACTCTCGTTCTGATCGCTGTTCCTTCTGAAACCAGAGCGGCCCCGCCTGCGGGTGAGTGGGTATCATTTCATATGGCAACAACACCGCCGACTACATTCAAAGTGCGCCAGGCAAAGAAAATGGGGGTCGTCCTTAAACCTGAAATGGGAACGAATATCGGCGGCATATTATATCTCCCGAACTCAAGCACCCCCGCACCCGCGGTGGTTTTGATACATGGTTGCCGAGGGGTACAGGAATTTCAGAAAACCTGGGGCGCACGCATATCGGAATGGGGATATGCCGCTCTTTTGATTGATAGTTTTGGTCCGCGAAATGTAGACGCCAGTCAGGTTTGCGCCAACATGCACGCGTGGGACTTTCGCGAGGAAATTGCAGGTCGTTCATTTGATGTATTCGGGGCTTTGAAATTCCTGTCCAAACAGCCAAACATTGATGGCGGAAAATTAGCTGTTATTGGATGGGACGGTGCGACAGCGCTGAGCAATATGTCGGTGACGGGCGTACCAGATCTGTTTGATATAAAGTTGAGTGGTGCAATTGCTATGTCGCCAGATTGTCGGCAAATGATCGATGGCGAATTAGCAGCCCCCTTACTTGTTCTGACCGGAGACAAAAACGATTGGTGGCCAGCCGATCGATGCAAGACCTTGTGGAAAAACAGTAAAAAGAGAGAAAATTCAATGGTCACGCTAAAGATCTACGAAGATACCTTTCATTCCTTCGATGACCCGAGTGTCGGTAAAAAACTTTACCTCGCAAACGCATTTAATCCGTTCAAAATGCCAACAAAGGGAGCTACATTGGGATACAACGCTGTGGCACACAAAGACGCACAGAAAAGAATTAAATCATTCCTCAGTGACATATTCAAATAAGTCCCTGCGCGGTGTCGTGCGGTGCAGTGCAACGCCGTTTCAGGAGACTCCGGCGAGGCGAAGGCCTGCCATGAGGCGCGCGACATCCTGCTCTTTATAATGTCTCGCCCGCCGAGCCAAGATCCGAGCAGAAACCGAATATCCGGGGGGTAAACGGGACTGTGCGACTTGAAGCAAGGGTCCGGCGCGCCGTTTTTTACCCATATATCCGTAGGCCGCGATCAGAGGCACGGGATCAAGATCCGGACTTCGAATTAATGCACGTTCAAAAAACAGAGCCGCGTGTTCATATTTTTCCATGGAGAACAACGCAAACCCCATCTCCCAAAGCGCCGATGCCGGATAACCCGGATCGTTACGCAGCGTATCACGCAAAAGATCTACGGCTTTACCAGCCTCTCCATTTGACGTTAAGGACGCTGCCAGCGTCAATTGAACCAAAACATCATCCGGTTGACTATCAAACGCTTTCTGCGCAATCGAAACAGCCTTCTCATATTTTCCGTTTCGCGCATCAAACAAGGCTTCAACATGTGACGTACCCATTTCATGCCGATCTTTAAGATATCCGGCATGTTCATAGGCGAGCCTGATTACGCGGGTGTGCCCAGCACCACGCGCACCAAACCAGTTTCGGCTGGCCCCCTTATAATAGGCCAATGCCAGGTTTTCGCGTGCGGATGTCAATGACGGTTCGAAATCCAAAGCCTTCTTAAACGAAACGATGGCTGCCAGATACCCGACCTTGGTATCCTGATGCAAGGCTGCCTTACCTTGTTGTAACAACTCATGCGCTAATTGGGTGTTCGAATTTTGTCCAAGTTCTACGCTTTGTTGATACCCGATATCCTGCATTCCGGATGATATATTTAGCCAGAATACCGCTCCAATAAATCCGGCTAGTGTCAAACCACCAAATCCAAGGCGCGCAAAACGATGATCAGTTTTTAGCTTGGCACTGAACATCGCGCTGCGGGTCAGCGTTGCCAAGCCGGGTACATCGACTTTGGGCTCAAGCCATCCCGCATCAACAATATTTCGATAACCCAATTTGCTGACGGGCAGTTTCGTTCCGTCGCCGAGTGTCAACCATCGTCGATGGGCTGTCCGAGATGAGCTTTTAAAGGCCCGCTGCGCCACCCAATAGGAGCGATGAATTTTTACCCCGTCATTACCTTTTAGTCTTGCGATTGCGTCTTGCAATCGCATCAATACGAGAAACTCACCCCTTTCTGTGACCACGCGGACATAGTGATCCTCACCTTTTAAATAAAGGAAAGGCCCTCGTATGTGATGTGGAAGTGAAGCCAGAAGATTTTGTTCTCTATCCGGGGACTTCTTCAGCGTTAACTTACCAAAACATGGCGTCAGCCAACGCTCTACTGACCTAACACTGAACCAAGACATCAAAACCTCATGTAAAGGAGGGGGAATGTTATGACATACGATAACGTCAATTATACGCGTTTAATATCAACAGGTTATATAAATACGTTAAGACTGAAAATTATTTGGGGGCCGTCTCCAAACGGAGCGGCCCCCAATTTTAATTGCCTCGAACCTGTCAAACTCGCTTGAAATTTTATTATTTTAATTATTGAGAGCAGGACTGTACCCAACCCTGACGCCCTCGGTCAATAGGAGAATCAAAGTTTTAAATTTATTGTGTTTTATTGATTAAAAGGTCAAAAAATACCGCCCCGCAGGGCGGCAAGTTTAACAGGGAGGTATCGAAGTAACGTGTCTAAATCCTCACCATACAGAATATAAGCTTAGAATGAATATTATGTTAACTGAAACGCGTATGCCTTAATCTCGCCGGGCGATTGTCATCACATTGTGGATTTTCAATGAACGATCATGGATAAACTTTCCGCCGCGATCATTTTACTGTTCTGGATCATTATACCGACCCTGCATGTCGCCTTCGGCGCCAGCGCGGGCACATGGGCGCCGCTAAAAGGCAGCAAGTGCCCCTTTGGGCCGCGCGTTGGTTGGATGATAATTGTCCTGATGCTTGGGTTAATTGGCTGGGGTATGTTTCTGCGGTCACGTAAACAGAAATTGACCCGCACATAATGATTTGGCCTGATTATGACGAAAAGAAACTTTCAGCCCCTTCCCGGGCTTTTTCCTTTAAAACAATCATCTCTTCCGTACGGGCGATCTCAGTTTTTAACTCAATAATGTACTCACCAAGTGCATCAATCGACATCTCATCGAGATTCTTGGGCTCAATTTTTTTCTTTCTAGGCTCAAGTTCATTAATATCCATTGATTAATTCTCCTGCTAGCGATCAACACTTGTATCCAATCAAACAAAATATTAGTACCCGAAAGGGCAAACGACCAGATAAGGAATTCAGACATGACCATTTCCGGCGAAATGAAGTGCATTCAGATCCGCGAACCCGGCGGCCCTGACGTTTTAGAAATGACCTCTCGTGAGGTGCCCGCGCCGGGTGCTGGGGAAGTTTTGATCAAAGTCGCCGCCGCTGGCGTTAACCGTCCCGACTGCATTCAGCGCCTTGGACACTATGCACCGCCGCCGGGCATTACCGACATTCCGGGTTTGGAAGTCTCCGGTGAGATTATTGCCATTGGCGGCAATGTTGACACCTGGGCGGTTGGCAATGCGGTTTCGGCGTTGGTTGCCGGTGGCGGGTATGGAGAATACGTCTGCGCCCCCGTTCAGCAGTGTTTGCCTATTCCAGATGGATTGTCGATGATTGAAGCGGCTGCGCTGCCGGAGACGTTTTTTACGGTCTGGACCAACGTATTTGAGCGCGGTGCCCTTCAACCCGGTGAAACACTACTGGTTCATGGCGGGTCCAGTGGAATTGGCACAACAGCGATCCAGATTGCCAGTCAATTGGGCGCACGCGTGATGGCGACGGCAGGCAGCGATGAAAAATGTCAGGCGTGCCTTACGCTTGGGGCTGAACGGGCCATCAATTACCGAACTGAGGATTTTGTCGACGCAGCCAAGGAATTTGGCGATAAAGGCGTAAACGTCATCCTGGATATGGTTGGCGGCGATTATATTGCGCGCAATATCAAAGCATTAGCGCCTGACGGTCGGCTGGTAAATATCGCCTTTTTGCAGGGTTCCAAAGCCGAAATCAACTTCATGCCGATTATGCTGAAACGGCTTACCCTCACCGGTTCAACCCTGCGCCCGCAACCGATTGAGCGTAAGGGCGAGATTGCAGCCGCATTAATCGAGCGCGTTTGGCCCCTGCTCAGTGCAGGCAAAATCAAACCCGTAATTCATCAAACATTTGACTTATCTGATGCGGCGGCGGCCCATGAATTGATGGAAAGCAGCCAACACATCGGAAAAATCGTTTTAACCATTGGAAAATAGCGTTTTCGTTGTTTGACCAGCCGGTATGTTGGGGTTTATAAAGACGCCCATCAATCTACATATTACCGAGACATTGTCCGGTTGATTTCTGGAATGGGAAATAAGACCATGGCGCATCCATTGATGCCAAAGGCTAAAGCCGTTTGGCTTGTTGAAAATACTGCTCTGACATTTGAGCAGGTGTCCGAGTTTTGCGGCCTTCACGAACTTGAAGTTCAGGCCATTGCGGACGACGAGGTTGCCATCGGGATGCGGGGTATGGACCCGGTCGCAACCGGTGAGTTGACCGCAGAAGAAATTGCACGCTGCGAAGCAGACGGCAATGCGATGTTAAAATTCACGGAATCAGATTTTCCGGATTCGCGAACCAAACAAAAAGGCGCACGGTACACACCCGTTTCCAAACGTCAGGACCGCCCGAACGCGATTGCCTGGCTGGTAAAGAATTACCCGGAACTTAAAGACGCACAAATTTCGAAACTGGTTGGCACGACCAAACCGACGATCAATTCAATTCGTGATCGGACCCACTGGAACATGCCGAACATCGCGCCGCAAAACCCTGTTGGTCTCGGTCTATGTAAAGGACCTGACTTGGAGAAAGCTGTGGCAATCGCCCGTGCCAAGGCCGGCACGGTGCACACGCCAGGCGCCGCAACCGCACCGGATGGTTTAGTCAAAAAATCGGACATAGCGCCCCCGGCACCTGCAGCGGAAGTCGTTGCAGAACCAACCGCCGAGAACGTTTTTGGCGTGCAAGCTGACCCGACCAAAGAAATGTGATCAAAATCGCTTGATAAAAAGCCCGCCTCCGGCAACGGAAGCGGGCTTTTTTTTTGTAAGTGTGGTCTACAAATTAAGCTGCAAATTTTTGAGGGTGTCTGCACCTTCACCAATAGCGGCCATTATCAACGGGCCATGATTTGGAGCGCGAATAGCCAAAATCAGGCATGCAAATTAGTCACCTAACTGGTTCGCGTATGACAAGGAATGCTGTAGAATAAAATGGACAAGCGTTTTATGTTTATTTTCTACATCTTGTCTTAATTGCTTTTTATTGAGGGAAATGATTCATGATCCTTCGTAAATATCTCATCGCCATTATCGCGGTTCTGGCTCTCAACGCCTGCGTAACAAAATCCAATCCTGACTTACCAGCGTCTGCCGTTTTTGGATATACTGAAAACCCAAAATGGTCGTTTGTTGGACAGTGGTTAACGCCTAGGTCTATTTATTTCAGGCAACAAGGCGATACGGTCACGGGCAAGTACCTTGATCCGGATTTTAGCCATCTCACTTTGCGGGGGCGGGTCAGAGGAAACCGCTTGGACAGTTCGATGTTTAATTCTCGTGTCCCATCGAGGTCGACAGGCCGGATAACGTTTCTAATGTCTGACGATGGTAGATACCTCCAAGGAGTGATTGAAAATGAAGGATCAATTGAAAATAAAGATGAGTGGAATTTCATTCGATCTGGAGCACCGATCACAATCGCTCAAGCGGACAAAGAAAAGAAATCGATAAAAATTGGCCAAAAAACCGCTGCATTTTCCTCAGATACAAATGCGCCGATAAAGGCGGTGGTTCTTCCTACCAATGAATTTCCGAAAGATTCATTAGATATAAAATTTCATCCGACAGGCCCCTACCCAGATGACATAGCAGTCATTATTGGGAATGCTAACTATCGAAGTCTGGGTCAAGATATCCCAAATGTGATTCCAGCTTACACCGATGCAGAAGGGTTCAAAAAGTATGCAATCGAGGCGCTTGGTATTCGGCCAGGTAATATTATCGACCTGAGGGATGCTTCACTGGGACAATTGTTTAAGGTGTTTGGTTCTACGACTAATCACCGCGGAAAATTGTTCAATTGGGTCAAACCAGGCAAGTCCCGGGTATTTATCTATTATTCAGGTCATGGTGCGCCCGCAGGTTCGAACGGCAGTGCATATCTGATTCCTGCGAATGCAGACGCTTCTGCGATTGAAGTATCCGCTTACCCTCTAGCCGCACTATATAAGAATCTTGGAAAAGTTCCTGCCAAATCTATTACTAGGCCTGTTTCACAATAGGGCCAGATAATTTTGGTCGCAGGTATCCTCACCCATTTGTTCAAGCTGTTTTCAAAGTCAAATT
>WASW01080565.1_pt1 | contig 11364 bp, 8 predicted proteins | sample 5698521 | NCBI WGS metagenome assembly WASW01 (sample SAMN11175560, study PRJNA528189) | sponge metagenome | isolation source: marine sponge | host: Leucetta | place: Antarctica: Western Antarctic Peninsula, King George Island | collected 2013-01
GGCCTTTGGTATCTCGACGTGTTTCAATGCCTTCGAAGTTATCAATATTCATGGGCGGCGCCATAAGTGCAACGAGTTCACCCGAGATTTCTTCTCCGGCAAGAATCTTGCTGCCATCAATACGTTTGATACGAATTCGAACGCCGGCGCGTGGCGTGTAGTAACGCTCAAGCACCAGTACATCGCCATTTAGCAAGGTCGCAGCGCCCGTGGGTCGGAATCCATCTTCAGCGATATACGTCAGCACATCCCAGCCACCGCGACGGCTGACCCAGGCGACACTTACAGGCTCGTCCGGGGACCCTTCGGCAATCGCAAAAAGCCTGCCGTCATTGAGTAACGTTAAAGCTTCGATACCATCATTTGGCGGCATGTTGCTAAGTTCTGCTGGTGGGCGCAGTACACGTGGTGTTGTGATGCCTGCGTCGTAACGCCAAAGCCGGTGATCGCGCTCAAACGCAACAATGATCTCACCCTCGACGCCGGGGCTCATCGCCTCTGCATCAGACCAGCGCTTACCAGCAACGGGTGTCCCATCCAAGTCCGCAAGCGTGCCAAGGTCATGCGTTTTTAAGCCTGATAAATTGCCCGCTGCATCATATTCTAGACTTGCAGAATACGATGTGCCGCGATCCGAGACACTCACCATACGTTGGCCGTCGTTACTTATACCTAGGCCTGAAAATCCACCAAACCGGCGGTTTGATGATGTCAGGTGCAAGCCGCCACGATATTCAAGCGTGCCAGCTTTTGTTTGCTCAGGCGCATTATCAATAAATGGGATGGAGGTTACGTCCACGTCAATCTTCTCGGCAGATGCGAGCGATGTGTGAATGAAAAATATGGCCAGCAAGGTTGCTGAAAAACGAAAAATATCCATAAGGCAGTATTGGCGTTACGGAGTATCTCGTAAAGCGAGTTTCCTTGTGCGATTTAAAAAAATTCAAATGACGATCATCAAAAATTAGATATGATCGGTACATGAAATTTATACATCTTACGGACCCACACATAACAGCTTCTGGTTCTTTGTTTGAAATCGATGTTGATGCACGTCTTAAGGATGCGGTCGCGTCGATAAACGCGCACCATAGCGACGCTGCATTTGTAATTGTTACAGGTGATATCGCGCATTGGGGCGAGGCTGGTGCTTACGTGCGTGTGCAGGAAATTCTGAGCGCACTCAACATGCCCTGGTACCCGATGCTCGGAAACCATGATGACAGAGATGCGTATTTTGCTGGATTACCTGATGCAAAATATAATGATGCCGGGCAGGCGTGCTTTGTTGTAGACAATGACGCTGGCGCATTTATTGCGCTCGATACGCTCACCGAAGGCACGCATGCGGGACGGATTGACGCGGCGCAAATGCAGTGGTTCATCAACGAGTTGTCACGGGCATCTGGCGACGTTTTTCTTTTCATGCACCATCCGCCCATGTTGAACGGCATACAGGCACTGGATAATATACGACTGCAAAATAGTGATGAATTGTGGGCTGTGTTATCGCGCTATTCTGGCAAAGTGCGGCATCTGTTCTTTGGTCATATGCACCGTACGTTTCATGGCAGTTGGAACGGAATTCCATTTTCAACTGTCAAATCGACAGCGCATCAAGTTGTAGCTGATATCAATATGGATAAGCCTCTCGTATCAAGTCGTGAAATGCCAGCCTATGCGGTCGTGTTGATTTCTCCTGATACGGTCGCCATTCACGACATCAGCTATCTCGAAGAACACACTGCATTTGCATATGACCGAGAAAATGGCAGACCTAAAGAATAGCGGAACCCCACCAAAGCATCTAAAGTACAAAATGAAGCCATTCGGCGGCATATTTGACGACACCTAAAACGGAAAGTGACATCATGGAAGACCAATCCCCTCTCGACTTATTTCCCTTACTTGATCGCCAGGTCCCTTCTGCTCATGAGGTCTTTTTTGATCATGTCGCATGGTTCGTGCGCGATATGGATGCTGCGTCAGACGTGTTCGAAAAGCTTGGGTTTAAGCTCACACCTTATTCAATTCATGGAAATCGTGATCCGGAGACTGGAAAGCGAGTCCCGCAAGGCACTGCCAATCGCTTGGCGATGTTAGGGTCGGGTTATATTGAGCTGTTGTGTGAAGCTGGGGATGTTATTGCGCCGGTGGTTGAAGACCTGCGTGCGCGACTTGATCGTTACTCTGGTGTTCATCTTTTAGCGTTCTCTGATTCGGACGCAGAGTCAGCATATAAACGCATTTCCAATGATGGTTTTCGTTTGCAGCCAATGGTGGAGTTGCGACGTGACGTGGAAGCGGCTGACGGATCAGAAGATGAAGTAAAGTTCAGCGTCATTCGTGCGGCTTTCGACGAAATCCCCGAAGGGCGTATTCAAGCCCTGACGCACCACACACCTGATTTAATGTGGCAGGACCGTTATTTGGCTCGCGACAATGGAATTACCGGGATGGTTGATGGTGTGGTTTGCGTTGAGAACCCAACTCAGTCTGCTGAACGTATGGCGCGTCTGCTGTCGCAAAAAGCGGTCGTTGTTGATGACTATGAGTCTGCTGTTGTGTGTGGCCGGGGTGGGCTTCGATTTGTGACCCAAAACCGTCTTGCCGAGATTGTGCCTGACTTTACGCCCACAAGCTTACCGTACACAGCGGCCATTGGATTCAGAGCAGACGATTATCAAAAATCAGCTGACTTCTTCCATAACTGCGGCATGCGTGTGTTTGAGACAGAAGATGGAATCATCGTTCATCCTGATGATGCGCTTGGCACGGCGATGATTGTTTATCGGCCTTAAAAGAATATCCCCCTCACCTGCCCTCTCCCCCAATAAATGGTGGAGAGGGACTCACGTATTAATGCATAGCCTTGCTTATCCCTCTTCTCCTTTTAGGAGGAGAGGTTAGGTGAGGAGGTTTTTCTCATCAGATTGAAAGTGGGGTTTTAACCCGCGCGACGTCTTGATTTAGGCGCTGGCTGGCCATTGTTCTCATCGAACAATTCCGCCAGACTTGCCATCATCGTGCCGCCCAATTCTTCAGCGTCGATGATCGTGACGGCGCGTCGATAATAGCGCGTCACATCGTGACCAATACCAATCGCTGTCAATTCCACATCGGACTTAGTCTCAATGAAGCTGATGACTTCGCGTAAATGGCGTTCAAGATAGTTGCCAGGGTTTGCCGACAATGTTGCATCATCGACAGGTGCACCATCAGAAATGACCATCAGAATACGACGTTGCTCGGGACGACCAAGTAAACGGTTGTGCGCCCATAACAGCGCTTCGCCATCGATATTTTCCTTGAGTAATCCCTCACGAAGCATCAGACCGAGGCTTGGCCGCGCGCGGCGCCAAGGCATGTCAGCTGATTTGTAGATAATGTGTCTTAAATCATTCAGACGACCTGGATTCTTTGGCTTGCCCTGCCCGACCCAATTTTCGCGGGATGAACCACCTTTCCAGGACCGTGTCGTAAAGCCGAGGATCTCGACCTTCACACCACAACGCTCAAGCGTGCGGGCAAGAATATCTGCGCTCATGGCCGCAACTGTAATGGGGCGACCCCGCATCGAACCTGAGTTATCGATCAACAGTGTGACGATGGTATCTCGAAAGTCGGTATCCATTTCACGTTTGAACGATAGCGGCGCAACGGGATCGCTAACGACGCGAGATAAGCGCCCAGCGTCTAGAACGCCCTCTTCCAGATCAAACTCCCAAGATCGGGTTTGCTGTGCCAAAAGACGTCGCTGCAAGCGGTTTGCCAGTTTGCCAACAACGCCCTGCAAGTGAGAAAGTTGCTGGTCTAGTTGGTGGCGGAGACGCGTAAGCTCTTCGTTGTCACAAAGTTCGGCGGCATGGATGATTTCATCGTATTCGGCTGTGTACGGGCGGTATGGCTGATTATCGCCGACATCATTGCGTTTCCAGTCGGGATCGTATTCGCTTGGACCCGCAGGCTCTTCTTCGCCTTCGCCTGGATTTAAATCATCATCAGAAAACTCGGGGTCGAAGTCCATGCCTTCAGTGGAGTCAGAATCTTCGGATTCGCCTGCCATCGATCCATCTGAATCGGCATCTGAATCCGCTGAGTCAGCGTCCTGGCTCCCGTCTTCACTATCGTCAGAGTCGCTCTGATCATCTTCATCCGAACTGTCGTCCGCCGGATCATCGGTGACCATGTCCAAAGACTCGAGCATTCGATTAACAGCTTGAGAGAACTCGGCTTGATCCGATGCCGCTTTGATTAGATCATCAAGATCACCAGAGATCTTTTCTTCGATATCTGCGCGGTAAAGCTCAACAAAATGTTTAGCGGACTCTGGCAGTTCGCGGCCTGACAAATGTTCGCGTACCAAAAGCCCAACGACTTCAGGTAACAATGCATCATCGCGTTCTTTGACACCGTTGTAACCCTTGGCGCGACAGCGTTCATCCAACAATGCGTGTAGATTATCGCCTGCCCCACTCAATCGTTGTGTACCAATTGATTCACAGCGAACCTGTTCAACGGCTTCATATACTCGTCGGGCATCTGCGCCTGAAGGCATGTTTTGTTTGTGCGTGTCAGCATCGTGATGACGTAATCGCAATGCCAGCGCATCTGACATGCCACGGAATCGGGCCATGGCTTCAGGATTCATGTTGGCCTGTGGTGCAGGCATATGAGCAGCATCCGAGGTTAGCCCGGGCGCACTTTGCCCATAATTAACTTCAAGATCCTTGGCATGTCCCATCGACCGCAACGTCGATGCAGTGACACGTTTCCAAAGTTCTGCTGGATGCTCTTTGGTCAAAGCGAAACCTTACTGCAAGATGGCGTTAGCGGCGGACTCTGGCATCTCTTCGCCCAAGGCACGCTGGTAATATTCAGCAACAACCGGGCGCTCGAGTTCGTCGCATTTGTTTAGGAACGTGACGCGGAAGGCATAACCTAAATCTTTGAAGATTTCAGCGTTTTGAGCCCAAGTAATCACTGTACGCGGAGACATCACGGTTGAGATATCACCGTTCATGAATCCGGCACGGGTCATGTCCGCAAGTTCGACCATTGCGTCTAACTGTACCTTACCATCGGGTGTATCGTAGGATGGGCATTTCGCCATTGTGATCTCAACTTCGGCGTCATGCTCAAGGTAATTCAACGTTGTGACAATGTTCCAACGGTCCATCTGGCCTTGGTTGATCTGTTGCGTGCCATGATAGAGGCCCGTTGTATCACCCAATCCGATTGTATTAGTGGTTGAGAACAGACGGAAGTACTTATGCGGACGCATTACCCGATTCTGGTCCAGCAGTGTCAATTTGCCTTCGATCTCGAGTATGCGTTGGATCACAAACATAACGTCAGGACGACCAGCATCATATTCATCAAATACGAGTGCGGTCGGGTTCTGTAACGCCCATGGCAGTATGCCCTCGCGAAATTCAGTGACCTGCTTTCCGTCGCGAAGCACAATCGCGTCTTTGCCCACCAAATCGATACGTGAAATGTGACTATCCAGGTTGACCCGGATACAAGGCCAGTTAAGGCGCGCTGCAACTTGCTCAATGTGTGTCGATTTACCGGTACCATGATAGCCTTGGATCATGACGCGGCGATTGTAGGCAAATCCGGCCAAAATAGCCATCGTCGTATCGCGGTCAAAACGATATGTGTCGTCAATGTCGGGAACGTGACTGTCGGCCTTAGAGAACGCCGGAACTTCCATATCGCTGTTGATGCCAAAGAGGTCTTTGACAGATACAGTGATGTCGGGTTCTTGCTGTGCAAAAGGCTTGGTTTGATGGTCTGAAGTCATACGTGTATTCCCGTTTATCTGATCGGTCATAACCCGCTGACCGGCAATTCATTATCGAAGTCATCCATATAGGGATTAAGTTGCTCTCGTGTTAGGGGCAATCATCTGTTGCGTCAAGTATCAGCGCCATTTTTAGCAACGAATACGCATTCTTTGGGTTCCATTCTCAGCAATGAGAAACAGATCACGTTTGAAATGACCCGCTTGGGGAAAATTTAGTTTTCTCAGTAAATTTAGAATATGTGCCTAGACGACAAGAAAATGACGGAGCGTCTCGTATGCATCGAGAATTTCTTTGAATTTCTCTTCGGCTTCTTTTGTACCTCCATTGGTATCTGGATGATGCTTCTTTACCAGCTCTTTATATTTCCCCTTAAGCATTTCAGCCGTTATTGGCATGGCCAATCCAAATATCGCCAAGGCTTTACGTGTTGGTGCATCCACGTCCTGTGCACCGTTGGCGCTTTCTTTTTCGTCAAACAGCCCAAAGCTGTCGACGAAGTAATCAGGATCAATTCCGAATGTGCCCATGCCGGGCTTGGGGCCTTTAACATCCCCTTCTTCGCGGTCACCAAGTGGCCAACTAGGGCGTTGCCAGACGGTGTCGCGCCTGAGGTCTGCCTCGACCTCCTCCTCAGACATACCTTCGAAATAATTCCAACGCTTATTATACGCACGTATATGTTCCATGCAGAACCAGCGGTATTCACGCAGCAAATCTCGTGACTTCGGGGCTTTATACTCGCCGTGCTCTAAGCACCCTGGCCACTCGCACACCTGTATAGCCGCCGCGACGGCTTCGACGATGATTAAAGATGGGTGTATGCGTTTTCTGCGTGCCATGGGTGATAATGTGCCCTTTGGATGTCGCTCAAACAAGGTTTTGGACTAGACTTTTTGATACCGTGACAGAGCGGTTAGCGATGTTTAGAATTTGTCTTTCTAAGGTATCGCTTGTCGCAAGCGAAAAACTACTGATTTGTGAGGCGATGCATGTCCGAACGGACGCCCGATAATAAACCTGTTCCAGTTACCCCCAACGGGGATCGCTATGACGCCTTGTTTGGTCGAATTAGTATGGCGGATGAGCAGGATGCACAGCAGCAGGACGAAGATGCTGCCAAGGGGTTTTGGCTTCGGTTGGCCGAGAACGAGGGTTATGAGCGACTTAATCTCGCCACCACTTATCTCGCTGTATTCTTTGCGCCTGTAGCCGCTTTCCTTGAAATGTTAGCTGGCGGCGACGCATTACAATGGTCTCCAGAGGCCGCGCGTTGGGTTGAGGCGTTGATGGGCATATTCTTTATGTTCGATATCTGTGTCGGCGCGCTGGCCTACGGTATGGCATATTTCAAGACGCCAGCAGCGTGGATCAATATTATGGCCGTTGGTGCGACAGGTGCCTCGTTCTTTGTCGGTGATACCGGTGTTGCCAACCCTCGGGTTCTCAGAATCCTAAGAACAATCCGTGCCGTTGCAAAAGTTGGTCTGGTGCAAAAAGTTGGTACGCGGGAAACGGTGCTGGGTGCCGAGATGTTGCGTGCTATGGGTCGTGATGACACTTGGTATGCCGTCGGTATTCTAATTTTGATCAGCATGCTTGGCGATTTCTCGATCGGCAATTATTTGCATCTCACTGACCCGTTACTTGAAGTCATCATTTATGCCTCAATGATTTATGCTGTCCGCTGGAAGTCAGAGCGGAATGTCGATCGTGTTGGCCAAGTCTTCATGGATCGGTTGAGCGAGGCTAACAAAGTAATCCTCGGCAAAATGCGTGAAATCCCAGGCCTCGAAGATGCGGATGAAATTATTCAGCGCCGTGCTGATGAAGCGCATAGTGAAGGCCGGTCGTTAAACGAGATTGATACGCTGATCGAAGCCATCAGCATCATTATCGCAAACCTGCGCCGGTTCATTAGTCGACGTGCCTTCCTTGAGGCCAAGGGCGAGCGCGTTATTCCTACACGTTCCCCGGTTTCTCTGATGTTTACGGATGTTGCCGGATTCCAGGCAATGACACACGAGCTTGAGAAAGACATTTTACCGGTCTTAAAAACGTACCTCGGTGAGATGAACCGTGGTGTAAGCCGGCACGGTGGCGACATCGATAAGTTCCTGGGCGAAGGCATATTTGCGTACTTCCATGACAATGAAGAACCCAAAGCAAGTGCGAATGCCGCTTTTGATGCAGCAGTTGAGATGCGCAAACTTTCCGAAGCACTCGAAATTGCGGGTGGCATTTGGGAGGATTTCCTCGAGGACAAAGAAGGCTGGGGAGACGAAAAGCATTTTAACACGCGATTTGGCCTGCATTGGGGATTGGTTGTGGCTGGACCCGTTGGAGACGACAATCGAGCGGATTCCACCCTGATCGGTAACAACGTTCAGTTTGCCGCAAGGCTTGAAGGCATGAATGAAGCTTATGGTACGAACATCCTTATCAGTGCTGACTTCTTTGATTGTCTAAGCGCAGACCGTCGTGTCCTGTGTCGCCGCATTGACCGTATATTTGTCCCTGAACGCGAAAAGCCTGTTGATCTGTATACGGTTGATGTCGATCCATTGCCTGTGATCTTTATTCAAAAATTCCAAGAGAGTGTTGTTGCCTATCTCGCTGGTGAATGGGGGCGTGCACGTCAACTTTTAAACGATTCCAGTGATATTCTTGAAAGCCAAGGTGTAGACGCGGACCCGGCAACGGAGGCTCTCATCAGCCGAATTGAGACCGTCAATTCCTTCTGGCGCAAGGCAGTGGCTCATCTGCGTGAGCGCGTGCCTGAAGCAGTAAATGAAAAGACCTCTGACGCTCTCGAAGCGCGACTGACAAATGACACCTGGTTACCGCCTCATGATTGGCGTGGTGCATGGCGGGTCGGAAATGACTAAAAGTCCGGGGGAAAGCGCCACTTCCGCTTGACGCCAAGGGGGCTAGATCGTAAAAGACCGACCAAGGCTCGCGTTACGGCGCGGCCTTTTGTATTTTTGTAAGAACAATAAGCGGCCTAAGTGCCCGAAATAAAGGACCGAACCCATGTCCAAGAAATGTGAATTAACCGGACGCACAGTCCAGTTTGGCAACAACGTAAGCCACGCGATGAACAAGACTCGTCGCCGTTTTCTGCCAAACATTCAATCTACATCATTATGGTCTGATGTTCTGTCTCAGAACATCCGCTTCCGCGTGACGGCTTATGGTCTTCGCTGCGTTGAGCACAATGGTGGTCTGGATACATACCTTCAAAAGACTTCAGACGAAAAGCTGAGCACATCAGCTGTTCGTGTTAAGCGTCGTATCAAGACTGTACTTGCTAAAGCCGCAGCATAGTCTTCGATAAAAGAATCTGATGGGAAAGGCCCGCTTCGGCGGGCCTTTTTCGTTGTGAGTTATGAGTGTTGACCGCTCTGGATTCCAGCCTGCGCCAGAATGACGGAGAGTGGTGTCAGTGAGAGGGTTTTAAAGTTATAAGCGTCGCTCCGGATTTAATCCGGGGTCTATCTCTCAATATAACGACTGTTTCCGATTAGAAATAGGTCCCGGGTCAAGCCCGGGACAACGGATGTATGGAGTGGATAATGGTTCTTGCTAGCACTTAGTCGAGGGCGCGCGCACCTGGATAATATGCAATCGGGCCAAGCTCTTCCTCAATGCGGATCAGCTGGTTGTATTTCGCCAGGCGATCCGAGCGTGAGAGTGAGCCGGTCTTGATCTGGCCTGCATTCGTTGCAACAGCGATGTCTGCAATGATTGTGTCTTCAGTTTCTCCGGAGCGGTGTGAAATCACGGTCGAATACCCTGCCCGGTGCGCCATGGAGACGGCTTCGAGGGTTTCTGTGAGCGTGCCGATCTGGTTGACCTTGATCAGGATTGAGTTCGCAACACCGCGCTCAATGCCGTCGGCAAGGCGATCAGGGTTAGTGACAAACAAATCGTCGCCGACCAGCTGGACATCATCACCGATTTCGTCAGTGAGCATCTTCCAGCCTTCCCAGTCGTCTTCGGCCATTGGGTCTTCGAGCGATGCAATTGGGTATTTGGAGCACAAGTCGGCCCAGTATTTGACCATGCCTTCAGCATCGAAGGTTTTACCTTCACCGGATAGCACGTACTTGCCCTTTTTATAGAACTCGGTTGATGCGGCATCGATGGCCAGCACAACGTCTTTGCCAACCTTGTACTTGGCGCCTTTGATCGCCTTCATGACGAAATCGAGGGCTTCGGTCGTTGAGCTTAGATTCGGCGCAAAACCGCCCTCATCACCAACGTTGGTATTGTGACCCGCGTCAGATAGATCCTTTTTAAGGCGTTGAAAAATCTCAGAACCCATGCGGATTGCATCCGTACATGTATCAGCACCGATTGGCATGATCATGAATTCCTGGATATCAATCGGGTTATCAGCGTGCTCACCGCCGTTGACGATATTCATCATTGGCACTGGGAGCACATGCGCATACGAGCCACCAATCGAGCGATACAGCGGCATACCAGACTCTTCAGCAGCTGCCTTGGCACATGCCATTGAGACACCAAGGAGTGCATTAGCGCCTAAGCGTTTCTTGTTCTCAGTACCGTCCAGCTCAATCATTAAGCGGTCAATAAAGACCTGCTCTTCAACATCGATGCCAGCCAGCGCTTCAAATATCTCATTATTGACCGATGCAACGGCCTTCAGGACACCTTTGCCGCCATAGCGCTTCTTATCGCCGTCACGAAGCTCAACGGCTTCGTGGGCGCCGGTTGAAGCACCAGATGGCACTGCGGCACGTCCCATGACGCCTGTCTCGAGCAGAACGTCGACTTCAACCGTCGGATTGCCTCGGGAGTCCAGAATTTCGCGGCCGGTGATATCGATGATGGCAGTCATGATTATGTATCCTCTAAATTCATCTCTGAAATTTTAATCGTTATTCGCAAGTGTCTCTGGGCTTGGGCGCGATTTGGCAAGCGTATCGAATGCAATCAAATCATTAAGAACACCCTCTAATCTATTGATCGGAATCATATTTGGTCCGTCAGATGGTGCGTTGTCTGGATCTTGATGTGTCTCCATAAACACAGCGGCAATCCCAAGCGATACAGCGGCGCGCGCAAGTACAGGTGCGAACTCACGTTGTCCGCCGCTTGAGCTTCCCTGCCCACCTGGCTGCTGCACGGAATGGGTGGCATCAAACACAACCGGGCATCCCGTCATGTTCTTCATCGTTGGTAAGCCTCGGAAATCAGTCACCAGCGTATTGTAACCAAAACTCGCACCCCGTTCCGTCACGGTGACGGCTTCGTTTCCTGTGCTCATGACTTTATCGACAACGTTCTTCATATCCCAAGGGGCCAGGAACTGACCCTTCTTGATGTTGATCGCCTTGCCGGTATGCCCAGCTGCGAGCAGCAGGTCGGTCTGGCGGCACAGGAACGCCGGAATTTGAAGGACATCGACTGCTTCGGCTACTGCATCGCAATGGGCAGCTTCATGGACGTCTGTAAGAACAGGCAGCCCCGTGACGTCACGGACTTCTTTGAAAATGGGTAGCGCGTCCTCAAGGCCAATGCCGCG
>WASW01099993.1_pt1 | contig 11353 bp, 11 predicted proteins | sample 5698521 | NCBI WGS metagenome assembly WASW01 (sample SAMN11175560, study PRJNA528189) | sponge metagenome | isolation source: marine sponge | host: Leucetta | place: Antarctica: Western Antarctic Peninsula, King George Island | collected 2013-01
AGGATACGAAAAGCGTCGTATCAGCCTTGATCAAACAGGCCCAAAAATTACCCCGCGAGTTATACAAATCTCTGACCTGGGATCGAGGTAAAGAACTTGCTGATCACAAGAGATTCACACTGGCAACGGATGTTGATGTGTATTTTTGTGATCCGCAGAGCCCATGGCAACGCGGATCTAACGAGAATACCAATCGACTTCTTAGGCAGTACCTTCCCAAGAGAACTGACCTAGCGGTTCATTCCCAAGCAAGTCTAAACAAAATTGCCCGTCAGCTAAACGAACGGCCCAGAAAGACATTGCAATTTGAAACACCAGCTGAGAGGTTTGATGCATGTGTTGCGTTGACCGGTTGAGGTGGCAGACGTAAAGCGACCATAACTGGATGCATACCGGGGGTCTCATCAAACGACCGTTTACTGGGACATAACTTAATGACCCAGTAAATGACTGCTTTCCGACAATACAGTGTCTCATAAACTAGTCTCATTTTTCATAATCCCATTAACGCATATATGAGTTTAATAAATGGGGCCTTAGAGCGTAGGATTTCGCACTCAGCCGGAACAGACCCCTAGTCTGATAATGTCACACCAGACAGAAACAAAATTGGTTTGGTGTTACCGAGTTAGTGGTTTTGAGCAGGTTTTCCAAGAGACAACGACGCCTTAGAAAACCGAACTGAGCGCCTAATTAAATCTCCTGCGCAGTATTATTTAAAGCGCGTCAATGTCGCGATGACAGAAAGTAATCAAAAAATGAGTTGTGTACCTCAAAAATTGCTGGTAAACCGTCTTTCATAAGGAGAAGCAGGTTTGGCACGATTAACAATTCATGATGTTGCGCGAGAAGCCGGGGTTAGCGTTGCAACGGTTGACCGGGTTTTAAACAAACGGCCCGGTGTGCGTCAGCAGACTGTTGACCGGGTTGAGACTACTGTTGGCCGTTTGAATTATCAGCCGGACCGGTTGGCGGCGAGACTGGCCAGGTCGCGAGAGTACCAGCTTGCGTTTGTGCTGCCCGTTGGCAGTACCGCTTTTATGGAGCAGCTCAAGTCTCAAGTTCAGGATGCGGTGGAACGTGGATCATCAGAGCGGATATCCATTCATATTGTCCAGACGGATGTTTTTGTTGGTGAAACGCTGGCAAAAACCCTTAGTGAATTGAGTGATCGATACGATGGGGTTGCCATCATTGCACTGGATCACCCGCTTGTCCGAGAGGCGATTGATGGATTGGAAAGCCGCGGCGTTAAAGTCGTTACCCTCGTTTCTGATCTGCCGTCATCACACCGGCATCATTATGTTGGTATCGATAATGCTGCGGCGGGGCGGACAGCGGCCAGCTTACTAGGGCGGTTTTTGGGACCGAAGACAGGTTCTGTTGGCGTTATTATGGGATCGTTGTCATTGCGCGATCATGTCGAGCGGCGGTACGGATTTGAGCAGGTTTTGAGAGACGAATACCCGCACCTCACCCTGCTGCCGATCGAAGAAAGTCGGGATGATTTCAAAAAGGCTGAGGAAATTACATCAGAATATATTGATAACACATCAGATCTTCTCGGGCTTTATAATATTGGTGCCGGCAACCGCGGTATCGTATCCGCGTTGGAAAGTTCAGGTCGGGCTAAAGACGTCGTTTTTATAGCCCATGACCTGACGCCCTATTCGCGCCGCGCCCTGACCACGGGAACGATTGATGCGATCCTCAATCAAAACCCGGGGCACGAAGTGCGCAGTGCGGTTCGTGTTCTGATGTCGCTGATTGACGATACAGAAGTGCTCGAAGATCAGGAACGCATTCGGATTGATATTTTCCTGCGCGACAATCTGCCATGAGTACTTATCTTGGCATCGATATTGGCACATCGTCGGTCAAAACGGTGTTAATGGATGAGAACCAGTCAATCCTCGCAAGTGCATCAGCGGAACTATCCGTCGACCGCCCTCAATCCGGTTGGTCCGAACAGAACGCTGATGACTGGTGGATCGCCGTTGAGCAGACAATAGATACGTTGGCCGCCTCGCACGCAAAAGAAATCGCTGCAGTCGAGGGGATTGGCCTGTCCGGTCAAATGCACGGCGCGACGTTGTTGGATAACGCCGATAGACCATTGCGTCCGTGTATTTTGTGGAACGATGGTCGGTCGGGTGAGCAGTGCGCTGAGATTGAGCGTGTTTGCCCTCAATCTCGTAACATTTCCGGCAACCTTGCGATGCCTGGGTTTACCGCACCAAAGGTATTGTGGGTCAAACAGAATGAGCCTGAAATATTCGATAAAATTTCAACAGTTCTTTTGCCAAAAGATTTTGTCCGTCTGCACCTGACCGGCGAAAAAGTGTCTGATATGTCGGATTCCGCGGGAACGTTGTGGATGAATGTTGGTGAGCGGCGGTGGTCCGATGAATTACTTGCGGCAACCGGTTTGACCGAACATCAGATGCCGCGGCTTGTTGAAGGCAGCGCCGTGTCCGGGCAACTGCGTGAAGATTTGGTTGCCCGTTGGGGTATGGCAAAACGGCCCGTTGTTGCCGGCGGCGGCGGGGACAATGCAGCAAGTGCTTGCGGCGTTGGCGTTGTCAGGCCAGGTGCCGCGTTTCTATCGATTGGTACGTCCGGAGTTTTATTTGTATCAAATGCGGCATACTCGCCAAACACCGCAGATGCAGTCCACGCATTTTGTCATGCTGTGCCCGATACGTGGCATCAAATGGGCGTCGTTCTGTCCGCCTCCGCAAGTCTCGACTGGCTCGCGCGTTTATTTGAGACAAAATCATCAGACCTTACGGCGGCGCTTGGCACCGACCTTAGGGCACCATCACCGCTTCAGTTTCTTCCGTATTTATCTGGCGAACGCACCCCTCATAATGACGTTACGGTTCGCGGTAGTTTTTATGGCATAGATCACGAAACAAATCGCGCCGATTTGACGCAGGGTATTGTGCAGGGCGTTGCATTTGCCTTTCAAGATTGCCTGTCGGCATTAAAAAGTGCCGGCGCATCGGTTGATCAGTTAATTGCGGTTGGCGGCGGTGCGCAGTCCAGGATATGGCTGAAGACAATTGCAACCACCATGGGCATCCCTATTCAGATCCCCATTTCGGGTGAACTGGGCGCCGCTTTTGGTGCTGCCCGATTAGGGTTGGTCGCCGCGGTTGGTGCAGAACCTGCCGCCATATGCAGCGTGCCCGAAATTATCGAAACCATTGATCCGGAGCCCGCTCTTGCATCTGCCTATCAGGATGCGTGGCATCAGTATCGTTCTCTTTATCCTGCTCTCAAGGAAGCAATAACATCATGACCCAACCCTTTTTCAGTATTTCAGAGCCGATAAAGTATGAAGGCCCGAACAGTGATAATCCACTGTCCTATAAATGGTATGACCCGGATGCCATGGTTCTCGGCAAACGCATGGAAGATCACCTCCGGTTCGCGGTTTGTTATTGGCACTCCTTCTGTTGGCCGGGCGGGGATCCGTTTGGCGGGGCAACTCTGGAGCGCCCGTGGTTTGAGGGAGAGCCAATGGCCGCCGCTGCCGTTAAAGCTGACGTGGCTTTCGAAATGTTCCGTTTGCTCGATGTACCGTTTTTCACTTTTCATGACCGTGATATTGCGCCGGAAGGCAATACGTTGGCGCAGTCCAATAAGAACGTTCGTTCGATTGCTGATGTTTTCCAGCGCAAAATGTCGGATGCCAAGGTCGAGCTATTATGGGGAACGGCAAATCTGTTTTCCCATCGCCGGTTCATGTCTGGTGCAGCAACAAATCCGGACCCGGATGTTTTCGCCTATTCCGCCGCGCAGGTAAAAAATTGCATGGATGTCACCCACGATCTTGGCGGACAGAATTATGTTCTCTGGGGTGGGCGTGAAGGGTACGAGACACTGCTCAATACAGACATGAAAAAAGAGCTCGACCAGATTGGCCGGTTCTTGAATTTGGTGGTCGAACATAAATACAAACTTGGATTTAAGGGCGCTATTTTACTTGAACCAAAACCACAGGAACCAACCAAACATCAATACGATTTTGATACGGCAACCGTTTATGGGTTCCTAAAAGCATATGGTCTTGAGAAAGAAATCAAAGTCAATATCGAGCAGAACCACGCTATTCTTGCCGGCCATAGTTTTGAGCATGAAATAGCAACTGCGGCTGCACTTGGAATTTTTGGATCCATCGATATCAATCGCGGAGACTATCAGTCGGATTGGGATACGGATCAGTTCGCCATGAACGTGCCGGAAATCGGAGTGGCGCTTTATGAAATTATCAAGGCCGGTGGATTTACCACTGGAGGCCTTAATTTTGATGCAAAAATCAGGCGCCAGTCAATTGACCCCGATGATCTGCTTTACGGACATGCGGGGTCGATGGATGCAATTGCACGCGCGCTGCTGATGGCTGAACGTATGATCAACGATGGCGCCTTAGCAAACTCAGTTGATGCGCGGTACGCGGGTTGGGAGACGGCAGAATCAAAGGCCATGTTAAATGGCGAACGATCACTTGAAGACATTGCCGCTCGTGTTGAGATGGAAAACATTAATCCTCAACCCGTTTCAGGCCGACAGGAATATCTCGAAGGGGTTTTGAATACTTATTTATAAACACCAAGCGTAATGGGTGAGGCTGAATTTGCCTCAAGGAAAGTGACCATAGAAAATGATTGAATTGGTATGGCCAATTTGGTATAACCAATTTTTGAAATCGCCAGCCCCAAATCAAATGACCGAGCGGGGGTTGCGGAGAAGACAGGAAAGTGGAGACAGAAAATGCATCTTTCGACCCATAACTGGATGCGGGCAGAACCCGTAGAGCAAACGCTCAAACGTGGCAAACAATGGGGATTAGATAGTATTGAAATCAGTGGAGAACCTGATCAATACAACACAAAAGAAATACGCACCGTATTAAAGGATCTTGGCATGTTTTGCTGGGGGTCGGTGACACTTACTCTTGGTCAGCGTAATCTTGCCGCTAAAGATGAGGCACAGCGCGCCGCGACTGTCGACTATATGAAAAGTGTTGCGACCATGATCCACGAGTTGGAAGGCTCAGAGCTGACAGTGGTTCCGGCAACCGTTGGCAAAGTCTCACCGGATGGAACGCCGGAAGAAGAATGGCAGTGGGTCGTTGATGGATTAAAAGAAGTATACGAGCTCACTGAACAATACGGAATCAAGATGGCGCTTGAGCCCCTCAACCGGTTCGAGACCTATTTCTTAAACCGGGCGGAACAGGCGGTTGCTTTAGCGAAAGATGTTGGGCCGAATTGCGGTGTGTGCCTTGATGCATTTCATATGAATATTGAAGAAGTCGATTTCCATCAGGCTATTCGCACCGCTGGTGATCTGTTGGTCGATTTTCACGTCGCCGATAATAACCGTATGCCGCCGGGTATGGGACAATTGAATTGGGCTGAAATCGTCAAAACCCTAAAGGAAGTTGGTTATGACGGCGCCATGACGCTCGAATTTGTGACCCCAATTGATCGCACGCCCGTAACCAAGTAGCCGAACCAGGTAGAGACCAAACCCGTCGATATTTCACCAGAGCAGCTTCAGTTTATTGAAGACCACGGCAGCAGCCTGCTGAGCGAAGAGTTCTACGACGAGATGGTAAAGCGCGCCTGTGAACATATAGTTCCGCTCATCCGGTAGATCGAATATGCCCAAAACAACCATCACAAATGTTGAGGCGAAATGGATCAGTTGTCCGATCCCGGAACACGCTCAGCATATATCTGACTTCGGTAAGATGACCAGTTTCGATATGACTTTAATTACCATTACCCTTGATGATGGCACAAAAGGATATGGTGAAGCCAAAGCTGCGGTTGGAACGCAAGGGTCTTGTGAAGGCCTTGCGCAGTTGATTGAACGTGAGGTGAAACCACAATTGATTGGGCAAGACCCCGCCCATATCAATCGTTTATGGTCGGCGTTGTATAACGGCCCAAGGCAGGCCCATGCGCAGCGTCAAGGGCGCTCATTTCATGTTCTGGGACGGCGCGGACTTTGGATTTCAGCCATCAGCGGTATCGACCTTGCCTTATGGGACCTTGCTGGAAAACGATTTAATGTACCGGTGCTTGATCTGCTCGGCGGCGCGACCCGCGATACCATGGACGGTTATGCCAGTGGCGGCTGGGCTGATGAAAATGGTATTGGCGATCAATTGCAATCCTATGTCGATCATGGATTTCGGGCTGTCAAAATGCGCATCGGAATCATGGATGGAACGGTCACCACCAGCGTAAATCGGGTAATGGCTGCGCGCGCCCGACTGGGAGATGATATTGATATTATGGTTGATGCCCATGGGACCTTTAATGGCGCCGAAGCGAGAGAATTCTGCCGCCGTACCGCCGATCTGAACCTGCGCTGGTTTGAAGAGCCCGTTAGCGCCGATGCACGCAAAACCATGAGGTTGGTCAGGCAGGACGCAACAATGCCGATCTCCATGGGTGAAAGCGAGTTCACTTGTTTTGACTTCCAGGACCTGATTGATCGAGATGCTGCCGATATTCTACAGCCTGATATGGCGATCTGCGGCGGTTTGACGGAAGGTCTTAAGATATCCTCCCTAGCAGTTGCCAATCAACTAGAGCTGGCCCCCCATTGTTGGGGGTCAGCTTTTTTTTTTGTTGCCGGACTAACGTTGGCATTTGTCAGCCCGGCGGCGCGGGTGATTGAATATTCCCTGGGGGCTAACCCATTTTTGAGTGATTTGGTGTTTGAAGACATCACCGCAACTGATGGGGCCTTCACCCCACCAGGTGGTCCCGGCTGGGGGTTAACACCGAACACAGATTTCATTGCTGAATATACAATGCCGTAATGGGCAGGATTAGAGGAGGGATATAAATGTCAGGAACCAGAATCATACAGCATGTAAACGTGATGGTGGATAACCTTGAAGAAGGCGTGGCGTTTTACCGCGATGTTCTTGGTATCGAACTTGATGATACGCCCGCTCTCGATTTCCCGTCGCAATTTTTTAAGTTCTCAAACGGCACGCAAATCCATATGAATGAATTTGCTGATGTCAAACCCTACCGGGCGCATTTCTGCATCATCGTTGACGACTTTAACGATGTGTTCCGCCGTATGAAAACCGCCGGCGTTATCGATATTGAAACTTGGGGTAAAATCCGCCGACTTGAGAGCGGAGCGATGCAGATGTTTTCGCGTGATCCCTCTGGTAATTTGGTTGAAATTGGTAGTCGGCCGGGTGATGTCATCGATCACGATATTCTCAGCGATGATCTGGTCCAAATTTCCGATGACAATCTGCTCTATCAGTCTGGCCGCAACGACCCAAGGCGGGGGCAGGCGAACTGACATGACAATTCTGATGCTGGAAACCATCGATCATGACGCCATGGCCGCTCTTAAAAAGAGTGGGCAGGTCGTGGTATCTCCGTCTCCGGATGCGCATCAATATGACCTTCCATTTGAAGACGTGACAGCGATCATAACGCGCGGGCTCGGGCAATTGGACAGTGCGCTGATGGCTAAATGCCCGAACCTGAAAGTAATCGCGCGGTGCGGTGCCGGTCTCAACAATCTCGACCTTGAAGCGGCGGCGGAGAAAAATTTAAACGTAGTGTTTGCGCCCGGTATCAACGCGCCTGCGGTCGCTGAACATACCTTAATGTTAATGTTAATGGTTGTCCGCCAAGGGTTCGCGTCCGGGTTAGAAGTGCGCAATGACAATTGGGCCTGCCGTGATCAGTTCTCCGGTGATGATCTCGCTGGAAAAAGAATTTGCATTGTCGGCGGCGGAAAAATCGGCGGCAAAGTCGCCCAATTGTGCCGCGGGTTTTCCATGGATGTTGTTATCTGCGGGCGGAATGGCGACGGCATCGATGGCTTGAGGGCGGCGCTTAAAAAAAATCTGCCGGTGAGTAATGTAATATCTCTCCACATTCCACTAACAGCCGATACACGCCATCTGTTCGGTCATGCGTTTCTATCGCTGCTGTCACCGGGGACCGTTTTGATCAATACCGCGCGCGGCGAGTTGGTTGACCCAATCGCAGTTGTTCAAGCGCTTGATAGCGGCAAACTTTCTGGATATGGCGCTGACGTTATTGATGGTGAACCGCCGCAACTGGATGACATCGTTGTTCGTCACAAAAAATCCGTCATTACGCCCCACGTCGCGGCGATGACCAAACGTACTTACCGGGAAATGAGTTTGTTTACCGCGAAAAATGTTTTGTCAATTTTATCTGGGCAATCACCTGACCCCGCGTCGCTTTACCGCGGTGCGGCGTGATGGCAACTGGCGCAAGATATATAGAAATGGGTTTAAGTAAATGTCAGTTCTAAAAGTTACAGGTCTGGTTAAACATTTTGACGACGTGATCGCTGTCGATGGCCTGGACCTGGACGTCAAAAAGGGTGAGTTTTTTGCGTTACTTGGACCCAGTGCGAGCGGCAAAACAACATCGTTTCGAACCATATGTGGAATCGAGACCCCGGATGCCGGGACCGTCGAAGTTGATGGTAAAGATATGGCCGGTACGGCGATGCGAGAGCGCGATATTGCAATGGTTTTTCAGACGTTCGCACTGTATCCGCACCTCTCAATTTATGAAAATCTGGCGTTTCCATTGCGCCAACAAAACCTTGGAAATGATGAAATTAAGGTTCGCATCGGTGAGATCGGAGAGCTTCTGAAACTCACCCATACGCTGGACCGGAAACCTGGTACAGCCAGTGGCGGGGAACAGCAAAGGATCGCAATTGGCCGCGCCCTCATTCGTAAACCTCAGCTGTTATTGCTGGATGAGCCATTAACAAATCTAGACGCAAAATTACGTCACGATACGCGCGCAGAATTTAAACGCATTCATCGCGAACGCGGCATTACCATCGTTTATGCAACGCCGGATGAACTAGAAGCTCTGACAATGGGTGATCGCATTGGCGTATTGAGCGAAGGAAAAATGGTGCAGGTGGGAACACCTGACGAATTATATGAAGCACCGGACAACGCTTATGTTGCCGGCATGGTTGGCTCGCCCCAAATGAACTTGATTGAAGCAACCCGCAAGGGTGCTGAAACCGACCCAACCGTAGCCGTTTCATTTGGTGAATATCGCATCGAACATGCTGCAAAACCGTTGTCAGCATTCGCCATCGGTGAGCCGTTAATGTTTGGCATTCGGCCACATGAAATTGTACCGGTCGAAAAATCAGAAAGTTTCGCAGGGCCCACATTCGACGGTCACGTTCATATGACCGAACCGCTAGGCGACCTGGTCATTCTTGATCTGATTATCAACGGTTCACGATTGAAGATGGTCCTGCCGGAAGAGCAGGCAATTTCCTATCAGGTAGGTGACAGCCTGACGTGTGGTTTTAAGCTTGATACCACGCATGTATTCGCGAAGGAAACCGGTACGGCAATTAGGTGACCGAACCGGGAAAACAAAAATACCTAGACATTTTTCACGTAAAAGTATGGAGACTAAAATGAAGACGATAATGAAAAAGGGAGGTGGGATCGCTCTTGGAGCTGTTGTCGCCTCAATGCTTGGAGTATCCGCTCCAGCAATTGCAAAAGACATAACCATCCAAATGGCAGCGCCGGATTGGGGTCCAACCCGATTTATGCAGGAATATGCCGATAAGACCTACAAGTCCCCGTCAGGTAACAATGTAAAATTGGCGATCGATTTTATTCCGTGGCCAAGTTTCTATGAGCGTGTTGCCGCATCCATGGCATCCGGCGAGAAAAAATATCAGCTCGTTGTATCTGACAGCCAATGGATTGGCACCTTCATTGAAGGTGGACAGTTCATGAAACTGAACAAATACATCGATGCTGACCCTAAACTGCAGTCAATTTTAAAAGATGTTCATCCCGCCTTGACGGAGGCCTATGCAACTTATCCGTATAAGTCGAAGAACATATACGGTTTCCCCCAAATGCCGGATACAAAAGTTTCCGTCTACCGTAAAGACTTGTTCTGTGATGCCGGTGAGCAAGCTGCGTTCAAATCGAAATACAGCAAAACACTTCCGTGTTCATACGAAGACTGGGCAAAGGTCGATTGGAATACATGGGGTAACATCGGTGAGTTCTTTACGCGGAAAGGCGGTTCCAAATTAGGTTCAGGAACGACAGCAGATGATTTTTACGGCGTCGCTTACCAAGCCGGTAAGGGGTATGATTTTTCGTCCATGCAAATCAACGCTTTGATCTGGCAGAACGGCGGATCGATTTGGGATGAATCCAATCAACCCAACGCGCAGGCAGAAGGCGTAGTCAATTCTGCCAAGTCTGTCGCTGGATTTGAGCAGTATCTCAGCTATCTGAAGTACGCGCCACCTGTTGCCAAAACGGGCCAGATGGACATTTTTCAGATCAATGATCTTTATATGCAGGGCAAAGTCGCTGCGATCATTAACTGGAATGCCGTTTCAGCTTCTGCCATGAACCCTAAGGTATCCACGGTATCGGATAAAACGGGATATGCTCTGGCCCCGGGGACGATGGGTTCTGATGGTAAAATGGCACGCTGGGACAACATTGGCGGTCAGCCGTTTGTTTTGACGACCTGGAACAGCGATGAAATCGTCAAAGAGTCGCTCGAATTGGTCAAGTGGTGGTTGTCTCCTGACGTTCAGTTGGAGTTCGCCAAAAAAGGCAGCGGAAATTCTGCTTTGCAAAGTGTCATGAATGCCCCTGGGTACAATGATATTGCACCGTGGAACCGTGCTCATGCTGAAGCACTTCCATGGCAGAAAGACGTTTGGCATGTTCCTGAGTTCTTTGAATTGCTGACCCAGCAACAAGAGCAGTTTGACAAAGCGATCACAGGTCAGGCATCTGCTAAAGAAGCGCTGGATGCGATCGCCAAATTTCAACAGGAACTTTTGACTGAAGCCGGCCGGATCAAATAATACGATACGGTTCAGTACGCCGAAGGGATCATGGGGTGGGAATGTATAGCGGTACGCTGTTCCCACCTCACCTGAGGTAAATAAATTATTCAAAAATGAATTTTCTGTCTTCGGGCAGGACATCGTGAGCGTCAAGAGCGGTCACCTTTAACAAACCGGAATTTTCCAATGAGTGGCTTTTTTTACTGGTTGATGGATCCGAAGAGGCGCGGTGCGATGCTTGTCGCTCCGACGGTAATACTTCTTTTTGTGATGAATATTTTTCCGTTGATGTGGTCTTTCGGATTAAGTTTCTTTCATTATAAAGCATCCTCCATGAAACCGCCGACGTTCGCCGGTCTATATTATACCCCGACTCATTGAGAAAGCGAAAAGAGTTTGCCAAATCCGTTTGGAAGGGTTCTTGTTGTCAACATGATTCGCGCGG
>WASW01077446.1_pt1 | contig 11352 bp, 10 predicted proteins | sample 5698521 | NCBI WGS metagenome assembly WASW01 (sample SAMN11175560, study PRJNA528189) | sponge metagenome | isolation source: marine sponge | host: Leucetta | place: Antarctica: Western Antarctic Peninsula, King George Island | collected 2013-01
GAGCGCACTCGTTGCTGTTACGATAGTCCCGGCTTATGGGTATTTCTATGGTTATGACGTTTTTGAGTGGATCACCGCCGCTATTTTTTGTGGATTGACGGGGTTTTTCCATCACGGCGGGATACCATCGGCTTTGGTCACATAAAACGTACAAAGCGCATCCGATCATTCGGGCATTTTTTGCCTTTTGGGGGGCAATGGCTTTGCAAAATACGATTCTAATCTGGGCATCCGGGCATCGTTGCCATCACCGTTATGTCGATAATGATGATCACGACCCTTACTCAATCAAGCGCGGATTCTGGTTTGCTCATATTGGTTGGATGCTCAAGGATTACCAAAGCGGCAAAGTCGATTTCAAGAATGTCAAGGATTTGCAAAAAGATCCCATTGTGAGGTTCTAGCATAAATATTATGTTCCGATTGTGTTAGTTGGGAACCTTGTCCTTCCGCTGATCATCGGCTATTTTCATGGTGATATGCTAGGGATGTTCTTGCTCGCTGGTGTTTTGAGACTCGTGGTCAGCCACCATCGGACTTTCTTTATCAATAGCTTCGCGCATCTGTGGGGAAATCAACCCTATAGCGATGCCAACACCGCCAAAGACAATGTGCTCGTGGCTTTTTTAACCTATGGAGAAGGCTATCACAATTACCATCATTATTTTCAGTATGATTATCGGAACGGGGTGGGCTGGTGGCAATTTGATCCAACCAAATGGCTGATTCATTTTCTTTCATGGTTCAAACTGACAAAGGATCTCAAACGAGTCTCCAGCCTCAAAATCCAGGAAGCGTTTGTCAGAATGCAATTTCGTAAAGCGGATTATCAGTTGAAGCAAAAAATTGTCAATAATGTGGAAGTTTGGAGTGAGACGCTGGAGCAGGAGTATCAGAAATTTCTGGAAACCACGAACGAATGGAAAACTCTGCGCCTAGAATGGTATCAGAAAAAGCGGCTGATGCTTGCCGAAAAAAAGCAGGAACTCCAACAAAAATGGGAATCGGCCGCGAACCATCTGCGCTTGAAAGAGGTGGAATACGCTTTGAAAATGCAAAGAAAGCGGTTGCAACTGTTCAATGTGAATTACGCAAAAAGCGTGACAGCAACCTAAGACAGCAGTCAAAAAAAATTGCGACTGTTTCAATCATATTAGCCAGGAGAAATCGCTATGACACTTCACGAATCAATCAGTTCGATTGTTAAAAAAGCAATCCCGGAGGCGAATCAAACTTCGATAGAAAATGTAGCTCATGAAATCAGTTTATTAGTAGATGGTTTTCTGAAAGAAGGGGCAAAACAATTTTCGCACGAATATCTTCAACGAATCAATCGTCATTGTGAGCCAGGATCTGAGATGGATCGTCGTCTTCAAGGGGAATTGGGAGATATGGAGCAGGTGTTGATTGCGAATCTTAGTTCTATGAGATGACAGACTAGCGATGTCTAGTATTGAGCCTGCTGGATGTGATCTGAGATAACTGCTTGTGTGACAGCAAAGGAATACGAGGGAATGGGTATCCTTTGGCTGTCACACAATTCTCTAAAATATCAGACAACCTGCGATTCACCACCACGGCCACTGATGACAATCTTGCCGTCTTCTTCCAATTTACGAATCATTTGAATGATTCTTTGTTGAGCGCTTTCTACATCAGAAATCTTGACAGGCCCCATCACTTCTAAGTCATCTCGAATCATGTCGGCCGCTCTGGAAGAGATGCTACTGAAGAGCAATTCTTTCACGGCATCACTGGCGGTTTTCAGAGACAAAACCAGATCCTGCTGTTCTACTTCTTTCAGAACGATTTGCATTTGCTGACTATCAATGAGAACGAGGTCTTCGAAAGTAAACATCAATTCACGAATTTGCTCCGCCAAATCAGGATTGCTTTCCTCAATAGTGGCCAGAATCCGCGTTTCAGAAGCCTTATCCATCGTATTGAGAATTTCGGCAACCGATTCAACACCACCGACTTGGGTCCCGACCGTTGCCGCCGTTTTCATCTCTTCAGAGAGCACTTCATCCAATTCGATGATCACACCAGGAGGAATACTTTCCAAGGCCGCCATCCGATAAACCACATCAGCCTGCAAGTTCTCTGGCAAATCACGCAATACCATCGACGCTTGTTCCAGGTCGGTGAGGTGAGCCATGATCAAAGAGATGGTTTGCGGGTGTTCGTGGGAAATATAACCAGCAATGACTTTAGGATCCATGAATTTCAGCGAATCCAAGGCCCCTTCATCCTGATGGGACTTCAAGCTATCAACAATGTCGCGAGCCTTATCAGCACCCATCGCTTTGGTCAGCGCATTTTTGACAAAATCACTCCCGGCACTGACACCAACCCCTTCATCTTGCATCACCGATTTCCGATAATATTCCTCCAGGACAAGATCGAGTTCCTCTGGAGAAACATCGGTGAAACGAGTCATGTAATAACCAATTTGTTGAATTTCGATCTCCTCCAGGTTTTTCAAAACTTCCGCCGCATGGTCTTCTCCCATCGCCAAAAGCAGAATGGCTGCTTTTTTCGGACCGGTTAATTTTCCAACACTCATTTGATCCTTTCTTTACAATCCTTCAAAGATGACAAATCCAATTTATTTTCCTGAATTCAAACTTTTTCTATCCTGCGTCATGCAACTCTCTGACCCATCCCTCTTTTAAATTTTTTGCATGAAATAGGCTCTGAAAGTAATGGCTCCGATTTTAGGAGATCTGCTCAACAAAAGCAATCAAATAGTTTGCTTTCCAGAATGAGAAAAATCAAGCGACTGGGTAAGTCAAATCATGGTTATTGTAAGTTCCATTTTTCAGTAAAGACTTCAACGAGCACAAAATTTCTTGTTTGGAGTTGAGAGAAATTGAATGATTTTTAGGGTTTAAAATTTTTTGTAAGACGTTTAATTTTTTTTCTAACTGAGAAGAAAACGTGGATTCTGTTTGAGGAGGGATGCCTTCGTGATTTGTGCGGTTTTCAATGCCAATTTCTTTGCAATAATTTTTGATGATTCGATTCCAATGGCTATTTGAAATCGGTTCCCCTTTGTTGCTTCTGCTTTCAAATAAATAATAAAAATCGCCCTCTTCATCTAATAATTGACAGGTATAATAATCCAATAAATCAAGTGATTTTTCAGAGAGCAAAACGTCCCTCAGCGTGCCTTTTTTTGTTTTGATTTGTAGTGCGGATTTGATGTCTCCTAATTGGATAACATCCGTTGTTTTTAATGAAAGCACATCCGAGACACTCAAGTTTGTATCTAAACCTATTCTGAAAATCGTCGCATCTCTCAAACTTTTGCTGGCGATATGCGTTTCTAATTTTTCAATTTCTTGCTCAGAATAACAACGTTTCTGCATGGCAATTTGTCGGGATGAAGGTTCATTATTGATTACCCTTCATACAAATTACATACCACTCCCCGCACAAAGGAACTGGATGGAGCGGTCAATTTTTGAACGGCAAGACGGAGATTGTTTTGCTGATAATTCCTCTGTCTGGATTTTTTAGAGCAATTACGCTATCCTCTGTCACCGTGTGTCCTTTCTTTTCGAATCCGATTCGTTTTGATCAAGCCTCTGCTGAGATAGCCTCAACCTTAAGGAAAAAATATGACAACCCAGAAAATTATTTATACAAAAATCGATGAAGCCCCCGCATTGGCAACGTATTCGTTACTCCCGATCCTCCAGGCATTTACAAAGGAATCAGGCATTTCTTTTGAAACAAAAGACATCTCTCTTTCCGGGAGAATTATCGCAAATTTTCCTGAAAACCTAACGGAAAACCAGAAAATCTCGGATTATTTGACAGAATTGGGAGAACTCACCAAGATGCCAAAAACGAATATTATCAAATTGCCCAACATCAGCGCTTCCATTCCACAATTAAAAGCGGCGATCCAAGAGTTACAAACGCAAGGCTATCAGATTCCAGACTATCCTGAAGAACCCAAAACGGATGCTGAGCAAGACATTCAAACAAGGTTTGCAAAAGTCTTGGGAAGTGCTGTCAATCCAGTGCTGAGAGAAGGAAATTCTGATAGAAGAGCCGCGGCTGCCGTCAAACAATTTGGAAAAAAGAACCCGCACCGGATGATGCAAGCCTGGCCTGGTGAATCTAAAACGCGTGTCGCTCATATGACCAGCGGAGATTTCTACGGCAATGAAAAGTCGATGACAATGGCAAACGCCGACGATGTCAGGATTGAGCTTGTTGCCGCTGATGGCACAATCACGGTTCTCAAAGAAAAGATTGCCTTGTTAGCAGGAGAAGTGATTGATACTTCTGTGATGAATGTTCAGGCTTTGTGTCAGTTCTATGAAGAACAAATGACGATTGCCAAAAAGGAAGGCGTTTTGTTGTCGTTGCACCTCAAAGCGACCATGATGAAAGTTTCAGATCCGATCATCTTTGGGCATTGTGTTTCGGTCTTCTTTAAAGATTTTTTTGAAAAACATGCGGCGACTCTGAAAGAATTGGGAGTGAACCCCAACAATGGTCTTGGAGACCTTCAGGCCAAACTCCAAAAACTGCCGGAAGCCCAAAGATCTGAAATTGAAACGGAGATTCAAGCGGCTTATCAAACTCGTCCGGCGCTGGCAATGGTGGACTCTGGTAAAGGGATCACCAACCTGCATGTTCCCAGTGATGTGATTGTGGATGCCTCGATGCCGGTGGTGGTTCGTGATGGTGGCAGAATGTGGGGACCGGACAATGAGCTTCAGGATACCATTGCCCTGGTACCAGATCGGTGTTATGCCAGAATTTATCAGGAAACCATTGAAGATTGTCAAAAACAGGGTGCCTTTGATCCCGCTACCATGGGGAGTGTTTCCAATGTCGGGCTGATGGCACAAAAAGCAGAGGAGTATGGTTCTCACGACAAAACATTTGAGGCTTCAGCCAATGGAACGATTCGCGTGGTTGATGCTTCTGGCGAAACCCTGATGGCGCAGAGTGTCAAAAAAGGAGATATTTTTAGAATGTGCCAAACCAAAGATGCTCCGATCCAGGACTGGGTCAAATTGGCAGTCAATCGCGCCAAAGCAAGCGGGATTCCTGCCATTTTCTGGTTGGATGAAAACAGAGGACATGATGCAGAAATGATTGCCAAAGTGAATCAATATTTACCGAACCATGACACCGACGGGCTGGATATTCGGATCATGCCGCCAGTGGAAGCCATTCGAGTCTCCATCGCAAGAATTAGAAAAGGCGAAGACACGATTTCTGTCACAGGGAATGTTTTACGAGATTACCTCACCGATTTGTTCCCCATTCTTGAATTGGGAACCAGTGCAAAAATGCTTTCAATCGTTCCCTTGATGAATGGCGGTGGTTTATTTGAGACAGGTGCTGGCGGTTCTGCGCCAAAGCATGTCCAGCAATTTCTGAAAGAAGGCCATTTACGCTGGGATTCCCTCGGAGAGTTTTGTGCGATTGTTCCCTCATTTGAGCATATCAGCACTACCTTCAAAAATGAAAAAGCCCAACTGTTTGCCGATACGTTAGATCAAGCCATCGGGCAGTTTTTGGAAAATAGGAAGTCGCCTTCCCGTAAGGTGAATGAATTGGATAACCGCGGAAGCCATTTTTATCTCAGCTTGTATTGGGCCCACGCTTTGGCTGAGCAGACTCAAGATCTTGACCTGCGGGCATGTTTTACCAAAATCGCCCAGGAGCTTGGTGAGAATGAGACCAAGATCATTGACGAGTTGAATGCCGCCCAAGGACAACCAGTGGATCTTGGTGGTTATTTCAAACCAGATCCAGAAAAAGCCGCAAAAGCGATGCGTCCTAGCCCCACTTTCAATGCCATCGTAGACGCTCTCTAAGTCAGGATCAGCGCGCCTGTCAGTTTTCTCTTCAGGCGCATTCTGATGAAGGATTGATAAACACACTCAAGCCTCTTTTGAAGCGTCACTTTTTTGATAGGCGCTCCGTAACGCAAAAGCGATGTCATCAAGCGCGGTTCGTGTGCGATCAAAAATTCCGATCATTCCCAAAAATCCGTGAGTCATTCCTGGATAAGATTTGACAACAACCTGCACTCCCGCCTCTTTGAGTTTTTCAGCATAAGCGTCCCCTTCAGCTTGGAGAACATCGTATTCCGCAATCGTAAAAAAAGCCGGCGGCAAACCCGCCAAATCATCCGCGAGCAATGGAGAAACCAGCGGATTCATGCCATCTTTGGGATCAGCAAGATATTGTTCGGCAAACCATTGCATTTCTGTGCTAGTCAGCCCATAGCCCTCAGTAAATTCTTGGTAGGAAGCCGTATTGAAACTCGAAACATCCGTGACCGGGTAGCTGAGGACCTGATATTTCAAAAGAGAATTGCCTTCACGTTTCGCCAGCAAAGCAAGACTGGTGGCTAAATTTCCGCCAGCGCTGTCCCCTCCAGTCGCAATCCAATCGGCCTTGCCCGCAATCCTCTGGGCGTTGTTGCCTAACCATTGTAAAACGTCATACCCTTCCTGGAGCGCCAAGGGAAATTTTGCTTCGGGCGACAACGAATAATCCACAGACGCAATCACAAAACCCGTCGCATTGGCCAAGGCGCGACAGAGGGGATCATGGGTGTCCAAATTCCCTCCAACCCAACCGCCTCCGTGAAAGTACAAAAGAATGGGAGAAAGCGCATCGGGAGTCGCTTGGTAAACTCGGAGAGGGATGTCTTTATGTTTGGTAGGAATTTTTAAATTTTGAATCTGCGAGACTTCTTCCCGGATGACAGGTTTTTCCAAATTTCCCAGGTACATCATTGCTCGTGCTTCTTGAGCCGGAAATTCTGTGATGGATGGCCCTCCTTTGAGAGCGATTTCATGCAACCATTGAGCGGCTTGGGGATCGAGTTTGTTTTTCATCATTCTAAGCACCTCTTTTGCAATTTATTTGAGAGACAATAGCAACTTTCGAATGAGGGTAATATAAATAGAAAATTTCTACCATAGAAGAATTTGCTCGTGCGGTTTGGGCATAAATCTGCCTAGGCAAGGCAATTTCCAGCCTCACCAACCCTTTCATCAATTTCCGAGATTGTCGGCGCTTTGCACCTCTTCCTGAATTCAAACCAGGTGTACCGACGGCCCCTCTTTTTAGGTAAGCAACCGAACCTTTATGTCAGCTTAACTATAGAGAATCCGCAAACCCTTTAATGTCACGGACGGTGGCGGCAAACACTTCTGGGAGTGCTTTGCGAAAGATGAGATCCCCTGCGTGGCATGTGCCGTTAACCGTCCGACTATATCCACTCACACCCGTTGCCATGAGTTTCTGGTAGTATTTCAATCCTTCGTCTCTCAAGGGATCTAATTCGTTGACTGAAATGACATGCGGAGGGAGGCCTTGTAGGTCTTCACTCTTGGCGCAGTATGGCCAACAAAGCGGGTTGTTGTCGTTCTTGTGCTCAGGATCGTAAACAGTGGCGAGCACCCCCATCATGTGGCAATTGAGGAAATAGTCGTCGTTTTCGTAGAGGGAGGGAAGCTCTTTATCCTTCTTACTCCAGGCGTTGGAGATGTAGGGGCACATGGCATAGATCCCATCAATTTGCTCAAGTTTGCCGTCCTGCTTCGCCTTTAAAGCAACAGCCAGGGAGAGATTGCCGCCACCAGACTCACCAGATACGATAATCTTCGAAGCTCCGATAGTAGCTTTGTTGTCAAACGTCCACTGTAATCCGCTCATACAATCATTGAGACCAGCCGGGAATGGATGGTTACCAAGTTTGCCGCCACCATTGCGGAATTCTACGCCCACCACCACCATCCCCAAGGTAGCAAGCTCATCTCGCCAGCGTGTATAGGCAGGCCCCGCGGCTTCTAGAATGACCATGCCGCCTCCGTGAATATGATACACACAGGGAAGTGGGCCGGAAGCATTGTTGGGCTTGTGGATATACAAGTTGATGTCATTGCCATCACTGCTTTTTATGATTTCAGTACGCGTTTCCACATTCTCAATGGGTGGAAGGTCTGTGAACAATGCGGTGAACAAACCTTCAAAACCAGGTTCGGCTTCTGTGCAGTAGTTAAACTTTTCCTCAAGAGGCGAATCCGCATTGACGAGTGCCGGCGGTGGCGCTTTATCCAATCCAAATGGAGCGAGCGCGGCTACCATACGAGGATTAGCGCGTGGTTCGGTTTTCAAGATTCTGCTAGCATCGGAGAGGCGTCCAGGCAAGATCGGTTGCTCGTTGGAGTTGGTTGGTATCGTCATTTTGTGCTCCTTTCATATGATTATTTTCGGGGGCGATATACCTTTGCCAATTTTAGAGGCGTTCCCCATGCTTGAGATCCTACCCTATTTATTGTGTTTAAACCAGAGTCTATCCCCGACTCCCTTGAGGCAACTGTCAGTGATAACCACGGCAATGCTTCGTTGTCGAGGTCGAGTAACGAGGTTGACAATCTTTTTCAAAGAAGCGCAGGACTCTATCAAGTTTCTTGTGATTTTGTGATATTTTCGCTACTTTACATTTTTTGCAAACCTCTCGTAGATTCGAGATTCTACAAAAGAGAGATCATCTTGAAACGATTCATCATTTGGAGAGAAGAATGTTAAAACTGAAAACAGGGGTTCAGCAGATGCTTGCTGAGGCTCGAAAAGAGATCACCAACCATACACCGGAAGAGGCCAAACGGCGGGTTGATGAAGAAAACGCTTTGTTGATCGATGTCCGCGATATTCGGGAATTGGAGCGAGAAGGGGTGATTCCGGGAGCACGTCACATGCCACGAGGGATGTTGGAATTTTGGATTGATCCGGAATCTCCTTATTTCAAAGAAGTCTTTGCGGAGGATCGTGAATTCATCTTGTTTTGAGCAGGCGGCGGCCGGACAAGTTTGTCCACAAAAACACTGCAAGATATGGGATTGCCGAAAGTTTCCCACATCATCACAGGCTTTGGCGGTTGGAAATCAGCGGGATTCCCGATAGAAGCGTACCAACAGAAGGAATGATTCGCCCATCCTGACTTTTTAAAAATTGACCCTCTTGTCCAAAGGGTAGATCGGTTTTCGGACTTTTTTGTAGTCGAGGAGTGCGTTGTTAGAGGTGGTCACGCCTTCTCCTTCGCAATGGATGGTCGCTTTACCGATTGGGGCAAAACCGGCGCGGTAGTGGATTCTGGTTTTGAGCAAGAGGTATTTTTTATGTTCAGGTTGAATACCGACAGAAGTGAAAACACCGGTGTCCCAGGGTTCGTGATGGCAGGAGACCACAACGATTTGTAATTTACCCGTATCCAAAACAGCCGTGGGCCCCATCGAAACTTCAACACCGGTGTACATCGGACCGTGGACTGTCCAACGCCCGTCAGTGAGGGTGCGCACTGTGCCAGTGAGGGTGAGGGGTTTGCCTTTTAGGGAAATGGAAGGCATCTCAAATTTACCACCTAACGCAAGAGTGACTTCGTTGCCAATGCCGACTTTGATCATTTCCTGAACGGCTGCTGGATCATAAACTGCCGCCACTGCGACATCTTCTAGTTCTTGCTCGATCACTTCCTTGATCACCATCATCACATCCTGAGTGCCACCTGAGCCGCAATTGTCTTCATGATCGAGGAGCAAAACCGGAAATTCCGTCTGAGCTTTTGCCTGTTGAATGGCTTCATTGAGAGGCTTTTGCTGGTAAATGAAATCCTCCCTAGCTTCCCAGGCTTCCCAGGCAATATCCTGACTTGTTTTTTCTGCCAATTCGGCATCCCCATCTGCAACAATAACCACCGATGTGCCAGCATCTTTGATATCTGCCAAAGCAAATCCACCAAAAGTGGTGGCCGCTAAAATTTTAGAATCTTTCTCTTTTTCGAGACAGGCATCAATCAAAGATTTCATCGGTTGATCTTCGGTGCCTTGGCAAAGGGTTTGGGAAAGGAGCGGGATTTGTTTCCAGGCCATCACCGGACGGCATTTGCCCGCCAGGGAATCCAAGAGTACTTTTCCGATCTGTGTGCCGACTTCGTACATGTCCATATGCGGGTAAGTTTTGTAACCAATCAAAGCCGTGCAGTTATCGATCATTTTTTGAGTGAGATTGCAATGGAAATCACAAGTGACCGCAATCGGCAAATCGGGGGCAATCCCACGAATCCGTTCCAGCAATGTTCCTTCGCCATCATCGGTTTCTTCAGCGACCATGGCTCCGTGGAGATCCAGGAGTACCGCGTCACAGCCCTGGGCAATCGCCGCACAGATCGCATCCGACATGATTGCGTAGGCTTCTTTGGTAACAGGGCCTGAAGGCATCGCTTCCGCTGCTACAGGAGTGATGATTTCGGCACCGATTTCTTTCGCCAAATCGATGTAAGCGGCCATCGGCATCCCCGTATTTTCGTAAGCGTTACGGGCATTTTCCCCCAAATAGGCACCCCAGTCTTTGTAACGTTGCCAATCAGTAACAATCGGGGAAAAAGTGTTGGTTTCATGTTTCATCATCGCAATCACAAGACGCATAAGCCCCTTTCTCATGTTTAAGTTTTTTGCCAAGAATCCAGCAAAGTTGCTCTTAATTAACCACAAACGGCAAGGCAAGGCAATTGGTTTTTTGCCTCTTTGGAAAAGCGCGTTTTCATTCAAATATTGTAACTTTTTGGAAAATTTCATATATAATACCTGGCCCTCACCCTAAATTCATATCTAAGGAGTATCCATGAAAGACGTTTCCAATAAAATCGATTTTCCTGAGCTTGAAAAAGACGTGCTCACCTTTTGGAAACGTGAGCGCATCTTTGAAAAATCGGTTGAACAGCGCCCTGCTGATCATGAATTTGGGTTTTATGACGGGCCTCCTTTTGCCACCGGAACGCCGCATTATGGGCATATCCTGGCAGGCACAATCAAAGATGTGATTCCTCGTTACAAAACGATGAAAGGCTACCGCGTTGAGCGTCGGTTTGGTTGGGACACTCATGGCTTGCCCGTGGAATTTGAAGTTGAGCAGACTTTGAAATTATCAGGACGCCCGGAGATTGAAGTTTTTGGAATTGGTAATTTCATCGAAGAATGCCGCAAGATCGTTTTGCGCTACACCGGTGAGTGGCGGGAAACGGTGGAGCGAATGGGGCGCTGGATTGATTTTGACAATGATTATAAAACGATGGATCCTTCCTTCATGGAGTCGGTTTGGTGGGTTTTCAAGCAACTCTGGGAAAAAGGCCTGATCTACGAAGGAAGGAAAGTGGTTCCCTATTCCTGGCGGCTCTCAACCCCGCTTTCCAATTTTGAAGCCAACCTCAATTACCAGGACACGCAAGACCCGTCAATTACCTTCAAATGCGAGGTGGCTGATGAGGAAAATACCTTCTTCTTAGGCTGGACGACCACGCCCTGG
>WASW01078238.1_pt1 | contig 11345 bp, 12 predicted proteins | sample 5698521 | NCBI WGS metagenome assembly WASW01 (sample SAMN11175560, study PRJNA528189) | sponge metagenome | isolation source: marine sponge | host: Leucetta | place: Antarctica: Western Antarctic Peninsula, King George Island | collected 2013-01
GAATCTTGAGGTTATGGAATGAGAATAACGTACAGATATGCGGTCGAGACGACACAGATTTATTTGAGTAACAATTCGTGACAAATTTCTGTTAGCGCTATAGAAGGCGCTTTAATACTCTCATGAACACCCGCACGTCTGAAAGTCTGCAAGTGTCTCCTCCATCTACCGACCCCATGATGAATGTTGCCGTTCTTGACGAAGACACGGACTCCCTATCGACGCTTCCGCTGGCAATTTTGCCTTTAGGCTCAGTGACGCTGCGTGGATTGTTGATGGTGAAGAATATTCATTGCGAGAGCGTCGTGCAGATGTTTCGAGACAATCATGCTGGTTCCGGGCATGTACATCCCGCCAAGTTGAAGCAGACGATCCATGAGATATCCAGAGCTGACATGAATATTGTGACTAAAGTCGGAAAACTTCATAGTTTTGACGTCTATTGCCTGCGTATTTCGCTTCGTGAATTAGGGATTGAAGTCAACGACACCAAATACCTGAAGCTCTCTAAAAGCATGCAAGCCGACTTGGATAAATATGTGCGGCCTTTTACAGAACGTCTGACACGGTCAATATTTGGCGACGACTCCGATGAAGCTGCTAATACGGATGTTGGTCATTTGCTTAGAAATGCAGACCCGGCAAAAGCGAGAGATAACCTCAAACTCATTGCCCAGAAAATTCAAATTGATTTAAACAAGGTTCCGCTTTTTCTTGAGGACTATGGCGACATATATTTATCGATTGCCTATTACCGAAACATCCTCGATCAGCTTGAGCCGAAGATCGAAAACTTCATTATGGCCATGGACATCATCACAAAGCATCAACAACTCAAAACAAATTCAGATGTTGTCGCCACGGCTAAGCGCATGACGGACCGCGTTGAGAAAATGCAGGGCGTCCTACGTGGGCGTTTCCATTTGTTTACGCAAAGCACCAACGAAATGTGGAACGACATGAGCGCAGACAAGTTCGCAGAGTTCAAAAAAATGGTTGAAGATAACCACGGTGCTATCGGCGGTATCTTGTGCAAGCTCGATAATAAAATGGATGCTTGGCATAAAAAGTTTCCATCGAGAGATGCGGTGGGTCCAAACCGTTTTGCGGATTTCCTTATGGCGGATATGCGTCAAGGGTTTTGAGTTTTTGCGATTTCAATTTGGCTTCACGCAACGGTGAAGTAACGCGATTTGTTCCCCAGCACTGTTCCCTTCATAAATTGCCCAACGCACTTTGATGCGTAGCGAAATAAGTGGGCAGGTGCTTTCATGCAATATTATAAATTGATGCTCGGTCGTACGACAATTGCGGTAACTCTTGTGTTCGTATTGTCTGGATTTTCTACACTGGAAGCACTCTTTGCACCGAAGCCTGATTTGTGGGAGCGCTGGCTTACTCATGACAAAGCATCAGAAATGTCGATTGATCACGAAGACTTCGATAAGTTTTTGATGACTTATATATCGGTTGATCGTCAAGGTTTGAACCGTGTTGATTATAGCGGTGTCAGTGACGCGGACCGTGCCTTACTCGAGAAATATATTGGGACGTTGGCATCAACCAAAATCAGTCAGTTCAATCGCTCTGAACAGATGGCTTTCTGGATCAATGCCTATAATGCGCTGACGTTACGTGTCATACTTGAACATTACCCCGTGGCATCGATCCGAGATATTGACTTGAGCGAAGGGTTTTTCGCAGACGGACCGTGGGACGAAAAGGTCCTTAGTGTTGAGGGTGTCGCGTTAAGTCTGAATGACATTGAGCATCGCATTCTGCGCCCAATCTGGAATGATCCACGCATTCATTATGCGGTCAACTGCGCCTCAATCGGCTGCCCAAATTTAGTGCGTAATGCTTACCGTTCTGCAAACCTTGAAGAGATGCTGGATCAAGCCGCTGTCACATTTGTGAATGCGCCCCGTAATATTGAATTCATAAGCGACGAATTAACTGTCTCAAAGATCTATTCATGGTTCGCCGCAGACTTTGGTGGGGATGATGCCAGTATATTGAAGCACATTAGGCAATATGCAGATGATGATCTTCAAGATCGACTAAAGTCTGTAAGCCGTATCTTTGATTATACTTATGACTGGTCGCTGAATGATGGTTCGCGGTAAGCCGTGTGCCTGTGTCGTTGTGCGTTATAAATCCAGGCTAATATTGGTGAAGGTACGCGCAGATAAAACAACGCGTGAATGAGTAGCCACTCAGAAATAATATGCCACTTGTGACGGCCTTCGAAGCGCCGTGACGAGGTAACAAGGGGGGGCGTCATTGATGATGCCCGTCTGTCCAATACGTTCAAGTCGGCGATTAAAGTCGTAATCTTCCATCAAGGCGAGGGGACGTAATCCACCAAGTTCTTGATATGTGTCGCGTCGCACAAAGACCCCTGAATCGCCATAATAGAATCCACGGGCACGGATACGGGCGTAAAAACCATTGAGCCAGCGACTAAAGTCATCATTGCCATCAAACAAAAGCCGAAAATTACCACCGACCATTTGCGGATTTGTTATAAGCAAACGTTGGATGGCATCAAGTGCGCCGCGCGAGATTTTGCAATCTGCATGGAGAAACCAAAGAATATCTCCAGTCGAGATGTCAGCACCTGTACGCAGTTGATGTCCGCGCCCGGGTCGTGTTTCCATAATGCGTGCGCCATATTGTTCCGAAATATCAATTGTTGAGTCGGTACTGCCGCCATCGACGATAATGATTTCTATGTCCATCTCGTCGTGTGAGAGCGACTGCAAAAGATCAGGTAGATTTGGTGCTTCGTTTAGTGTCGGGATGATGATGGAAATCACAATGAAGCTCTTTTACGCACGGGACATTTGCTCCTCATTGAGTAAGCCAATATCAACCATTGAGCGGCAATGACGAGTCCATCCTGCATCGACCCAGCATCTGCGCAAATGTCCTGAGACAAAACCCGGGATTTTAAAACCGTTCAGGATGTTTGACGTGCAGTCGGTCCAGATATTGCGGACAAAGCGGAATATCTCGATACGTTCATCAAGACTGAGTGTGGGGAGGTGCCTAAGAAGATAAATTTTTCCAAACGCGACGTGCCGTGCTTCGTCTCTAGAAATTCGTATATTTATTTGAGAGAAAAGCGGGCAGGGGATGTCGTCTGCTAAATCTTGAAGTGTTCGAAGTGCCTCACCTTCAAGAACAATGTGGACAGCGGTGATAATGCCGAGGTGCGAACCATGCCATTGCAATATTCGGTTTACGGATTCTAACATTGCTTGGTCACAGGGTGCGTCGTCTCCTATGCGAAACAGGTATCGATCGTAAACATGAGCGTGACGTGTTTCATCGGCAATTTGTTGCTCGAGCAAAGAACGAATGCTCGGGTCCGATATCTGTTTGAGCAATGACTGACACACTTTGATCGTTGCCAATTCTCCAAATTTAAACTGACTGATGAGTGCGCCATGAAACCGGCCTAGCAGCCAACTAGGCCGTTTAATACCGATACTCCAGTCGATATCAGTATCAGCATTCCACTGATTGGAAATACTATTCTCGCTTAGATTTTCAAAGCGGTGATCGTGATGTGGCGACACAATATGGTTCATTGCTTATCAACTACGTTCGTTAATGGCACCCGTGATGAGTGTTGTTGCCAAGAACTTAACGAAAGTATGAAAAGAGCAAAATCACATCCAATGCCATGCCATCACATTTGTGTCAGCGGATCGTGTGAACGCAGATTTGGCAGGATATTGAGTAATAAAAATAGATTGAGGAAAGTCGACGTTAATCAAGGTGGGACGGGGAGAACTCGCTGGTTTGTTGAACGAAGTTTGCGTGTTAAATCCAGGAACAGGCTTTCAAAGAAACGGGCTTTAAACGCCACATCATTCTCAAGTTTATCCTTCAGGATGTTGCCAGGAATCGCGTGGATTTCAGAATTTCCGTCAGCAATCAGATTGGCGCTAGCACCTTTTTTATCCATCAATGACATCTCGCCAATGACCTCACCAGGTCCTAATGGGCCTGCGAATTCTGCCGACATTTCATCAAGATATGTTCGTGTGACCCGAAGGTTACCTGACCTAATGAGCAACAAAGATGTGACAACCTCACCCTCTGAGATGACGGCTTCGCCTGTTTTATAGGCAGAGGTTTGACCGTTTAATACCAGCCATTGACGCTCATCTTCTGTAAGGTTTGGAAATGTACCGAAGAGATTCATGTCTTGTCCTTTTCCTGCGGTCACGTAGGAAATACCTGTTTGCGTGTCATCAGGCCACTATGATAGTCCGTAGTAATGGGAAAAACCAAGCACCTAACCGTAATCATTTTTTCGCTTCTTGTTTTGACAAGCTGTAGCACTGTCGTCGAGACGGAAGACGGCATCTCCATTCAGCATTCTTCGAAAAACAATTTACTTATTCAGTCACGCGCAAACGAACATTGCGCAAAGAATAACAAGGTTGCTGTACAGGTTCAGCGTAGCGCTGTTTCCCGCGAGTTTTTTGTCGGAACAGTTACTTCAACATTCAAATGCATCTAAAAATTATAAGGGTGTAGAGGCAGGCTTTATTAGTGAACAATGCTGCCGTTTGGACATTTATCCGAAAGTAACTCTTCGACAGCCTTTGCCACACGAAGCCAGACATCGCGCCCTTGTTCATCCCCAGCATCACTCAACTGGTCTGCTTTGATGAATGCACCAGCGGGTGCAAGTTCACCATATTCGGCAATCATCAGTGTCGCTGTACGGTATACTTCTGGAGATAAATTCATTTTACACCTCTTAGCCGGAAGGGCTTTTGATCACGTCACTCACAGTGACACCAAGTCTATCATCGACAACGATGACTTCACCTTTGGCGATGAGTTGATTATTGGCATAGAGTTCGATGTCTTCCCCGACAGAACGTTCGAGTTCAACAACAGCGCCACGACCAAGTTTTAGAATTTGGCTGATAGGCATTTCCGCGGTCCCAAGCACAGCCGACACCTCGAGTTTCACGCCGAGGACAGCTTCCATCTCGCTCCGGGAGCCGTCACTTTTGACTCCAAATCCTTCTTCATCTGCCATGGTGTAATCCTAATGTGCATTTGGTTAACGAATTGTAAATAATACCGCTAAAAATCTATATCTAGCACTTTTCGTGTTATGTAACATCTGCAAAGCATCAATTAGGCGAATAATTAAATACCACCACCCTGATCGATTGCACCGGTAAGTTCACGCACTCGCTGACGTAGTTTCAGCAGCGCTGGTTCCGCAAACCCTTCGCTTTCGAGTTTCTGAACAGTACTCATGAGATAATCCCGGTTGAGCCCGCTGACGCCTTGCGCTTTCATAATCATTTCTGCAGATCGATCGAGACCAAGGTCTCCTGCATACTGACCATGCTCTGGATCGGCAACAAAAGTGTAGGCGGGGGCAATCGAGTTACCGATATTTATATCTAGAATAATAGGTTTGTATGCATATCCTATAAGTTCTCTTTCATGAAGATATTCAATTACTTCATTCCGAATATTAATGTTAATTCTAAATGCTATTCCATCGCAGAATCCACCACTGTCCAGGCCAAGGACAAGGCCTGACACAGTCGGTGTGCCGCGGTGATGATGCGAGTAAATACAGGGTGCACGATGATAATCATCGAGGCGGGCCGTGCTTTGTTCAAGGAATTCAAATCCTGGCCGCCACATCAAAGATCCGTAGCCAAATACCCATTCAATTTCAGGATTGGTGTCAGATGTAGATAAGATTGATGCGTTAAGTTGTTTGAACAGTTTGATTTACCTCAATAAAGAACGGTTTTTCGATGTTTTTCTTTGGTCATGATAGGGGCCTATACCGTAAACTCAATCGCAATACGAAAATCTGGTAACACTCAGATTTTAATTAAAATTTTAGCTAAAGTGATGGCTATCACAGTGGATTTTGACTGGGGTCGCCATAAATAATACGTGTGGCAAAGAATCTGTCGCATTTTAAGAAATTTTTTGGCATTCAGCCTATGAAATTTACGGATGAATGTGGAGCCTTTGGGGGGCTCACGAATGAATGTAATTACGCCTGATTCCGGTAAGGGGTCTCTATCCAGTAATTCTAACAGCGACGAGCAACTCGTGCTCACCGCGGAACCAGGACAAGATATTGTTCTGAGCGAACCGTGGTTTTTGCGTGCGGATTTTGATCGCGCCGGACCAGACCTGGTCATCAAAGGTCCTGACGGTGAAAACGTTGTTATCCGTGATTACTTCAATCAGCCAGATGCCCCAGACATCCGGACCCCAGACGGTGTTGTTCTCAAAGGCGAAACGGCATCTATCCTTGCTGGTCCTCGTACCGATGTACAAACAGCTCAATCCCAGGGAATTGCCCAAGTTGAACCGATTGGTACGGTTGAGACTGTCGAGGGCAGTGTTGAAGTTACGCGTGCTGACGGCTCGAAAGTAACACTCCGTGCGGGTGATGCTGTTTTCCAGGGCGATGTCATTGAAACCGGTGACGGCGGCGCTGTTGGTATTATCTTTGCGGACGAGAGTGCATTCTCGCTTGGCGAAGATGGTCGTATGGTCTTGGACGAAATGATCTATGACCCGGGCGCGCAAGAAGGCGAAGCCGCGATTTCGTTGCTGCAGGGTGCGTTTACGTTTGTATCAGGCCAAATTGCTAAAACCGGCGTTGATGCGATGGTTATTGAGACACCAACGGCAACCATTGGTATTCGTGGTACGGCGGGCGGTGGTTCTGTGAACGGTATTGGTCAGATGACCATCGCGATTGCCAACGAACGTGGGCAGATCGTCGGTGAAGTCACGATCTCGACGGATGCGGGCTCGCAAACCATCAACCAGGCATTCCAGGCGATCTCGGTGGGAAGCCGTACGGGTTCTCCATCTGAGCCATTTGTCATGACGGCACGGCAGTTTGGTCAGGCTTTTGGCGATGCCATGAAGAGCTTGCCGAATGCAGAGAATACGTTGCCAGCAGAAATCTATCAAGAAGCAGAGCAGGCGTTTAACGAACAGCAGGAAGTTAAAGAGCAAGCAGCTCAGGCTGAAGAACAAAAGATACAAAAGCAGGCTGAAGCTGACGCGGCGGTACAGGAAGAAGCGGCAGCAACAGCAGAGGCTGAGGCGGCAGCAACTGAGACGGCAGCGGCAGAAGAAGCAGCGGCAGCGCAAGAGACAGCAGCAGAAACAGCGGCGACAGAAGAAGCAGCAGCAGCCACAGCGGCAGCTGTAGTTGCAGAAGTTGCAGCGGCGACACAGGCGACAAAAGAAGCCGAAGCAGCGCAAGTTGGCGCTGATGCAGCAACCAAACAAGCAGAAGCGGCCGGGGCAGCAAAGGATGCGGCAACCGCAAAAGCACAAGCTCTTGAAGTGAGCCCGGAATCTGCCGTGGTGGGCGCTGCCGACGCGGCTGGTGTCAATACACACTTGTCAGCAGGAGTGGCGCAGCAAAAAGAAGCCGTTCAGCAGGAGGCCGCTGCGGCTGACGTTGCAGAACAGCAGGCACGTGAAACTGCAGAAGCAAAGCAAGCCGTAGCCGACGCTAAAACTGAAGAGGCTGAATCACGTCTTGAAGCTGTTGAAGCTGCAAAAACGGAAGCAGAAGCCGCAGCGCAAGAAGTGGCAGCAGCAGCAGAAGCAGAAGCCGCAGCAGGAACTGAAAAAGAAGCCGCTGCGACAGCAGAAGCCGAAGCGGCGGCTGCCGCTGCTGCAGAGGCAGCGCAAGCAGCAGCGCAAGCAGCAGCGGCAGCACAGGTAGCAGCGGCAGCAGCAGAGGCAGCAGCAGTAGCGGCTGCTCAAGAAGCGGCATTGGCAGCGGCAGAAGCAGCCGCCGCAGCAGCAGAAGCGGTAGCGGCAGCGGCTGAAGCAGCAGAAAAAGCTAAAGAAGAGCGAGACGAGGAGGTAACCGTTGCGACGGAACCTGCAGATGTTACATACAACGGCGACGTCGTTGATGGCTATCTGCGCGGTGCAACAGTGTTTATCGATGCAGATGAAGACGGCATCCATGACGCTGGTGAAACCTCGACAACGACGGACATATTTGGCGGATTCTCGTTAACGGTTCCGGCCGCACTTTCAGGTTTCCCGATTACCATTACCGGCGGTGTCGATCTCTCCACCGGTCTTCGCTTTGAAGGAGTGATGAAGGCGCCAGCTGGGTCGACAGTTGTCACACCACTGACAACCTTGATGCAGGAATTTATTGATAATGGTGACGCCGCTGATGCGGATGCTGCGCAGGCATTGGTGCTTAGCAAGCTTGGCGTCACGCTGACGGACTCAACGATTGATCTTAGAAATTATGATCCGATCCTGGAATCTGGAACAACCGATGGCCAAAATGTTCTCGCCGCCGGCATTAAGGTTATTTCGACGGTAAACCAGCTTTCGAGTGCGATTGCAGGCCGTTCAGGTAACGACGATAGCGCAACTGCAAACTCAGTTATGAAGGCCTTTGCTGCGCAATTGCCAGGTCAGGCGAACACTGGCACTTTGCGTCCGATGCACAGTTACAAGCCGTCTTTAATGCGGTTGGAAGTGACACTAAACTCGGTGGGGTGACGTCAGGTGATTTCACAGGCGCGACGCCAATCAGTCAGATTGGTAGCCTTATTCGCGAGGGAAATACGCAAATTGATGGCTTAACGCCAGGTGACAGCGGTTTCCTTGATGGCTTGGCGCAACGTGCTTTTGTATCTTTGGGCAATGCGGCCGACAGCCTGCGCGGTGCAGGTCAGAACAACAATTTCGACACTGTATATAACGATTTCAATTATTCGACTGAGCTTTCTAACGCTTCAGGTCAGGTCTCATTTTCGACGGCAGTGATTCAAGGCACATCGAGTAACGATGGTTCACTGGCGGGAACGTCTGGCCGCGATATCATTGATGGGCTAGATGGCGACGATACAATTGCTGCGGGCGGCGGCGCTGACCTGGTGTTTGGTGGTGCTGGAAATGATTACCTTATGGGCGAGGCCGGGGCCGATAAAATATACGGTGATACGGGCGATGATACGCTTATGGGTGGTACGGGTGCCGACCTTCTTGAAGGTGATGCCGGAAATGACACGTTCATTATTGATAGCGAAACCGGTGTCACGGACACAATTATTGGCGGTGCTGGAAGTGACACGCTTGATTTTGCGAATGCCACGGGCGCGGTCAACGTCACACTAAATAATGGCGGCACGATCAATGGTTCCGGTATTGGACTTTCAAATGTTGCGATTTCGGGCATTGAGAACATTGATGGTAGCCTGACTCAAGCCAACACGCTCACCGGTGATGACAATGCCAACGTTCTTTCGGGTGGTAATGTTGCTGATACGTTAAGTGGTGGTGCAGGCAATGATGATCTGAGCGGTGGGGCAGGCGACGACACACTGACCGGTGGTACAGGCAACGACGATCTGAGCGGTGGGGCAGGCGACGATACACTGACAGGTGGTGAAGGTGCTGACATGGTTGATGGTGGCGCAGGCACAGACGTTGCGGTCTATGCGGGTCTTCGATCCGCTTATGATGTTACGGCATTTAATGGTGTCTTCACAGTCACACACATTGCAACGAACGTGTCAGATGAGGTCACTAATGTTGAGTCTCTTAAATTCGACGATACCAGTCTAAGTCTATCCGTCGTTAACGAAACCAATGGTTCAGGGTTCGTAGACGGTAGTGATTTTGGCGACACGATCACGATGACGGGCGACGGTGACGTCGATGGTTTTGGTGGCGACGATATCCTCAAGGTTGAGAATCCATCAGCATCGCCAGACTTGGACGTCACGCTACAAGGCGGTGAAGGTGACGATGTTTTAGAGGTCGATAACTTGACCGGAGACACGGGTGTTGTCGCGCGATTTGACGGCGATGTCAGTGATTTCAATATTACCGAAGATGGCACAAACGTCCGCGCACCGTTCGAGACAGTCCAATCTAATCTGGATACGGCATTAGATTCCATTATGGGATCGGATCGGGCGGGAACGAGCTCAGGTTTGTTTTATAATGCTACTCAATTCGCAACCAACAATAGTGGTGATCCGTTCATCAGTGGAAACTCTTCTGTATTTACGCTGTCGACAACTACAGATATTGCCACGCAAATTTCCACATTGGATTCACTCATTAGTGGCGCTGGCGTCGACACGACAGCCGGTGAAAGCTATCGCGCCATCCTGCAGTCTATGCAGACAGAAATGAGCAACGCGGTTTCGGATTCGAATGATACATTTGATGTGCGTGTGACGGAACTGAACGCGATCCCAACTGCGGATCGCACAGAGCGCGACGATATTCAGCAGGTACACATTGAAAGTAACGTTCAACCAACGTTGGTATCTGTGTCGATGATCACGAACCTGATTTCTGCTGAAACTGTGAACAACAGTAACCTTGACCAACTTGGGAACTCCGACCCATCGACGGATCATCTTTTTTATAATGTAACGGATAGTCATACGGCAGATGGAGACGAGGGAAGCGATACCTTAACGGATATCAAGACTCTCGAATTCGAAGGCGGAATCAAGCTTGATGTGACAGCGGCGAGTACTGAAGGCGATGCTGCTGATGACACACTCTCGGCTGGTTCTGGCACGAATGTGTTATTTGGTCGTGATGGTAATGATGATCTTATAGGCTCGTCTGTTGACGATCTGTTATCTGGCGGCGCTGGCAACGATAACCTTGATGGTGGGGATGGCGATGACCAACTCGCAGGTGGCCGCGGCGATGATACGCTGAGTGGCGGCGTCGGAAGTGATCTTCTTGTTGGCGGTGCAGGCGACGACCGACTAATCGGTGGTAATGGGATAGGTAATGACAGTTATAAAGGCGGTGATGGTACGGATACTGCAGTATTCTCGGAGAGTATCACAGGCTACAGTTTCACACCTACGCTTGGCGCTAATGGCGAGATTGCTTCACTTGCTGTTGGCCATAGTAGCGGTGTAAATTCCGGTGTTGGCACATTAACAGATATTGAAACTCTTGAGTTCTCTGACTACACGGTCGATCTGACAAAGTTTGAGAGCCAAGGCACTGCAGACGATGATTTGCTGTTGGGTGCGGGCGGTTCAGACACGTTCACGGCGGGTGCTGGCAATGACCAGATATTTGGTCAAGACGGTAATGATGTCCTCGACGGTGGTGCTGGAGATGACTTGCTCGTCGGTGGCGCTGGTGATGACCAATACAAGCTGTCCGCAGGCGTTGACACCATTGTTATGGGTGAAGGCACGGACGAGCTAGTGTTCTGAATCACCTAAATTACAGGGTATAGGTTTTTGAGTTTGATGCGGGCCTGATGATTTGTAAATTGCCAACTTGCT
>WASW01103199.1_pt1 | contig 11332 bp, 15 predicted proteins | sample 5698521 | NCBI WGS metagenome assembly WASW01 (sample SAMN11175560, study PRJNA528189) | sponge metagenome | isolation source: marine sponge | host: Leucetta | place: Antarctica: Western Antarctic Peninsula, King George Island | collected 2013-01
CCGCTTCAATAACCCCTCCGATAAACACATCCGGGATTTTATCGCTGAACGTGCCCGCATCCTTGCGGTGGTGGGCTTACACGGCAACACCTTCAAACCGCACACAGGGACAAAAACCAGCGTCTTATTTGTGCAAAAATGGGATGAGACACTTTGTCCAAAAATAGAGGATTATCCCATATTTTTTGCTGCAAGCGAGAAAGGAGGGAAAGATAACTCTGGTGATTATGTTCATCTCAAAAACGAACACGGACAGGACAAACTAGATAAAAACGGCCATTTGATCGTTGAGCATGATTTGCACAATCACGATGGAGAATTGCAAGACGGCATCGCCGAAGGTTTTATTGAATGGGCAAAAAGTGAAAAGTTGAGTTTTTGGCGGGGAAAGCCCTAAGCCCTTTTGACAACGAAAAGTTGCAATCGCTGTTAAAAGGGCTAGGGGTGCAGGTTTCTATTGTTCAATTCAGTGAAAAAGAACCTATTACTTTACGCTTTGATGCAGAATATTACCTTCCAATTTTTTTAGAGACGGAAAAGAAATTAAAGCGCAGTAAGTGGGACTATTTAGAAAATTTAACTATTTCAATAAAAAGTTTTGGAGCGTACTCGCTTTGCAATCAAATTGAGTACAAAAATACTGGTATCCCTTTCCTCAGGTGTAAAGATATAAAGGATGGTTTGATTGATTTTTCTGACGTTCTTTACATTGATTCTGATGCAAACAAATTACTTTGGAAATCCGAAATTATACCTAAAACTGTTTTATTCACTATGTCAGGGACAGTGGGAAATTCTGCAATCGCTACTGAAAAAAATAGGTATCCAATAAATTCAAATCAGGACATTGCAAAAATTATAACTAACGAGAAATTGAACCCGTACTATTTTTCAATTTTCTTAAAAACTCTATACGGAAAACGACAAATAGACAGATTGCCAATAGGTAGCGTTCAACAACATATATTTTATGGCAGATTAAAAAATTCATTATTCCATTGTTTTGCAATAAGTTTGAATCAAATATAGAAAGTATCTTCAAAAAGTCTTTATCCTTTCAAAACGAATCTGTTGAAGCTTATAAACAATCCCAAACCCTCCTCCTCGCCGAACTGGGATTTACCGACTGGCAACCCAAACACCAACTCACCTTCGTTAAAAACTATTCCGATACCCAACAAGCCGAACGCATCGATGCGGAATATTTTCAACCGAAATACGAGGAAATTATTGAAGCCATCAAAGGCTATTCGGGCGGATGGGATACGTTGGAAAACCTATTTCATATCAAAAAATGTATTGAAGTTGGAAGCAGTGAATATCTGGATGAAGGTGTGCCATTTGTTCGAGTAAGCAATATCAGTCCATTTGAAATATCGGAAGAAAAATATATTTCAGAATCACTTTATTCTGAACTAACACCCGACGAACAAGATATACCCTTTGAAAAATCCAAGAACCATCAACCACAACAAGGCGAAATACTATTCAGTAAAGACGGTTCCCCTGGCATTGCTCATTACCTGAAAGAAAAGCCCAAAAAAATGATCCCATCTAGCGGCATACTCCGATTAAAAAATAAAACCGATAGGGTGAACAATGAATATTTAACTTTAGTATTGAACTCAATACTGACGCAAGAACAAGTCAACCGCGATGTTGGCGGATCAATTATTCTTCATTGGCGACCAGACCAAGTAAAAGAAACGGTTATCCCCATTCTTTCAGAAGCAAAACAAACTCAAATCCAGCAAAAAGCCACTGAATCCTTCAACTTACGGAAGCAATCAAAACATCTTTTGGAGTGTGCAAAACGTGGGGTGGAAATGGCGATAGAACAAGACGAGCAAACAGCGATGGAGTGGTTGGAAAGTGAAACTAAGGACTTGAACCATTGAGAAAACTACTTTATTTTATAGTTACTCATTGTAGAAAATTGATCCTGATCTGCCTAAGCATTTGTTTTAAATCACAGGCATTGTTAGAAACTTATACTCAATTTGAGTCTTATCCGAATTTAGAAATGATTCCCTCTAGAAAATTAAAGAACCCTCCTATTACAGAAGCTTTGATAAATTTTCAGGTGGTTCCTTCTTCTGACTTTGACGTGAAACAATTTTCTCCACTGATAGACCAGCTGAAAGATGAGTTCCCTCAGTTTCAGGAATATCGTAAATATGAAGAGGTTTTTGGGGTAGACGAGGGGAAACCCATCTCAAATTTTGCTGAAACTGGAATGGAGGGTTTCATTTTCAAATCAGAGAACAATACCCATGTCGCTCAATTCATGCTAGGGGGATTTACCTATAATCGTCTGAAACCCTATCTTTCTTGGGAAAATATTTGCGAAAAGGCTCAGGGACTCTGGGAAATATATACTGAGATAGCATCTCCAGAACAGATCAATCGCATCGCCGTTCGTTATATCAATCACCTTGTTTTTCCCTCATCTGTATTTGATCTAGAGCAGTATTTAACAGAACCTCCTAAGATTCCAAAACCTCTCCCACACTTGTTGCACAACTTCTTGAATAGGATTGTGATTCACGATGATCAGAAAGATCTCTGGGCTAATATCACTCAGGCATCCGATAGCCTTGAACCCAATACTGCCAAGATCATTTTAGATATTGATGTCTATCAGGATCGGGTGTTTGAAATAGATGATCCTGAAATATGGTCTGTATTTGAACACCTACATGAAATGAAAAATCAGATATTTTTTAGTAGTTTAACTAAAAAAGGAATGAGTTTGTTTGAATGACTTCTCTTGCTATTGCTACAAATTTTGTGCTCTCCACAAGTTATGGGATGAGCGCTGAGGCACAAAAAGTACAAAAAAATTATTTTGAAGTACAACAGGATCGAAGGCAAAATCGATTGTATCGAGATCCATACTGGGCATTGAGGAATGCGGCTGAAGAATGCAGTCAAGAGGATTGGGATGGTTACGGTGCCAAAAGAATTGATCGGAAATCTTTTGAAGAATCTCTAAGATTTCTTGAGTATCTTCCAAGTACCCTACCCACTCCAGAAGTTTCCGTAGAACCTGATGGCATGGTAGCCTTTGAATGGTATAAACGATCTCGGTGGGTATTTTCTGTGAGTTTTGGAACAAACAAAGAAATTATTTATGCAGGTCTGTTTGGAAACAGTAAAACGCATGGAACTGAATACTTTGGTGAGGAAATGCCTCAAACCATTTTAGATAATATCCGTAGAGTCAATTTATAGAATTCTTAACATGCCTGCCTCAGATATTTCTGCACATGAAATTTTGGCTCGTTTTCTTGTCCAAAGTAATCAATTCGGACTCGGAAACAATCGCGTGAAACCTAATGCCTTCATGCCTCATCCTGACAGAATGGATCTCTCTGTTTTTCGAATTGAAGGGCTTGAAGACGAAGAAACCTGGAGGATTGGAGAAGAACATGTAGCAACACCCAGAGATAAAAAACTTTATGGGGCTGGAAAAATTGCTGCTTCATCTTTCCAAAAACATCAGCTTCATGTTGTATCAAACGAACCTCCTGCCCGACATGCTGACATTTTAGATTGGCCCAAGGAAAAAGATGCACAAAAACTCATTGCTCTTGAACTATCCTCAGAAGCTACTTTGGTTTTGAAATCCTAGCATTGCTTTTTCCACTCCTTACTATCCTTTCAATCAGATCGCTGATTTTTGTGATCAGCATTTTTTTAATCTGTATGGAAAGGAGTTTTATGGAAAACTCAAAATCATTTTAGAAAAACTGACTCAACATAAAGAAGAATGAGAACAAACAATTCAATTTTGACATCCTGATGGCAAACCCACCCTTCGCCGGAGACATCAAAGAAAGACGGATTCTGCACAAATATGAATTGGGTTTTAATGAGAACGGCAAAGCCCAAAGCAAGGTCGGGCGGGATATTTTGTTTATTGAAAAAAATCTCAATTTTCTCAAGCCCGGCGGTCGTGGGAACACCTTCAAACCTCACACCGGCACGAAAACCAGCGTTTTATTTGTACAGAAATGGGATGAGATACTTTGCCCGAAAGTGGACAACTACCCAATCTTTTTTGCCGCTAGCGAGAAAGGCGGAAAAGATAACTCTGGAGATTATATCCATCTCAAAAATGAGAACGGACAAGAGAAATTGGACAAAAACGGCCATTTGATCGTTGAGCATGATTTGCACAATCATAATGGAGAACTAAAGGACGGCATCGCCGAAGGCTTTATTGAATGGGCAAAGAGCGAAAAACTATCATTTTGGGAGAGCACATGAGTATCGGAAAAACTATTACCACCTACTTAATCGACGCTAACCCGCAAGGTATTAAGTCCGTATTTATATCTAATCGTATTTGCCAATGCTTAGCCATTCCGCGCGGGTTATTAAAAGAAGCAGGCAAACGCTTAGAATTAAAGCGTCCATCTCTATACTTGCTATTGGGTGATGAAAACCTCGCCTACATTGGCGAGACAGAAAATTTCTTAAACCGCATCGACGACCATAACTCTAAAAAAGATTTCTGGAATGAAGCCATTGTGTTTAGTGCTAAGGATGAATCGCTCAACAAGGCTGATGTTAAATATCTGGAATATCTCGCCATTCAACAGGCAGGTAAAGCTAAAATCTATAATCTGGATGAAAACAAAACATCGCCTGCCAAACCCAGCATGTCCGAGCACCAGCGAGACACAGTCATTGAGTTTTTTCAGGATGTGCAAATCCTCTCATCTTTTTTGGGCTATCGTTTGTTTGAGGAACAACAACGGCAGTCCAATACTATTTTTTACCATTGCAAGAATGCTGAAGGTACAAATGCAAAGGGCACTTATGAAGAAAAAAACTTTCGTGTGTTAGCAGGCTCACAATTACGAAAAAACCCCGTACCATCTTATGGCCAAAAAGCGAAACGTCGAGCAAACACCACCGAAGAAGGCAAGCATCTTATTTTAAATAAAGATGTGATCTTCTCATCACCAAGTGCCGCTTCTAGCTTCTGTTTGGGACGTAGTTCAAATGGCTGGAATGACTGGAAAGACAAAAAAGGTCGCACGCTTCACGAAATCATTCGAGGCAAGCAATGAAAACAGCCAAACTCGATAAAAACGGCCATTTGATCGTCGAACATGATTTGCATAATCACGATAGCGAATTGCAAAACGGCATCGCCGAAGACTTCATCGACTGGGCAAAAAGTGAAAAACTTAGTTTTTGGGTGGAGGGGTAAGGATGGAAAAATCAATTGTAAACTACTCGAAGCTCACAAAAAATTCTGGATAAGGAGGCTGGGTATTTTTCAGCAGATTCTAGAAATCCGTCAAAAACAGTGGCCTCCCTAATTTTCTCTTAATTTTTTTATTTCTTGGCTCGTTGGCCATAGAGAATTTTTCTGCTTTCATCCGTCATCTCTGCTGGTTTGGCGCGGTATTGCAGTCCGATTTCAAATGCCTTGATCACAGCCGGTCGCGCCTCAATCGTTTCAAACCAACGTTTCAGATTGGGAAACTCATTCAGATCCTGACCTTGCCGCTCGTATGGTTTGATCCAAGGCCAACACGCCATATCTGCAATGGAATACTCTCCCGCCAAAAATTCGCGATCTGCCAAACGTTTGTCCATCACGCCATAAAGACGATTGACTTCATTGGTGTAACGATTGATGGCGTATTCAATTTTGTCCTCGGCATAGAGACGAAAATGATGCGCTTGCCCGGCCATTGGCCCCAGCCCTCCCATCTGCCACATCACCCATTGCATGACCTCCACTTTTTCTCGCGTCTCTTGTGGGAGGAAACCTCCATACTCTTCAGCGAGATATTGCATGATCGCCCCTGATTCAAAAATACTGATCGCCCCTGATTCTCCTTCATGATCAACAATGGCCGGCATCCGGTTGTTCGGGGCAATTTTGAGAAAATCGGGTTCAAACTGTTCGCCTTTATTGATATTGATCGGAATGATTTGATAAGGCACTTCCAATTCTTCCAGTAAAATCGTGATTTTATGGCCATTAGGAGTCGGCCAGTAATAGAGATCAATCGGTGTTGTCATTGTTCTATTTCATGGTTAGAGGGGTTGAAAATAGGAATCATTTTTTTAAAAAATCAGAATACTATATTTTTATAAGTTAGACAAACCAAACCCGGCAACGGCTTTTTCACTCAACGCCTACAAACGTTTTCGAGCATTCCAATCATAAGAAAAATCACTGGAGCGGACTTGTTTGCCATTGGAAAAATATTTGCCAGTCACGACATTATTGTCAAGGAACAGGGGGAAAGTTGGAATTTGAAACGGAGGCAGGAGAACATTTTGGGAAGTTGCTTTTTCAGTTTTTCCCCAACCTTTTCGACAAGGCTGGGGAGGCTCATCAAGAGCAAGCGGGAAAACTTAGTTTTGCCAAAACCACTTATTGACTTCTACTTTTGCTTCTACTCGGTTCGTGCCGATATCCTTGAGGGCAATTTCGTTCATTGTTGATAATTGCCTTCGCCCTTGAGATCTCTGAACCCAAGAATTGAGAAGCGCTCTGCTCGCCTTTAAGGAGGCAAAAAGACCACTCCTCTGATGAAATGAAGTCACCTCAGCGGAAGTTTTTTGGAGCAATCCAAAACGAAAATCCCGTTCTGCGCCATTCTCCAAAAAAAATTGAGAGCTGTCAAAATTATTTTTTAAGGCTGTCTCACGAAACGTGCCTCTTTCTTCCGTTCTCTGATAACTTTTCTGTTCCTCAATCATCTCTAAAATAGAGGTCTGATCCATCTCATCAATTTTATTAAGGGGCTTTACAAAATCTTTAGGTTCGGTGACGACTGCATCATATTCCATCGGTTCTCCTTATTTTTAATAGGATAAAAACTCATTCAGCGCTTGGGCTTTTATATAAATTTTACTTATTAGTGCTTGATTTTTAATATGGATAAAGTATCTTATTTTAAAGGTCGTGACAAACGATTGTTGCTTATACTATGGATAACTAAAATTTATGGATAACAAATGCGTATTGAACTCCCTCCCTTAAATGGTTTCCATGTTTTCGAGTGTGCTGCTCGGCATTTGAGTTTTACACGAGCGGCCAAAGAATTGTATGTGACCCAGGCCGCCGTTAGCCAACAAATCAAACAATTGGAACAAAACCTGGGCTTCAAATTGTTCCATCGCCTGACTCGTCAACTGGCCTTAACCGATGAGGGGAAACGCTTGGCAGAAGAGGTTCGCACGTCCTTGACTCGCCTAGTGGATGTCATCAATGAGCTACAAGAAGATGAAGACAATGGGGTTTTGGCGCTGAGTATCCTGCCCAGTTTTGCGATGAAATGGTTGATTCCCCGCTTGAATGATTTTAATCAAAAGCACCCTGAAATTTTGCTCCATTTCCATACAGAAATGCGCATGGCTGATTTCATGACAGATAAAGTCGATATGGCGATTCGCTATGGGCGTGGGGGCTATGAAGGTTTGAATGTCACTTACATGATGAAAGACGAAATTTTTCCCGTTTGCAGTCCTCAGCTTTTGGAAAAAAGTGAGCCGATCCATCAACCTGAAGATTTACTCAACCATGTTCTGTTGTACTATATAGAACAGGATCAACTCCCGATTCCTCATCGTGATTGGGTCACCTGGTTCAATGCTGCTGGGGTGAATGTGACCGATGTCGATTTTAATGAAGGGATGGCTTTCAGTGCCACTCATATCGTGTTAGAGGCGGCGATTACAGGAACCGGAATCGCATTGGGGAGAACAGCGCTTGTTTCAGAAGATTTGGCGGCAGGGCGATTGGTTCGCTTATTTGATTACCATGTTCAATCACAAAATGCCTATTACATTGTCTCACCTGAAGCGATTGCAGAAACCTTCAAAATCAAAACCTTTCGGGAATGGCTCTTAGCACAAGCCGGCACCTGACGATCAAGCTCTGCTCCCCCTGTTTAAATTGCTTAAATGCTCACTTTTGATGAGAGGATTGCCTTTCTGTCGGTTTCATTGTAAATTTGACCAGTTTCAGTATTTCATTTCTGTCACACCATTTCTAAGGAATCATCATGCTCAATCCTGATCAAGCCAAACAAATTGTCTTAGAACATACGACCCTCAAACCCCCTCAGCATGTGGGGCTGGAGGAAAGTTTGGGTTTGGTATTACAGGAAGACATCCGAGCCACTTGTGCCGTTCCTGCTTTTAACAACTCCGCGATGGATGGCTATGCCGTTTTGGCAAACGATTTAATTGATGCGGCTCCAGACTCACCAGTCTCCTTAGAAAAAATCGCTTATATCCCAGCAGGCATCCGCGAAGAACGGGTTCTGCAATCCGGTCAATGTTATCAAATCGCCACAGGCGCAGAACTGCCTCCGGGAGCCGATGCGATTGTGATGCAAGAGCAAGTCACAGTGGCAGGCAATCAAATTCACTTCTTGCATGGTCCCAAAACAGACGAACATGTTCGCTTCAAAGGAGAAGACATTCAAGAAAATCAAACGGTTGTTTCTCGTGGAGCCTTGATTGGCCCAGCTCAGATTGCTCTCTTGGCAGCTTTCGGTTACGCCAAAGTTTTAGTCCAATCTCCTCTGGAAGTCGTGATCATCACCACTGGCAGTGAATTGATTGATGTTGATTCTCCTTTGGAGCCAGGAAAAATTCATGATTCCAACAGCTATATGTTTGCCGCCCTGGTTCGGGAAGAACACTGCCATTGCCACCGAGTTGGCATTGTTGAGGATGACCCAGAATTGTTGTACGAAGTTCTCAAAACCCATCTCAATGCCGACATGATCGTTATTTCAGGAGGCGTTTCTGTCGGGGATCGTGATTTTGTCAAAGAAGTGCTCAAGAAAGTCGGAGTTGAGGAAATTTTCTGGAAGGTTCGGGTCAAACCAGGAAAACCATTTTTCTTTGGAAAAAAAGGACAAAGCCTCGTTTTTGGGATGCCAGGCAACCCGGCCTCTGGTTATGTCATTTTTGAAGAATTTGCCCGTCCAGCGATCCGCAAAGCGATGGGGCATGTTCTCCTGGAAAAATCATTGATAACCGCTACTTTAGAAAAACGGATTACCGAACGAACCATCAGACGACAATATTTAAGAGCACAGCTGAGAAGAGAGCAGGATCAATACTCTGTCAAACCCCTACCAACGCAAGGCTCTCACAGCCTGAGTTCTTTGGCCTGGTCCAATGCTTTGATCATTGTACCAGAAGATTCGGAAGAACTCCCGGAAGGCACTCAAGTGCAGGTGCGCCCCCTCGCCAATACCATCGGAATGCCATCATGACTGAATTCACCCACCTCTCAAACGATGATCTGCCCAGAATGGTGGATGTTTCTCATAAAGCCGCAACCGAACGAAGAGCGGTTGCCGTTTCGCGAATTCGCCTGGGTAGCGAGCTTGCCCAAATTTTGCGGGAGACTGGCAGCACTAAAAAAGGCCCTGTTTTTCAAACCGCAGTTGTCGCCGGAATCCAGGCCGCTAAGAAAACTTCTGAACTGATTCCGATGTGCCACCCCTTGCCTCTTTCCAGTGTCAAAATTAAGATTACGCTGGAAAATGAAACGGCTTTGATTGAGGCAATCGCAAAAACGAGTTCCTCGACCGGGGTTGAAATGGAAGCCCTCACGGCGGCTTCTGTTGCGGCTCTAACTTTGTATGATATGTGCAAATCAATCTCCAAATCTATGGTGATTGAAGCGACTTATTTGCTCGAAAAAACCGGTGGAAAATCCGGAGATTTCCGACACCCCCTCCAAGATTAGCAATCTCGACATGATGGTTGTCTCTCTTTTCCTAGCTTTCCCTGAGAACAGTTTATGAATGAGTTTTGGCAGGTGACGGCATTAGAAAAGGAGGCTCTCTGGCTCTCTTTGAAAGTGGCTTTTTGGTGTATGCTGGTGAGCCTGCCTCTCGGCATTATTTGCAGTTGGATTTTAGTCCGTTATCAATTTTATGGAAAAATTCTCTTGGAAACGCTGGTTCATTTGCCCTTGGTGGTGCCACCGATTGCGACAGGATACGCATTGCTGGTTCTCTTTGGGAAACAAGGTTTTTTTGGCTACTGGCTCGATACTTATTTCGGAATCAGTTTTGCTTTTTCCTGGAGAGGCGCGGTTTTAGCCTCCCTGATTGTTTCCTTTCCTTTGATGGTCCGCTCCTTGACGATTTCACTGGAAGCGGTGGATCGGGGCTTAGAAGATGCTGCGAAAACACTGGGGGCTGGTTCTATCCGCGTTTTTTTTACAATCACCCTGCCTTTGATTGTTCCCGGAATTTTGAGTGGAATGATGTTAGCATTTGCGCGGAGTCTTGGAGAATTTGGCGCAACCATCACGTTTGTTTCTAGTATTCAAGGAGAAACGATGACGCTCCCCTTGGCCCTCTTTAATTTGATTCAGCAACCCAATACCGAAAACGCGACGCTCCGTTTGTTCCTGCTCTCCGTCGGGATGGCGGCCATCGCATTACTCTCCAGTGAGCACTTGAATCGTTGGGTTCAGAGAAACAGGGCTGGTTGAAAATCGTTTCCAGAGCAACGGAAGAAACGGCCCTCTTTCAATTTTTGGGATGCGGTTTTGACGTTTCTCTCAAACATGTTTGAAATTCTTTTTGATCCAGCAGAGTGTGTCCCGTTTCAATCCCACATGCCCCATGGTTTTTCCATAGCCATCGCGGGGAAATTCCTCGAATTTTCCTTTTTGCAAAGTGCCATCAGCAGGGTCATAAAACAAGTATTTCACTTCGTGCCCATCAAAACTATACGCTTTTGCCCAGACGAGCCGCTCCTCATTCATTTTTTGAAAAGAAGCATCCGAACATTCGATCACCCGCCCGTTCATGCTGGCCGGGATATAAAATTCTCCCAGCGTTGGTAATTTTTGAAAGACTTGTTTCTTGCTCATCCCTTTTGAAGAAAATTCGGCCAAGGCTTCCTTGATTTCATCAATCAAATTTTCTTTCCGAAATTTACTGGATAGGTGAAGGGGCGACGGTTTTGACGATTCTTGATTTTCCGAATCAAGCCCTTTGACATCATCGAGCATCCCTTTTTGATACAATATATCGGATAATCTTCCCATGGTGTTCCCTCTCTATTTCTGTCAACCGTAGTATTGCAAAATCAAAAACTACCATTTCACTTGAAGAATGTGAAATTTATTTTGAAGAGACGCAGGTGGTTTTTCTCTGCCATTTTTTTTGTTTTAAATAATCGGGTTCTGTGTAATATTTGGCAATCATACGATCCGTTCCAGATAAATAATTCGGTGATGCTGACGTCCTTGGTCGAAAAAAATCGAGGCCGGACATCACCTCATTTCCAGCAAATGACTATTAGAAAGAAGGAC
>WASW01072462.1_pt1 | contig 11325 bp, 7 predicted proteins | sample 5698521 | NCBI WGS metagenome assembly WASW01 (sample SAMN11175560, study PRJNA528189) | sponge metagenome | isolation source: marine sponge | host: Leucetta | place: Antarctica: Western Antarctic Peninsula, King George Island | collected 2013-01
ATTGCTTGCATTATATCAGACAAAAACAACAATTCATCCCTTATATTCAATGAATTAGAGTTTCTGAGCAGGCTCTAATTAGGAACTATATTGACGGGCGGCGGTCAGGGTTTTTAATTAAACGTGCCGCATCAAACCGGCGCAGTTTGTTTGTCGCGATAATTGCCCGCAAGGTCTTAACGTAACCCTCTCCCCGTTCAGAATAACTTGTTAATTGTTCTGCGAGCTTCAAACCATCAACCGCATCACCCCCGCTTCGTAATTGATTGCGACGTGCCCTTAGCTTCCGATAGGCTCGATGCGTATTCAAATTTCGTGCATACGCCCGAACGGACTGAAGCAGACTATCAAACGCCTTAATGCGGTGAGTGCGTCCTTCATCACGTTGTTTGGGGGTGATAGCTTGAGTAGACTTTGACGTCGTCCATTGACCAAACATCGCATTCCCTTCGCGGACGAACCGTGACGATCCCCAACCACTTTCTTCCGCGGCCTGCGCCAACGCCAGCGACGGCGGGATAATATCAACGCGCTGCATTAACGCTGCCAAGTCACCGCGCCTGGTTTTGTACCGCTCAAACATAACAATCAACCACAGGCGATCCACGGGGCCAATTTTATCGCCTCTGTTTTTAGATTTCCGTAACTTACTTAGGCGAGCGCGGTCCTCAACAATTTCTTCATTAACCTGAAGGACCAGCGGCAGGACCGTTTTAAAAAACAAACCCTTGCGCTTTTTGGTCTCCAGCATTTTATCGATATCATCGGGCATACTTGCAAGAAATACGCGGGGAACTTCAGTTTCGCCGTTGGCAACCAGTTCGAGATCATATCCCATCTGGGTAAAGGTTCGTTCCAGCACGGCGGCCGAGTTAAGAGATTGGATCACATGCCCTGCATCGGGCGGACGAACCTCAACACCATCAAGAAGTGTTTCAGATCCCCGGGCCTTTGCCGGGATGAAACGGGGTTTGGTCAACGCGATCACATCAGGGGCACGGACCGGCATTTTAAGCACCGCTTTCGGGGACGCTGTTCCGCCTTCGGGTGGGCGCGTAGTTGCCGCGACCAACAATAGCGAAACCAGTGCAAATACCAAAAACAATGCGCTACGTTCAAAGATACGTGTCATGTCCGTCTTAATCCGTCACATTCCGATGAGTTGCCTGAATTATTCATCAGGCATCAACCCATTCAACTCAAAACCACTATTTCTTGGGGGAAATCCGTTCGTTCAATTCCCCACATAATGAACACAACGAAACATTTGGCCGGCACTCTACGAATGAGGTGCTCAATACCACATCTGAATAAAATATTCCAGCGGCTAAAGATATTTGTTGTCGCTCTACCGCCGGGTCAATAATTTCGAAATTTCAGAACTGGGGTGATGGCCGTTGGCGGATAGCACTTATTCGACAGCACGAACCTCCTGAACTTCCGGCACATAATAACGCAGCATGTTCTCAATACCATGTTTTAAGGTCGCGGTTGAACTCGGACACCCTGCGCAGGCGCCTTGCATGCGCAAGAAGACAACACCTTCTTCAAATCCATGATAGATAATATCGCCGCCATCCTGAGCAACCGCTGGCCGAACGCGGGTATCAATGAGTTCCTTGATCTGGCGTACAATACCATCATCGGCAGCGTCGTTTTCGCCTTCAGAAGTTTCTAAAACCCCATCAATAACAGGCCGTCCGGACTGAAAGTGTTCCATAATTGCGCCAAGGATAAGCGGTTTTAATATATCCCAGTTTTTGTCTTCCGATTTGGTAACGGTGACAAAGTCTGCACCTAAAAATACGCCCTTCACGCCATCGGTTGCGAAAAGGTTCATTGCCAATGGTGAGACATTGGCTTCTTCTACGGTAACAAAATTTGCCGTTCCAGTTTCCATCACCGCCTGACCTGGGATGAATTTTAGTGTGGCTGGGTTGGGTGTGCTTTCCGTTTGAATAAACATCTTGAACCTTCCTTCGTTATGCGCGCTGGCACAATTTCAATAATGTGTTCTCATTAAATGGGCCGATGCTGTCAGCGAGACAAGACTAAACTTCAGTTTAATTTGATCATTGGGCCCGTATTAAACCAACAATGTCATGAATTTCGGCAATAATTGGGGCGGAAATTTCTCTTGCCTTCAATGCACCCGCGCCCAGCAGCCCATCGAGATACGCCGTATCATTCATGAGCCGGCGCATTTCACCTTGAATTGGACCAAGCTGTTCAACCGCTATTTCGGCCAACGCCGGCTTGAACTGACCGAAACCCTGTCCGCCAAAATCGCTTAGAACATTTTCAACGGTATTGTCACTAAGAGCGGCATATATGGCGACAAGATTTGCAGCCTCCGGGCGCTCCGATAAACCTGCCGGTTCTGATGGCAATGGTTCAGCATCTGTTTTGGCTTTACGAATTTTTTTGGCGATGGTATCCGGATCGTCGGTCATCGTAATGCGCGAGGCCTCTGATGGATCGGATTTGCTCATTTTTTTGGAACCGTCACGCAGTGACATTACCCGAGTAGCCTCGCCGAATATCAGAGGTTCTACAATAGGAAAAGTTTCAGTTTTAAAATCGTGGTTAAATTTTGTTGCAATATCTCGGCACAATTCAAGATGCTGTTTCTGATCTTCACCAACCGGCACATGGGTCGCTTTATAGGCCATGATATCGGCCGCCATCAGATTGGGGTAAGCATACAGCCCAACCGAAACCCGCTCGCGGTCTTTGCCCGCCTTCTCCTTAAATTGGGTCATCCGATTGAGCCAACCCAACCGCGCCACGCAATTGAAGATCCAGGCCAGTTCCGCATGTGCAGGAACCTGACTCTGATTAAAAATGATATTTTCTGCCGGATCAACGCCGGATGCGATCATCGCCGCCGCCACTTCTCGAATATTTGCCCGGAGTTCCGCCGGATCCTGCCATACCGTTATTGCATGTAAATCTACGACACAAAAAATACACTCAAAATCGTTTTGGAGACTGACCCAGTTACGGATCGCACCAAGATAATTACCAAGATGCAGGTTACCTGTTGGTTGAATGCCGGAAAAAATGCGTTTCATATTGATCCCTTGTAGCGGGACCGAATACCCGCAATCAAATCTTAAACCCAGAATTGGCCATTAAAGCCGCCGTTTTATGACCCTCTGAGCCGATGTGGTCAAGCTGCATCACCTGATCGCCTTATGCTTTTGAGATCACGCCAACTCGCGGCGCCAAAAATTTGGGCCAAAATTGCAAAACCCAAAAATCCACCAACAATCAAAGCGACTAGCCCAATAATACGCTCGATCTCACTTCCAGATAATATCGGGCTGAGTAACTTCGCGCTGAAATACAGCGCAATTGCCATAACTGCGCTGACACAAAACACGCGATACGCACGGCGTATTAACCTGTCGTCAAACTGCAAATGCCCGCGCCGTCTCAAACCGATCGCCAGTCCAATCGCGTTTATCCACGCTGCGATAGAAGACGCAATGGCAATACCCGTATGTCCCCAAATCTGCATGAGGGTCAAATTTAGAACGATGTTAACAACCATAGAAACCGCGGCGATGCGCACCGGCGTTGATGTATCTTCGCGCGCGAAATACCCAGGGGCGAGCACTTTGATTAAAACATAAGCTGGCAAACCCGTCGCAAATGCGGCAAGGGCGTGGGACGTTGCCAAACTGGCGTCTGGGCCAAATTGGCCACGCTCGAACAGCACCGATACAATCGGCAAGGGAATTGCAATCAGAGCAAACGCTGCCGGAAGAGTGAGCAGTAACGCAAACTCAAGTCCTCTATTCTGACTATGCATCGCTTCAGCGTCCTGACCAGATGTCAATTGACGCGATAACATCGGTAACAATGCCGTACCAACAGCAACGCCAACAACACCAAGCGGCAACTGGGTTACCCGATCTGCGTAATACAAATATGAAACCGCACCATCGGCAACTAAAGTTGCTAGAATTGTCCCAATTAGAAGATTAATCTGATAGAGGCTGGCGCCAAATACCACGGGAAGAACCCGCCGACCCAGCATTCGTACGTGTGGGCTCAGCTTCGGGCGCACAAAATGAACAGCAAACCCTTCCTTTCGGCAATGATAAATCAGCCATAGAAACTGAATGATACCCGCGGCACTGACCGCCCAGGCCAATACATGCCCAGGTGTTTTGCCATGTTGCCCGAACACCAACAGCGCCGAGATAAAGGTCAAATTTAGCAATACGGGCGCCGCCGCCGCAGCTGCAAAGCGGTGCAGGGAATTGAGAACTCCAGACTGCAACGATACGAGGGAGATAAAAAATAGATAAGGAAAAGCTATGCGCGACAAATCGGTCGCAAGGTTCATTTTTCCCGGAACTTGGTCAAACCCGGGTGCCAATATCAACATTGCCCAGGGCATAATGATCTCAATAGCAGCGACAAATCCGGCGAGGATGATCGCTAAAACGGAAAATGCCTGATTGGCAAATAGGCGCGCCTTTTGATCACCCTCATTTTCAAGCACTCCCGAAAATATTGGCACAAATGCGGCGCTAAACGCACCTTCTGCAAACAGCCGCCGAAACAGGTTCGGAAACCGAAATGCAACAAAAAAGGCGTCTGCGACCATACCCGCGCCAAGAAAATTGGCGATCATTATGTCCCGGATAAAACCGAACACCCGGCTCAACATTGTGAAGCCGCCGACGGTTGTAATAGCGCGCATGAGGTTCATGAACCCTCAATAGCCGGTTTTTATGGCAACGAAAAGGCGTGCCTTACGAACACGCCTGGAATGGCGGCAGGTAATTATGCCGATGCTGAATTTTTGACGGGCGCGCTTCCCTTGCGCAGGGGTTTAACTTTAGGCGCTGGCTTTTTCTGCTCACTGTCAAACACCTTCAATAGGCGTCCGCGAGTAGACTTGATTTTAGGGTCATTCACCACTTTTAAACCAAATACGTCTTTTACATAAAAGACATCAACGACGCGTTCGCCATATGTTGAAATGTGGGCGCTGGAGATCTGTAGTCCGCAGTCTGTTAGGCAAGCGGTTAAATCAAAAAGCAATCCTTGCCGATTTTTCCCATTAATTTCGATAACGGTATGGTTTTGACTGGCTTTGTTGTCGATCAGCACGCGCGGCGGCACCTTAAACGCCCTAGCCCTGCCTGGTAATGCGGACTTTCGCGCTTTTGCCAGTTCGCGTTTAGGATTGATTTTACCCTTAATCGCGTCTTCGACCCGGGCGCGAAAGCGGACAAAGTCCTGACCATCACCAAACGCTTTTCCTTTAATGTTTTGCACCCAGAATGTATCCAGGGCCATGCCGTCGTTCATGGTCTGAATTTTGGCGTCGACAATGGACGCCCCGGATAAAGCCATAACGCCGGCAATTGCAGCAAACAGTCCTGGATGATCCGGTGCGTAGACGGTAATTTCGGATACGTCACGTTCAGGTTCCGCCCTGATCGTAATTGCGAACCCGTTATCCGCAGCGGCAGTGCTTTTGATCAGTTCAGCGTGACGCACGTGAGCATCCGTTCCCAGCAACAACCAATAACGATCCTGACCCCGGTCCAGGTGATGCCCAATTTCAGCGGGATCCCAATGCGTTAGTTGCTCGCTTAACTGCCGCTTGGCAAGGGCAACACGTTCTGTCCGCCGCGCCAGGTTTGACCCGCCGGACATGACCTCCTGAGCCCTCCAATAGAGTTCACGCAGTAATCCCGCTTTCCACTCGTTCCACACCGATGGTCCAACAGCGCGGATATCAGCAACCGTCAATATCAGTAACAGCCGTAATCGTTCCGGGGATTGAACGATTTCCACGAAATCAGACACCGTTTTAGGGTCTTCAATATCACGCTTAAAGGCAGTATTGCTCATAATCAGATGATAACGGACCAGCCAGGCAACCGTTTCAGTTTCCCACTCCGTCAACCCAAATCTTGGGCACAGTTTATTGGCAACCTTTGCGCCAAGGACTGAATGATCTCCGCCGCGACCTTTTGCAATGTCATGCAGCAAGACGCTTAGATATAACGCTCGCCGTGACTGCACTTCACCGATAACCGAACAGGCCACAGGATGGTCGGCTTCAAGACGCATTGTTTCGATGCCGTTTACAATTCCAATAGCCCGAATTGTATGCTCATCTACTGTATAGACATGGTACATATCATATTGCATCTGTGCCACAACACGGCCAAAATCCGGGACGAAACGACCAAATACCCCCGCCTCATTTAGGCGCATCAACGCCATATCCGGCTCTTCTCCGGTCAAAATGTCGATAAACAAATCATTCGCATGGCGATCTTTTCTCAATTTGGCGTCTATACGGCGTAAATTCTGCCCAACCAGGCGCAAGGCTTTGGGATGAACATCCAGACGGTTTTTTTGCGCCAATCGAAACAATTGAATCAATTTGACCGGAGATTTCGAAAATTCAGCATCAGAGGACACATTAAGACGCCCAGATTCCAGCGAAAAACCCTCAATTGATTTTTTGCGAAGGCGAAACGATGGCATCCATGTTGGCATGCGTTTCTTTTTGTGCTGATCTTCCAATACCGCGCAAAGGGTGCGGGTCAGATCCCCAATTTTTTTTGCATTTAGAAAATAGTGTTTCATGAACCGCTCGACGCCGCGCGTTCCAGCGCGGTCGCGATACCCCATGCCAATACCCAATTCTTCCTGTATACCAAATAACAGGCGTTCCTCCGGGCGGTTTGCGTGATAGTGCAGATGACAGCGTACTGTCCATAGAAACTTAGCCGCTTTCGTAAACTGTTTAACATCCTCTTTCGTCAACACACCTGCCGCGATCAGGCCTTTAATATCCTCCACTTGATACAGATATTTGGCGATCCAAAGCAGCGTCTGTAAGTCCCGGAGTCCGCCCTTCCCTTCCTTGATGTTTGGTTCGAGAACGTAACGGGTATCCCCCATACGTTCGTGCCGTGCATCTCGCTCAGCCAGCTTCCCCTCAACAAACTCCGGACCGGTTGTTGCGACGATTTCAGCGTTAAAACGTGATTTAAACTCTGTGAACAGGTCGACGTTGCCCCATAACCACCGGGCTTCAAGAAGGCTGGTGCGGATCGTCATATCATCACGCGCCATTCGCAAAGCCTCGTCGGTAGACCGCGTAGCGTGGCCTACTTTAAGCCCCAGATCCCACAACATATATAGCGTAAATTCAACGACTTGTTCAGAATGTGCCGTCAGTTTATAGGGCAATAAAAACATGATGTCGATGTCGGAATAAGGTGCCAGCTCACTGCGGCCATAACCACCCGTCGCAACCAGCGCCATCTGCTCACCGGTAGTCGGATTGGCTGCCAGGTAGACTCGCGTTAAAGCAAACTCATGGATCGTTCTAACCAATTGATCAACCAAATAGGCGTTACCGCGCGTAACATCTATTGCCGAGATGCCGTCTTCAAGAAACCGGCGACGCATCTCATGCCACCCTTTTTGTTGAGTGTCTTTGAATACCTCTAGAATTTGCCCATGCGTTTTTGCTGTATACCCAGACCATTCCACAATCTCGTCAAGCTTAGCCACAAAATTTTTACGATCGATAATTTCGCGTGGTTTTATTACGTTGGGCATCAACCTCGACCTTTATGGAGTCTGTACATACTATTTTCATACATTGAATAGAGTAACTCGCTAATAAAATCTTGATAACTACTCGAAACAAATCAAACGGTTTGTCTTACTTGTGCCGATTCGCTTGCATGATTAAGGGGCCTTGTTTGACGTTATGCTGATTTCTTCCTTCATAATAATGCTAATAAGACTACCAAACATCTCCTAAATACTACAAATTTTAGATTGCCACTTCACTGAGCCTATTTAAATCATCTAACGGATCTTATTCATTTTCACGAATGGATTTAAGTTCATATAAAAGATCCAATGCGTCCTTTGGTGTCAATTCGTCCGCATTGATTTCGTCCAGTCGCAAATTAATAGCCGACGGTCCATCAGGCGGCATCATTTTAGGCGCTTGCGATGTTAGCGATTGGAAGAGCGGAAGATCGTCAGCAAGCTTCGCGATAGCATCAGATTGTTGATCTTTTTCCAAATTTGACAGTATCTGTTCCGCTCGTGCAATGACTTGACTTGGCAATCCGGCAAGATTACCAACGTGAATTCCATACGAGCGATCGGCGGCACCGGGCGCGACTTCATGGAGAAATATAACATCGTTTTTCCACTCTTTGACCCGCATGGTATGGCATTGCAACCGTTGTAGTTTCGTCGCCAATACCGTCAACTCGTGATAATGAGTGGCAAACAATGCGCGGCAACGGTTATTTTCATGCAAGTGCTCGACGACCGCCCAAGCAATAGAAAGCCCGTCATATGTTGCCGTCCCTCTACCGATTTCATCAAGAATTACAAAAGCCCTCGGCCCTGCCAAGTTTAGGATGGTTGCCGTCTCGACCATTTCAACCATAAAGGTGGAGCGGCCGCGCGCAAGGTCATCCGCGGCACCAACGCGTGAGAACAATCGGTCGACGATTCCGATCCGTGCTTGGTCTGCGGGGATGTATGATCCCATTTGTGCCATTATCGTAATCAAGGCACATTGCCTTAAAAACGTGCTTTTACCGGCCATATTAGGCCCGGTCAGCAACCAAACCTGAGAATTCCCTTCGCCAGTATCATCCGCACCCGCGAGATAACTGTCATTGGCAACGAACGATCCGTCATCTGCGGCCTCAAGCATTGCCTCGACAACGGGATGGCGTCCACCGGACACCTCAAATAGCGTCGTTTCATCTATCTGTGGGCGTACATACTTGCGCTCAATGGCGAGTTGAGCAAGGGCAGCCGATACGTCAAGACCGGCCAACGCCTGCGCGGTCGCGGCGATTTCATACGCGCGCGCTTGAACGTCACTATTTAGAGTTCCGAACATGTCCATCTCAAGCGCCAAGGCACGCTCAGCAGCGTTCGCAATCCGGCCTTCCAAATCAGATAGCTCAACCGTTGAATAACGAACGGCATTCGCCATCGTTTGGCGGTGAATAAACGGACTTTCCGGGCCGCTCGGCATGGAATCCATATGCCGCGCTGTGATCTCCACATAATACCCAAGGACATTATTGTGCCGAACTTTGAGGCCAGAAATTCCAGTTTGCTCGATATAGTTGGCCTGTAATCCTGCAATCAGGCGGCGACTTTGATCACGAAGCTCCAGCAATTCATCAAGATCAGCGGCATAACCTTTTTTAATGAACCCGCCGTCCCGCGTTTGCAGTGGCAATTCTTCAGCGAGTGCGTTGTCCAATAAGCTTACGAGATCTTCAAACCCACCAAGGGCCCCATTCAACTCCGCGATCCCGTGCGGCAAAATCAAAGATTGATCTTTAGCCAGCAGATCCTGCAACCCTGAAGCCAAAACAAGTCCGCCCCGGATCGCAGCCAAATCTCGCGGTCCACCGCGGCCGAGCGACAACCGGGACAATGCGCGCTCCATGTCTGATCCGCGCTTTAATGCGTCACGTACACCTTCTCGCAGACGGTCTGCCTCGCAAAAAAACTGAACCCGATCTAACCGATCGGCGATGGTGGCAGTATCCGTCAGAGGTTCTGCCAGGTGCGCACCAAGTAATCTTGCGCCCGGCCCGGTAATTGTTCGGTCCATCAGCCACAACAAACTGCCTTTGTGTTCGCCGCTAAGAGTAGATGTAAGCTCGAGATTTCGACGGGTCGCTGCATCGATCGCCATCACGGCACCTTCATGAACGCGGCGTGGGCGTTCAAGGCGCGGCATTTTGCCCTTTTGGGTGAGGCCAACATAGTCCACCAACGCGCCCGCTGCCGCGAGTTCCGCGCGCGAAAAATCACCAAAAGCATCAAGCGATTTAACTCGGTATAACGCCTCCAGGCGGCGAGCGCCCGATCCACTTTCAAATTTGATTGCGGGCAGCGGCATCAGGATATCCCGCCAATCGGCCAATACATCTTTTAGACCGTCCCGGCCAAACATCGTTTCTGATAGCAAGAGCTCTCCCGGATTGATCCGGGCGAGCGCCGCATCAAGTTCGCCGTCAGCCAAGAGCTGGATCAGAAAAGCTCCGGTCGATACATCAATCCAGGCGAGCGCATATTTTTGTTCAGCCTCGGCCAGGGACACCAGGTAATTATGCTGCCGGGCGTTCAGGAGTGTATCTTCCGTCAATGTTCCTTGAGTAATGATTCGTACAACTTCACGCCGCACAACGGATTTACCGCCCCGCTTTTTAGCCTCAGCGGGGGCTTCTGTCTGCTCACAGATGGCAACGCGATATCCGTGGCGGATCAGGCGGTTTAAATAGTTTTCGTGGGAATGTACCGGAACACCGCACATTGGGATATCGTTACCAAGGTGTTTTCCCCGTTTTGTCAACGCGATGTCGAGAGCCGCCGCAGCTTTTTCTGCATCATCGAAAAACAATTCGTAAAAATCGCCCATCCTATAAAACAGCAGACTTCCGGGGTGGTCTTCCTTGATCGCCATATATTGGTGCATCATCGGCGTAACCCCAGATGGTGGCGCCGACGATAAAGAGGAACGAGAGGTGCTATTTGGCTGAAGCTGGGACACGGCAGTACTTCTCAATTGAAATGAAGCGCACCTTACCATACCTGCCCCCCTGCCCATCAACACAAGATATGGGAATCGGGCTTTTATTCCAGGGCAGGCTTCGGCAAGATAACCGAACACGTTTTTAAGGAGGGTTGAAAAATGAACACCCATTTAAATCCGGGCCGAGAAGTCGTTGGTATTCTTACCAATCGCGATGATTTCGAAGCAGCTGTTAATGCCTTGCTCGAAGCCGGAGCGGAACGCAGTGATCTGAGCGTTTTGAGTTCGCACGAATCTCTGGCGGTTGCTGGAAAACCCGCTAAACCCTGGAAAGACGCGCTTACGGCACTGGTTGGCGAAATTAAATATGAAGGGCCGTTGGTCGCATCTGGTGCGATTTTGCTTGCGGGCGGGGCAACCGCTGCGGCAATTGCGGGGATCATTGGGGCTGCGGTTGGCGGGGCCGCTTTGAAAGAAGTGCTGGAAGAGGTCTCGGCTTCCCCCCATACAGAATCGTTTGCCCGTTCTGTTGATGCAGGAAGCGTAATTCTCTGGGTTCGCGTTGACGACAAAAGCGCGGAGACACGCGCAATTTCAATGCTGGAACAAAACAATGCTGTGAATGTGCACCTATATCGGCATAACGATTAATTTTTCAATTATACCCCGTTCACGTCAGAACCCGAAACCCCTTGGGCGATATGACGCGGAAATTATCGGATACATCGTCGCATAAACCGTCC
>WASW01053474.1_pt1 | contig 11254 bp, 9 predicted proteins | sample 5698521 | NCBI WGS metagenome assembly WASW01 (sample SAMN11175560, study PRJNA528189) | sponge metagenome | isolation source: marine sponge | host: Leucetta | place: Antarctica: Western Antarctic Peninsula, King George Island | collected 2013-01
TGCCATCTCCCGTATGGACAATGATAAGACCTTTACGCTTTTTGTTATCTGCTCCTGATGATTTTCTCATAAAGTAATCTCGTTAATTCCTTTTTGAAAGAAAAGGAAGTGGTTGGGGGATTTTAAAGTGGAGCCTGAAAAGAAATGGACCGCTTTTCTTTTGCCAGAAGTGAACGCTAGAAGGGGGTGGTGTGGTGGTTTTGCAGAATGCTTCATTTAATTTCTCCCTCGAGATGATATTCCGGCAGGTCTCCTGACTTTGGGCTATCTACTTTTCGCGCCTTCCCATCAAAAACGACAGTGGCATGAAGCGAATTTCGTACCCGATACAGTTGCGGGGCAGTGTTGGATTTACACCAAGCTTCCCTTGACCGGAAATGTTTTAAATTAAACTCCTATTATCTTTGATACCTCTTTCATGTTTACAGAATCTGTTAGCAAATCGGAAAGACGATCTAATTCATTTTTTCTGAACTGAGTGAAGTCGAAAGGCTTTGAAGGTTTGCTAACATTTCGTTGTTCTCTTATATAACAAAGTAACGCTTGACGAAAGAGATTATTGTCGAAAAAGCCGTGAAGATAAGTGCCTAGAACCGTTCCCCCTTGATTGATGATCCCAAAATTCATAGGGTTTTCATCCTCTGGGCTGGTAAATAGAGAACGATAAGGGGTTTTAAAAGTGGTTCGTCCCATATGTATTTCGTAGCCATGACAGGTCAACCCACTCTTGAAAATACTACTTTCTACAGTTGCGAGTTCAACCTGACGTGTTAGTTTTTCGGATTCGAATGTTGTTTCTAAATCAAATAATCCCAGCCCTGTCGATTCGTTATTTTGGCTTTCCAAATTTTGAGGATCGCGAATGATGTTGCCAAGCATTTGAAATCCTCCACAAATACCCATGACAAGGGAACTTTTTTTGTGACAATTTAAGATCGCTTTTTCCATCCCTTGTTGTTTTAGGTAGATCAAGTCGTCAATGGTGTTTTTGCTTCCTGGAAGGATTATTAAATCTGGATTCCCTAATTGTGAAGGATGATTGATATAGCGAACAGAAATAGAGGGGTCATAGGCCAAGGGAGAGAGGTCGGTAAAATTTGATATTCTTGGTGTCCAAATCACTGCGATATCCAAGACACCTTCGGCATCCGATTCTGCGTAATAAGACCATTTCGGGATGGAATCTTCTTCGTCTACCACCAGGTTCTTGGAGTAGGGAATGGTTCCGAGTACGGGTTTTGAAACCATTTCTTCAAATTGTTTTACACCTGGAATTAATAAATCGATATCGCCTCTGAATTTGTTGATGATGAATCCTTGCACACGGTTTTTTTCGCTCTGGGTTAGCAGGTCATAGGTTCCCTTCATCCATGCAAAGACACCGCCTCGGTCGATGTCGCCTACAATAATAACCGGGGTGTCTGATTGTTCTGCAATGAACATATTGACCAAGTCCCATTGTTTTAAGTTAATTTCCGCAGGGCTGCCAGCACCCTCGATAATAACCAGGTCGTATTGCTCTCTTAGTTTTTGCAGAGCAGAAAGAACAATTTTTTTGTGCTTTTCATGGAGTGCGTAATAGTTTTTGGCGTTGCGAGACTCACTCGGCTTTCCCATCAAGATAACCTGCGAATTATTATCTCCAGAAGGCTTCAATAATATGGGGTTCATCAAGACATCTGGGCTGACACCGCATGCCTCTGCCTGAAATACCTGGGCACGCCCCATCTCATCTCCGTTCTTCGTTACATAGGAGTTGAGAGCCATATTTTGAGCTTTGAAGGGCGCTACTTTGTATCCCGATTTAAAAAAATATCTACAGATGGCAGCGGTCAAAATACTCTTGCCAACTCCCGAACCTGTTCCCTGTATCATTAAAGTTTTAGCTGTCATTTAAGCAGACCGTTTTAAAAGCCAGACGAAAAAGGGCCCGCCTAACATAGCCGTAATGATACCCACGGGGATTTCTGTGGGAGCCAGTAAGGTCCGGGCAAATGTGTCGCAGATAATTAAAAAACTGGCACCGAATAGCATGGATGTGGGGATAAGTATTCTGAGATCAGGTCCGACAAAAAGTCGAACGATATGAGGGACGATCAATCCCACAAAACCGATAGGGCCGCAGGTTGCCACAACGGTTCCGGTGATGAGCGAGGCTGTGATGAATCCCACTTTTTGAATTCTGCCGACATTCACTCCACGGCTGGATGCAGAATGAACCCCGGTGCTGATAAGATTCATATCTCTGCTGATAAACATCAAAATAAATATTCCCCCAAATACTACAGGGCATACACTTAGAATTGTTTTGTAATCAGTGATGTCTAATCCACCCATAAGCCAGCGAATGATTTGGAATGACTGACCGAAGTCTGCCATATAATGAATAAACATCACCATGGCGGCAAAAAAGAAATTGGCGGTTACTCCTGCTAGAAGCAACACCGCAGTCGGGAACTCTCCGTGGCGAGTGCGCACCAGACTGAATACCAAAAAAATAGCGCCGAGAGAGCCTGCAAAGGAGAACAATGAAATTACTGAGAATCCCAGTATCGCAAAGTTTAAATTCAAGGCAATGGCAATCACAGCTCCAAGAGCAGCCCCGCTAGAGACACCCAATGTGAAAGGGGCTGCTAAATCATTTCTTAAAAGAGCCTGAAAAATAGCACCAGCGACAGATAATGCGGCACCTGTTAAGGCACCCAGAAGAATTCTTGGAAGCCGAACCTGGAAAAGAATGTTGGCATCCACATTGTTAGAAGTAGTCAGTGTGGATGAAAATGCCCGGGCCAGACTGATTTCGCTGGAACCTATCAGTGGCGTGATGCAAAGAGTAGCAAGGAATAATAAAAAAAATATTAAAAGGGTAGTCGAGTAAGACCGTAAATTCATATCAAATTGCCTGGTGCTGATTTCATATCACAGGATGGACCATAATGTGCCCATCTCTGGTGCTTAGGTCGATATCTATGCCATAGACTTGTTCAAGAATATCCTTTTCGAGTACCTGTTCGGGAGTGCCGTCACGCACGATTTCCCCATCGCTTAAAAGTACAAGACGGTTGCAAAATCGGGATGCGAGATTCAAGTCATGCATGGCAATAACCAGAGTCATATTGTGATTGGCATTCAGGTTTTTCAGGATATTTAAAATTTGAACTTGATACTTTAGATCCAATGCGGAGGTCGGTTCATCGAGGAGCATCATTTCAGGGTTTTGCGCCAACGCACTGGCTATCATGACACGTTGTTTTTCTCCGCCACTTATTTCATTAAAGTATCTATCGGAAAACTGCGAGGTCATTGTGGTTTCCATGGCACGCCGGGTTATGTCGAAGTCTTCCTCACTTTCAAACGATAAGGCCGAAAGATAAGGGTGTCGGCCCATCATTACAATTTCAGAAACTTTGAAAGGGAAAACCATAGGATGGTCTTGAGGAATCCATGAGACGGACTGAGCGAATAGCTTTTTGTTTATTTTTGATACGGAGGATTTTTTAAACTGAATAGAACCAGAGTCCGCTTTTAAAACTCCTCCCATGATTTTTAAGAGAGTAGATTTTCCAGATCCGTTTGGACCAATTAGCCCTATAAAGTCTTGCTTCTGAACTGAAAGGGAGAGGTCTTTCAATACCGGCGAGGTTTCATAGGTGAATGAAACACTTTCTGCCGCCATCAATTCTAGGGTCATGGGCTGAGGTTTTTCTCGATGCTTGTTTTTCTGGTTTGGTCTGCAAACAAATTGGGATGTATGGCTTTGGAAAATCGTTCGATGATTTTTAGAAGCCGAGGGCCCGGTATTAAAATATAATCAGTGCCTATAAAATAAATTTGTTTTTTTTTAACGGCTTCAATAGTTGGGAATCGATTCCACTTTTGAATTCTAAGATCAATTTCATTTTGCGACAGGTTTGATTTAGGACCGGCTTCAATTATGATTTCCGGTGATTTTTCAATAATATATTCTTTAGATAACTTGGGGTATCGAACTGGGGAGTCTCTGATAATATTGTTTCCCCCAGAAATATTCAAAAGCTCATTTAAAAAAGTGCCAGGACCTGCGGCATATAAATCACGGGCGGGGTCACTGCTATCTCCCAAGAGTAACAAGACCTCTTTTTTCGGCAAACCTTTTAAACGCTCCTGATAAAAAGCGATGCCGGTAGTTAGATGAAGAGCTAATTTGTTTGCTTGCTCTTGACAATTTAAGGCGACTCCCAGTTTTTTAATGGACTCAAAAATTTCCTCCAAATTCCCCATACGCAATTCGAGCGTTTTGATTCCTAAACTTATGGCGTTGTTATGAAGCCTTTGATTTCCAGGTTGATGAATGATCAAGTCAGGAGTTAAGGAAACTATTGTTTCCATGTTGGGATTGAGCATACCGCCAATACTTGGGAGTTGACAGGCATCTTCGGGATATTCGCAGAAATCTGTTACGGCAATCACTCGATCTTTCAATCCCAGTTCGAAAAGAGTTTCAGTGATAGAAGGTGAAGTGGAGATGATCCGGCTTGCGGAACTCACTTTTGTAGTGTCCGCCCAAAGGAGAGGTGAGGACGCAAAGAGGGCGATTGCAAATAAAATCGCTTGGGCAATACCAAGGCTTAAAAACGTATGATTTTTTTTTCTAAGAATTTGGACGTTGGTGTTGCTGAAGAAAAGTGAATTGAATATAAATGGTCTCACCGGAAGTTCCTCGTTCCAGCGAAATGAGGGGAGAGTAAAGTCGGGCTTAACTCACCTCAGGCCGCGAAGGTCTAGTTTAATAGGGTCAGAATCAGATGTTCTGGCTCCCGGATCAACCGAATTCACGCGCCTTCCCATTTGCAAACAAACAGTGGCAATCTGCGAGATTCGTCCCCGGTTACAGTGGCGGGTCCGCGACGGATTTTAACCGTCTTTCCTGTGACCGACCCCAGCGAATTTTATGAAGAATAACAAATTACTTGTAAAAGTCAATCCAGTGAGTCAGGGGTTGAGAAAAGTGCATACATCCGATAAGTTTTCCGAATTCAATTCATGCGACTGTGAAGTTTCCTTGACTTGCACTTGATGGCCTTTGTTCTTCATTTCTTCAAGTGCATAGTCCGCAAGAAAAGAGGGTACCACTTCATCGTTCTGGCCATAGACCCCAAGAATTTGCACTGGAGGTACTTTGTCTATGTTTGTTGGTGGAAGTTCAGGTAGAAAGCCACATACCGAAGCTATTTTAAAAATATTTTGTGTGCCTAGCAATGCGTATACAAGAGATGCTGCACCTCCCTGCGAAAATCCCCAAAGTGAGACGGTGGATTGATTGCCAAAATAATTGTGTGCCGATTGAATGAGTTTATCTGCGAAAACTAAAAAGGCTTCAACCGATTTTTGTTGGCTTGGCCCATCTTTCCACCAACTCCAGCGGCCTTCGCCAGCATCTACTGGCCCCTCTGGGAAAATCAGTATCGTGTTGTCGAGCTTCAATCGATTTCCCTGCACCAGCATATTTTCTGCTGTCGACTCCGCCCCATGAAATCCTATAAGTAAATTAACCGGCTCGGTTTTGTCTATAGCGGGTTCTCCTATAATTACTTTTTTATTATTCCATAATACATTTTGATATTGAATCGTCATTGTTTTGTTTTTTGGGATTGAAAAATTCTAGCCGCAAGGGCTTCTGCCTCAGCTGGAGTTTTTATGCTTCCTAAAACCTGGGCTCGCTGAATCTTTTGCAACACTTCACCTAAAATAGGGGAGGGCATTATGTTAAAAATTTTTATCAGATCATCTCCATTTAGCAAAGCTTTTTCTCCTAATGCAGGAAGATAGCGCAATGAATAAAATTCCAGAATTTTTCTATGGAAGATAAGTTTTTCGGTGTTTTCCAATTTGTCAGAAAAGGGCAGGGTGGAAGCCTGTAAAAAAATGCCCGAGAGAAGTTTGTCTCCACAGGTTAAGCATATGTCGTATAGAGAAGATTCGCTTGATAATCTAGATAGGTAATGTAAATTTACGATGGATTTGCAAATGAAAGCAATATCGTTGTTACTTGCCTTTAAATTTCTTAAAAAGTCATACGTTTTTGGGAGTCCAAAATCCTTGTTGCTTGCATTCTCTAATAGATTTGTATCCACTTCTTTTAATAAAAGAGCAAACTTTAATAAAGCCTTTTCTGGGAGATTGAGATTTTGCATGGGAAAGTATAAATCAGGATTTGAAATAATATGCTCCAGGCGATTGTAATGGGTTGACACTTTTCTCCAGTCAGGAAAGGGGGAAGGCAATAAACAAAAAAGCAGTCCCGTTTCTTTCATTAAACTTATCAATTCTCCCGTATTAGCGGCATTGAAAAACTTGAAAAGTTCTTGCCAGACTCTTTCACGGGCTGTCATCGCGATATTTTTTTTGTTCAGCGAAATTTCTTTTAAGGTTTTCTCCTCTATAGTGAACTTTAATGTTGCGGCAAAACGAAAAGCCCGTAGCATTCTTAGAGGGTCGGATTTAATACTGTTGCTAGAAGCGGTCTTGATGGATTTCTTCTCGATATCTTTTTGCCCTTCGAGTGGGTCAATTATTTCCCTTCCTCCTCCAAGAAAATTGGATAGCTCTTGTCCCATTGCATTGATGGTGAAGTCTCTTTGCGATAAATCCTCTTCAATTTTGTTTCCCTGCAAATCGGTGCAGTCAAAATGTTCCCCGTTAGGAAGGATTATTCGTGTTGTTGCTCGCCTTGGAGTTTTGTCTAGTGGAACACTATTGAAGTTCAGTGATTTTGCGAATTGAGTTGCCAACTCCGCGATGTTTTTTCCGGTTAGATCGATATCCGAAATATTTTTTCGCAATATATGGTCGCGCAATGTACCGCCTACAACGAAAAGCTTGATTTTTCTATGAGAAGAAAAATTAAGCAACTCCAATAATAGGACTCGGATTTGAATATCTATCATAGTGGTTTAATGGTTTTTGGTAGCATTGTACCGGAAAATACAAAGTGCAGAAGGTCCTAATTTAAATGGAGTGAATTTTTAAGCGGATATAGGGGAAACGGAGATGTTAAAACTTTTTTTAATCCCCCCTTCCAGCCCGGTCATGCTGAGCCGCCACCCTGAGTTTATCGAAGGGTGAAGTATTGCGTCTCCCAGAGGAGCTAAAAAAGGCAACCCCCCAGCCCCCCTTATCAGGGGGGATCATTTAATTTTCTCTGAGAAGTCTTAGCTTGTCGAAGGGCGAAAAGTCTCCACTTCCTGATAACTCCTTCTCCCCAGGAGGGAGAAGGCTGGGATGAGGGGGCTAATATTATTTTCCTTGGCTTTGCTGATACAGAAACCGCAGGATTTCTTCAAGAACCGCATGGATTTCTTTTAAAATCGGATCGTTCCAAAATCGAATGACTCGATATCCATGTGACTGCAACCAAGCGGTACACGGGTCGGCGGCTTTTGATGCTTCCATATGCTGACCCCCATCTACCAATAACCCCTTCCCCCTAGAGGGAGAGGAGCTAAAAAAGGCAACCCCCCAGCCCCCTTATCAGGGGGGATCATTTAATTTTCTCTGAGAAGGCTGGTCGGAGAGTTTAAACTTCCCAGCCGGACGAGAGACGGATTTGTTTAGAAACGAAAATTTGCCCGTCTCTTTTAACAAACTGCAAGTCGGTGTTGGTGAGTGCCTCTATAATTTGCTGAAGGTTTTCAGAAGGCTTGCTTTGTGGGTCCTTAATCAGGAAGGGAATCATTTCATCTACTGAGTCTCTGATGCGGTCACTCTCAATGATGTAGCCCAGATAGGTGGCTTCTACTTCGAGGAATTTTTTAACAAGTTTTAGCAGGTTGTCGCCTGCTCTCAGGTCTTTCTTGATACGAACACGGTTTACTACCAGACCTGGCGTGAAATCTTTGACGATATTGTCGAATTGTTCCAGTTGCTCTGGAAAGTCTTCTAAAAAACGGTCTCTTAATAATCCTGTAGTATAAGCTTCGATATCTGCGCTACCCGGATTAGAGTGATCTACCATTTTCTGGATGCTTGGATTGTCTTGAAATGCCAGAGAAACTCTTCTGAATAAAGCGGAACGAATAAAGCTGAACGTTTTCATAATCGAAGTTCTTTCCGGCGTGGTTAGCACTACATTTTGCGTGCTGATATTAAAGAAATCGATGACGTTATAATTGGTGCCGGGACCTAAATCTAAAAGAATCGTGTCTGCTTTAAGATTTTTGACGAAGGAAATAACTTTGTTAATTTTTTCGGTATCGATGTTTGCGCTACCCGGGTTATCACCCGCACCGCTTACAAATTTTAAATTGCTGATACCCGTATCTATTAGTAGAGACCGGTGGTTTGGAACATCCTCTTTAAAGAAGTCCTGAAACCCGTGGGCTGGATTGTTGATTCCCAGTAAGGCATGCAGGTTGGATGCGCCGAAATCCGTATCCATAAGGATGACTTTTTGACCGCTCAAAGCCATTCCTATTGCCAGGTTGGTGCAAACGAGGCTTTTACCTATACCGCCTTTGCCACCACCGACAGCGATTATGTTGGCTTGGGATGTCATGGAATCTGAAACTTTAATAGGACGATCTCCAAAAACTTTTTATTTATGTTTGTTTTGGTCCTTCAAAAATATAAAGGACTCCAGCACTTCCATATATTTTTTGTTGTCTACGGGAGCTTTTTTTGTTGTGAAGCTCTGTTGTTCGACAAGGCGATGCTCTTCTACGAAATCAATTGTTTTGGGTGCAGGGGTCAATTCTCGTTTTTCGTTATGATGAAATTGCGTGTCCAAGTTTTCCTGGAAATATTTTAACCGATTAATAAGGCTCTGTTGGTCTGGCTTGCTATCATCGGGCTTGCCATCAATGGTGTGATCTCCAGATTGTAAAGGCGGCATTTCCGGTTCAATGTCTTCAATGACAGGCTCAATGCTTTCGATAGCCGGTTCAACCTCATCCGTTAAATCTAATGCCTCAAGAGAGAGAGGTTCGGGTTCGGAAACCTTGGGAGGTTCTTCCAGGGAGAACTCTTCATCAATGGTTGCTCCATCGTCGATGCGAATGTCACCCTCTTTAATTGCAGAAGTGGTTTCCGGGGTGCTTTCCGGTTGTTCCGTTAGTTTATTGATCATCGATTCCATTTCGTTCTGAAGTTCCTGAATGGTGCGGTCCTGCTCTTCATCGTTGAGTTCAGAATAGTTTGCTAAAGGATCGTCAGTGGAAAGTGCGATTCCCGTCAGTGGGCCATCTTCCTGAAGTTCCTGGATGGCCAGATCATGTGGCGAGTCGCTTTCTATTGGGTCACTATCGAACTCTTCGAGTTCACTCAAGTCTTTATCAATTTGCGACTCAGCTGATTCGGAGCTGACAGGCTCAATATTCTTATCCGCCCCCATAACTCTTTGCGTATCTAAATGAAGCTCATCGTCACTTTCTTCTTCATCGAGCTTTCCCAGGATTTGTCTATAGGGGAGTGGCTCGTCCTCTATTTTAAATAGTGGTTTGTCATCTTCCTCTTCCATCAGCTCATCAATCTTCCGTTCGCGTTCGCGAGAAATGCTTCTCACCTTGTATAAGCCGAAGGGAACTAGAACCAACGCAACAAAAGCAATTCCCATATACATTGGGTTATCCCGAAGCTGGAGCAGATAAGGTTTGATGAACTTGAAAGCTTCGGTTTCTTCCAGCCCTAATTGGGAGTCCAGTTGAAACCAGATTTCCTTGACGAATTCAAGTGCGACTTGCAGGTATTGTTCAATCATATATAAATTGGAGTTGGTTAGAAGGAGGGATGTTAATGAATAAATGCGTCCTTAAAAACAAAAATGAGGTCATCCGTTTTCCATAATGAATCGTGACCCGATGCGAAAAATTGGGTGCTTGCTGTGGGTGCTTGCTGAGCGAAAAATGACCGGACGCACACAGTCTCATTTCTGCCCTGATAATATCATAAAAATTCAGAAAAGCAGTAAAATTAATCAGCTGGAAGAAAATGCGGTGCTATAATCGGGCAGATATTCTTGAGTTTGATGAGAGTAAAATGGAAAAACTAAGCGTAACCATAATCACCAAAAACGAAGAAAAAAACATCGGTCGCTGTCTCGAAAGTCTGAAATGGGCCGATGAAATTGTCGTGATCGACACCGACAGTAACGATCGAACCGTAGAAATTTGCAAACAATACACCGATCAGGTTTTTAGCGAGACTTGGCATGGATATGGAAAACAAAAGAACATTTGTGCCGCCAAAACTCAAAATCGGTGGATTTTAAATATAGATTCCGATGAAGTCGTTACCCCCGAATCGGCAGAAGAAATCCAGAAAGTTCTAAAAGAAGGGTCACAATATCCTGTTTATCATCTGCCACGAAAGAACTATTTTGGCGATCGCTGGGTGCGGTTTGGCGGCTGGTATCCCGACCGAATATTGCGACTCTACGACAAAGAAAAGGTCAGATTCAGCGAAACTCAAGTGCATGAAAGGTTGACTCCCAACGACAATGCAGGCACGCTAAAAAATGCTCTAATCCATTATTCCTATGCCGACAGGGAAGACTATATCCAGCGCCAGGACCGCTATTCCACCCTCTATGCGCAGGAGAAAATGGCCAATGGATTCCGCGCCAACTGGACGCATCTATATTTACGCCCGCCATTCATATTTATAAAAAATTTCATTTTAAAACAAGGATTTATGGATGGTTCTCTAGGTTTATTCTTAGCTAAAAACGCCGCATCTTATACCTACCAGAAGTATGCGAAAACCGTCACTAATAATTCCTCCCCCCTTGAGGGACGTAAGCCCGATAGTCTAAGGGGAAATAAATAATCCCCCCTGATAAGGGGGGCTGGGGGTTGTCTTTTTCAACTCCTTCAGAGGAGAAGGAGCTGTTGGTAGATGGGGACTTTTTAATATTTCCTCTCCCTTCACAGGGAAGGGCCAGAGGAGGAATTTATTAATCCCCCTCATCCCAACCTTCTCCCTCAAGGGGAGAAGGGGTTATTAGGAAGTGGCGATTTTTTACCCTTCGACAAGGGGGCTGGGGGGTTGCCTTTTTCAGCTCCTCTTGAGGTGAAAGCTGACTTCATGCAAAGCCGTAACAGGGCTGGGGGGTTGCCTTTTTCAGCTCCTCTTGAGGAGAAGGGGTTGTTGGAAAATGTAAACTTTAATAATTCCTCTCCCCTTGAGGGAGAGGATTAAGGTGAGGGGGAATTGAAAAAAGTTTCGACATTTTATGCTAGAAACCTTAGAAGCAATTCAACCGATGCTGAAGTAAAGCTAT
>WASW01024746.1_pt1 | contig 11251 bp, 9 predicted proteins | sample 5698521 | NCBI WGS metagenome assembly WASW01 (sample SAMN11175560, study PRJNA528189) | sponge metagenome | isolation source: marine sponge | host: Leucetta | place: Antarctica: Western Antarctic Peninsula, King George Island | collected 2013-01
ATATCGTGCAAATCGCCAAAGCCCTCTCCGATGCCGGTGAAATCGTCATTTCCACCGGCGGCGACGAAGACGAACTGGTGTTCTAAGCCCAATAAACACTATATAATTTAGTCAAGACAACCCAGATGGACCAAATGCCAAATTCAGAAAAATTTTTATTTCTTCGTTCATTCGATCCACCGGCGCCCGAGGCCGTGAAAAAGACGATTGAAGAAGAATTACCGGAAGAGCCTGAAATCATTGTTCCTACGTTCAGCGAGGAACAACTTAATGCAGCGCGCGCAGAAGGTGAAGCCAAAGGCCGGGAAGAGGGAATTCGCGAGGCATCTGAAGCAACTGAACGCCTGATTGGTGAGACAACCCAGTCGATCAAAGCACATCTTGAAAACCTGTTTAATCAACAACGTAATGCCAATGCTGAAATATTCACTGATGCCGTCAATGCCGGGATTGCCGTCGTTAAAAAGTGTTTTCCCAAGATGAACCTGGATCATGGGGTCGACGAAATCGAAGGAATGATTGGTAAAATATTACCTCAAATTCTTGAGGAGCCACGGGTTATCATTTCCGTAAACAACGAGACCAAACAACCGTTAAGTGAACGGATGGAAACGATCATCAAGAACGCCCATTTCGATGGCAGGGCCGTCATCAGGGGTGAGGACGACATTCCTCATGGCGACTGCCGCATCGAATGGAGCAATGGCGGCGCGGCACGAGACCTGGAAGACCTCTTGCGACAGATCGATTTGGTCATTGATGATAATCTTGCCGTTGCCGCAGAAGGCATGGATTTTGACACGGCCACCGCACCTCCACCCGCGGCGCCCCAAACACCTGAGGCAGCGGTTTCGGCCGAAATGGGCCCATCCAGCGAATCTATTGAAGAAAAGACCGATGCGGCGCCCCTCACCGCGACCGCACCTCAGGCCGCGCCGGCACAAGAACTGGACCCAGTCTCAGATGAGGAAGATGATAGCGCGCTTCAGAACGCTTCCACGTCTCCGCTTTCTTCTGACGAAAATTTGCATGAAAAACCGCAAGACTCTGCCGATGACACCGCTTTCGCCCCCCCTGTATCGCCGGCGGAAAACACAGCGATTGAGGCACCGGATCCTGCCGCGGAAACCCAGCCTCAAGACCCTCCAACTACGTCCGATAACGCAAGCATGGAACCAGACGCCGAGGTCGGTATACTGAACGAGACTTCAGCGGCAGCCGAACCCGGTTCTTCTGAGCTGACCGACTAGTCATTGACCTTAGGAGTAAATAATGGCCGAAGAAAATTTAGAACTTGAAGAACTTTCCACTAATGCCGGAGAGGCACCTGCAGATGGCATGGATACACCAAGTACTGACATGAGCGGCCTACCGGAAGTTGGCGACCTCCCTCGTAGCGCAAAAGACCTGGAAGCTGTTTATGACATACCGGTACAAGTCTCCGCGGTTCTCGGGAAAGCCACCATGCAGGTCAGTCAGCTGCTCAAGCTGGGACGCGGCGCAGTCGTCGAACTTGACCGTAAAGTGGGAGAAGCAATTGATATTTACGTAAATAATCGCCTGGTAGCCCGCGGAGAAGTTGTCGTCGTAGAAGACCGTCTTGGCGTGACCATGACTGAAATCATCAAAACAGAAAAAGTATACTGAACCAACCCTATGGCGGACCAGCTTCCAAACCTCAGAATTATTCCAGCAAGAACCAACGTTGACCTTGCAACAGTTGTTGGTTTGGTGTGTGGATTTGGCATGATAACAGCCGCAATCATCCTTGGCGGTTCTCCGGAAAGTTTTATTAACCCGCCCTCAATTCTGATCGTACTCGGCGGCACTTTCGCAATCACGACGGCCTGCTTTTCAATGAATGAAATGAGACGAACGTTTAAAACTGTCTCAAAGGCTATGTTTTACAGCACGCGCGAGCCGTCAGACGCAGCAACCCAGGTTCTTCAAATCGCTGAACAAGCCCGCAAAAAGGGCGTTCTTGCCCTACAAAATGTACTTGGCTCGATCCCCGGCGAGCCGTTTCTGCATAAGGGTATTTCCATGGTCGTGGATGGAACACCAGGGGAAGAGATTGAAAACATCATGCGCGGTGACCTGCAGGCAACCATACAACGGCACGCCAAAAGCACGAATGTTTTACGGAAAATGGGCGAATTTTCCCCGGCAATGGGTTTGATCGGCACGTTGATCGGGCTTGTTCAAATGCTTGGCAATCTTGATGACCCGACAACCATCGGCCCCAGCATGGCAATCGCATTACTGACAACGTTTTACGGAGCCGTATTATCAAACATGGTATTTCTGCCCTTGGCCGCTAAGCTGGAGCGCAATTCCCAACAAGAAGCCGTGATAAACAGCGTATATTTGATGGGCGCAGTATCAATCGGTCACCAGGAAAATCCACGTCGCCTCGAGATGCTTCTGAATAGTATTCTTCCACCGGCACAACGCGTGACTTATTTCGACTAATTTGATTTGAAACGAAAGAACATTGAATGCGTTTATTAATTGTTGGAACCTTAGGTGGACAAATTGGTGCCGCCAGTCAGATCGCTGTTAAGCGCGGCGCCAAGGTGCAACAAGCTGACACCAGCGAAATCGCCCTGCAATTATTGCGTGATGGGGAAGGTGCCGATCTGGTAATGGCTGATATTGCTCTCGATTTGGAGGGTTTTATCCAGTCGCTTGAGGCCGAACGCATTCACATTCCAGTTGTCGCCTGCGGCGTTGGTACCGATACGCAAGCCGCTGTCCGTGCAATCCGCGCCGGGGCCAAGGAATATGTCCCCCTGCCCCCCGATGCCGAGCTCATCGCCGCTGTCCTTGAGGCGGTGGTTGAAGAATCGCAAACGATTATTCACAAAGACCCAAAAATGGTTGAGCTCCTTCGCATGGCCGAACAGGTTGCGCCAAGTGAAGCCAGCATCCTGATTACCGGCCCGTCCGGGACCGGCAAAGAAATTCTGTCAAACTACATTCACAATAAGAGCAAACGCAAAGGCGGCCGTTTTGTTGCCGTCAATTGTGCCGCAATACCTGAAAATCTTCTTGAATCCGAACTTTTTGGCCATGAAAAAGGATCCTTCACCGGCGCCATCGCCCGGCGTATCGGGAAATTTGAAGAAGCCAATGGCGGCACACTTCTGCTTGATGAAATCAGTGAAATGGACCCCCGCCTGCAAGCCAAATTATTACGGGCAATCCAGGAACGTGAAATCGACCGGGTAGGATCTAACAAACCCGTCAAGATCGATGTCCGAATATTGGCAACATCAAACCGCATTATGGAAACAGAAGTCGCCAACGGTAATTTTCGCGAAGATCTGTATTTCCGCCTGAACGTCATGAACCTGCGTATTCCACCGCTGCAGGACCGCCCTGAAGACATCGGTGTTTTGTCTGACTTTTTCGCGAAAAAATATGCAAAAGCCAATGGATTACCTGATCGCACGGTAACCCAGGAAGCGGAGGCCAAGTTGAGAGCACATTCCTGGCCCGGGAATGTCAGAGAGTTGGAAAATACACTGCACAGAGCCGTGTTGTTAGCGAGCGGAAATGAAATTGGATTGGACGCCATTATGTTAAGTGGCAGTGAGGGCGACGCAGCAACGGGGCGCAGCGGCGGTGCTTCCGATGGCGGGGACGTTTCGCTCGTTGGCCAGACCGTCGCCGCTGTTGAGCGTGACCTGATTATTGATACCCTGACCCATTGTATCGGCAATCGCACCCATGCCGCGAATATTCTCGGCATTTCCATACGTACACTGCGTAATAAGTTGAAATTGTATGGCGAACAGGGACTGACTGTTCCCCAGCCTGGAGACGCTGAGCGGCCCGCGCCGTGACGTTCAGGCGGTATTAGTATAGATGGCATTACTCAGCGATAACGAAGGCAATCGGCATTATGGCTGACGACACACCACCACCCGCAGAAGAAGGAGAACAAAGCGGCGGATTTGACATCGGTAATCTGCTAAAGGCCGCAATGGCCCGCGGCGATATCATGATGGCCCTTGGCGTTATCGGAATTTTGGTGGTTTTAATTCTACCAATGCCCAAATGGGCGCTCGATCTATGCCTCGCCTTTTCAATTACTTTCTCTGTCCTGATTCTGCTGACGGCACTGTTTATAGAAAAACCGCTAGATTTTAATGCATTTCCAATGGTTCTTCTGCTCGCAACGATGATCAGGCTAGCCCTGAACATGGCATCAACCCGCCTTATTCTTGCCGATGGCCATCTCGGCACCGACGCCGCAGGCGAGGTTATTCAGGCCTTTGGCGGGTTTGTTATGGGCGGAAATTTCGTTATTGGTATTATCGTTTTTGCCATTCTGGTAATGGTCAACTTCATCGTCATCACGAAAGGTTCTGGCAGAATCGCGGAGGTATCAGCCCGGTTTTCCCTCGATGCCATGCCCGGAAAACAGATGGCAATTGATGCTGATCTATCGACCGGCCTGATCGAAGAAGATGAAGCCCGCACCCGGCGCAAGGAACTGGAAGAAGAGAGTTCTTTTTTTGGTGCCATGGACGGTGCATCGAAATTTGTTCGCGGTGATGCCATTGCCGGCATCCTGATCACCTTTATCAATGTTATTGGCGGCATGATCATCGGCGTGGCGCAAAATGATTTGTCCTTTGGCGAAGCGGCGGATTCCTATACCCGGTTGACTGTCGGCGACGGATTGGTATCGCAAATTCCTGCTTTGATCGTCTCGACCGCGGCCGGTCTGATGGTCACAAAAGCAGGCGTCGCCGGAAAAATGGAAAGCGCGCTGTTCCGCCAAATGGTAGGACAACCCAAGGCGCTTGGCCTGGTCTCTTTCTTGCTGATAGGCCTTGCAATTCTTCCCGGAATTCCGGCAACCCCGTTTCTACTGCTGTCTGCCGCAAGCGGCCTTGGCGCGTTTCTGATTAGTGCCAAAGAAAAGAACCGGGTCGAGCAAGACCTGATAGAAGCAGAAGAGCAGACAATCGACCCAACATCTCAAGCTGAAGAGCCCATTTCCACAGCCCTTAAAATCGACTTTCTACGTCTTGAACTCGGGTATGGTTTACTGTCCCTCATCAGTGCTCCCAAAGACGGCCAGCGGTTAACGGATCAAATTAAGGCGCTCCGGCGTCAGATGGCGTCCGAAGTCGGATTTGTGATGCCATCGGTACGCATTCAGGACAATATGCAACTGCCCGCTAATAACTATGTTGTACGGGTTAAGGAAATCGACACCGGCAGAGGTGACCTGCGCCCGAACATGCTGCTGGTTATGGACCCACGCGGTGAAGACATCACCTTGCCGGGCGAGAAAACCACTGAACCCACCTTTGGCCTGCCCGCGATGTGGATTGAAGAAGCCAACCGGGAAGAAGCGTTGTTTCGCGGGTATACTGTGGTGGACCCGGCGACAGTGATAACAACGCACATAACCGAAGTCATCAAAGACAACATGGCGGATCTGCTGTCCTATGCAGAAACCCAAAAACTTCTTGATGAGTTAGATAAAGAACACCAGAAACTTATCGCCGAAATGGTTCCGGCTCAGATTTCATTGGGCGGCGTTCAGCGCACCCTGCAAAACCTTCTTACAGAAAGAATTTCAATTCGTGATCTTCCAACAATTCTGGAAGGCATCTCTGAAGCCTGTGGTAATACCAGAAACGTAATGATGATCACCGAACACGTCCGCGCCCGATTAGCCCGGCAACTCAGCGATCAAAATTGCAACGAACAAGGCGTTATTCCACTGGTTACATTAACGCCGCAATGGGAACAGTCATTTGCAGAGAGCCTTGTTGGTCAAGGCGATGACAAACAACTCTCTATGCAACCCACACGGCTGCAGGAATTTATTACCGCACTTAGAAACACCTTCGAGCGCCAGGCAATGGCTGGAGAGACCCCCGTTTTATTGACCAGTCCGGGGATTAGGCCGTACGTTCGATCCATTATTGAACGGTTCCGGCCCATGACCGTTGTAATGTCACAGAACGAAATTCACCCCAAAGCCAAGATTAAAACCGTTGGCCAGGTCTAGGCCCTTTTAATGATTGTTTTAGCGATCCAGATTTCCGCCTAAGAAGCACTAATATCACTTTATTAATCTCTGGCGGTCTATCATTGTTGGTCACGTCCAGGTACGCAGGATGCCTTATGAATTCAGAAACTCCGTTCTCGCAACAACAACCCCGGCGGAAAAACCGCAATACAATCGCCATCGCGTCCGGTAAAGGCGGGGTCGGAAAAACCTGGTTTTCGATCACACTAGCCCATGCCTTATCAAACGCCGGCAGGCGAATACTCCTGTTTGACGGCGACCTTGGCCTCGCCAATCTCGACATTCAGCTCGGTTTGATGCCCAAACATGATTTAAGCAGCGTCATTGCCGGAAAACTTACCCTTAGTCAGTCGATTATCACTTATGCTGAAGGCGGGTTTGATATTATTGCAGGGCGATCAGGCGCTGCCGCTCTTGGCAACGTATCGCCGAGCAGCCTTCAGATGTTGAGCGATGATTTGGCCTTGTTGGCCGATAAATATGAAACCATCATGCTTGACCTCGGGGCTGGCGTCGAACGAACGGTTCGCCAACTGGCGCACATTGCCGGGACGTGTATTGTTGTCCTTACAGATGAGCCAACATCACTGACAGACGCTTATGCTTTTATTAAAGTTCTGCATACTGAACGCCCGGATATTGATATCAAGGTTGTTACCAATATTGTTAATTCGACGCGCGAGGGCGAACGCACGTATAATACGTTGCTAAAGGCCTGTCAGGGATTTTTAAAAATCTCTCCGCCGCTCCTTGGAATCGTGCGGCGGGACAACAAGGTGCGTGAGGCCATACGGGCGCAAATGCCGTTGCTGACCCGGTTTCCGAATTGTGAAGCCGCTCAAGATGTGGAACGTATTGCTGAAAACTTATTCCCCGATTAGGCGAGATTTGAAATGTCGAGCGTAACGCCACCGGTACCTGTTACCCTGCCGCCGCCTGCGCCGGCGCTGCCCACAGCTACAGTGCCTGCGCCCCCGCCAGCACTGGCAGAGCTTAACATCGGGGCCAAACTTGATGCCCTCATTCTATCGATGACCACCAAAGGATTGGTAGACGTCGAAACAAGACTTGGAAAACTCCAGTTGCAGACGGGGTTTCCATTACCAAAAAACGCCCAAGTACAATTGCATCTCATTAGTAAAGGTGCACAATTACAATTTCTGATTACGGCAATTTCAGGGAAATCACCAACCGCAGCGCTGCGTAATCAGGCCGCGCCATCTGCAAATACGCCAACGTCTTTATCCCAACCGGGTTCTGCACCGTCCGGTAATGCCGCCCAGCCGGCAGGCGCCGTGCCGGTGAGTTTACTTGCTGGGACCAAAACCACCGCGACACTGCTGCGTACTGCAAATTTTGAAAACTTGAATTCGGCAACCGCAGCCAATCCCTCATCGCCCACACCCGCCAAAGGATCAGTCGCAGGCCAAATTCTATCGTCCTCAGGCATGACCAAAGCGGCGCAAGGTCAGGCCAGCACTTCCGCCTCCCCTACTCCCGCTGGCGCAACGGCGCCCGGGCAAAACACAGCGGTTGCGCAACACGGCGAATCTGTTTCCGCGGGCTCGCGGTTTATGGTTCGAATCACATCTGTTATCCCAACCAGCCAAATGGGCAGTGGCGGCGGCATACCGGGCGGCGGGCCGGCATCATTAACAGGCGGGCAATCTTTGACAGGCGTGGTTGTCGGTCAGACCAGTTCGCACCACCCCATTGTGAACACCCAGGCCGGACAGCTTTCAATTGTTATATCTTCGCCCTTACCGCCCGGAACCACCGTTAGTTTTCAAATTCTCTCGCCTGCTCCCAATACGGCGCAAAAAGTCGACCATGCTGTGATTGAACGCGCAGGGTCAGTGATCATGGAAACCAAAAGCTGGCCGACCCTTAACGAGTCGCTGAACCTTCTTGATCAATCCAGCCCGGCGATCGCGCAACAGGTTGCCGGCGCGGTGATGCCAAGACCCGATTCCGCCTTGACGGCAAATATTATATTTTTCCTTGCCGCTTTGCGCGGAAGCGAAATTCGAAATTGGCTGGGTGATGCCCCGATACGGGAACTGGAGCGGTTAAGGCCGGCCACGGCCGCCCGGCTGGGTGAAGAATTTCAACAAATTTCAAAATTATCCGATGAAGAGTCCGGGCGGGACTGGAGGGCGATCCCTATACCCATGCTCAACGGTTCAGAGATTGAACAAATTCGCCTGTTCATGCGCCGCAAGGCGCAAGACGAAGATAATGACAACCCCGAAACCCGGTTCATCATTGATATGGACCTGAGCCAGATCGGACGGATCCAGCTGGATGGTTTGATTATCCAGGGGAAAAAGCGATTTGATCTGATCGTACGGACCGATAATCCTTTGACGTCTAAAATCGAGAGCGACCTTCGCGCCATTTTTTCTCAATCAAATGAGCAAACGGGGGTCAGCGGTGGATTGTCGTTCCGCTCAGCACCGCCATCCTTTACAGAAATTTCAACTGATACAATGGATGACGATGGCCTCGGCCTGATCGTTTAGAGCAGCCCAATGGATATATTAGAACGCCGATCTTTGCTTACTGGAATTCCAAACCCCAATAGTAATCTTGATTATGTCACGGGATTTGAAGGCCAGATCAACGCCGCGACCAACCAAACACCGACCTTGGTTTTTGTGCGTTATGTGCCTGACCGCCTGATTCTGGTGCCCAAAGAATTCGATCTGTACCTTTGTGCAGTGGAGCAGGTTAACTGGAATACCCTTGAAGATATCGCAGTGACGGTTTTGGATGATGTCAGGAATGAACTCGTCACCCGATGGGTCCAGGTTGAGGTCAAGTCCGCACCAACTGACCTGCCGCATCTCCATCGCCGAACAATATCATTGCAGGATCGCCAACCCAATTGGGAGAATGACGACCTGCTGGCCCAGTTATCATTAATCTAAAGGCAATACGTTTCGCAGAATGATAAAGTTGTTAGCTGGCAGCATTCGTGCGCATAACGGTCATCATTTAGGGGGTTCATTTTGGCTCTGTTTGACCCAGAACGGTCATTCGGATAATAAAATTTCAGGAATTGACGTAACTATTGATCGTCCAAAATCAACCACCATTTACGATTTGAACTTTCTGGCTGCGGCCATAGTACCGGCGGGCGAAATAGGTCATCGTATCATCCAGATACTTTTCCAGTTCAGAGTTGTTTACTTTACCGTCACCGTTTCCGAACGGACTGACATCCGCTTCGCCACTCATTCCTTTCAGGAAGTACTTGGTAAATAGACTGTGGTTTTTATCCTGTTCCCAAGATGCCATTTGATTAGCGCTCCCAGCAGAAATAACCGTGATGTTGGACGGGATTGTTGGCGCCTTTGCCTTGAGATATACCGGTGATGCATTGGGTATTACAGTCCCCCCCTGACTGGCGCCAGAGAAACAAGCCTCAAGAATCACGGTGACGGATTTAGCCGGAATTTTGCCTAGGTTTTTGTATAACGTCGTCAGGGAATACCCAGTCAACTCGATTGTCTCGGCTGATGAATCCGATGGAACAATAAGCGCACTTCCATCTTGTCCGGCGGGAGCGCCATGTCCCGCGTAATACACATATACGTTGGAGCGGCTGGGTCTTACCCAATTGAATAATTTTCCTTTGTGGTTTTCTTTGTTTCCGAATACGCCTGTCAGTTGGGAACCTGTGGCATCCCTGAGATAGATTATGTTCCCTTCTTTCACGCCAAGCGCTTGAGTAAAATAGCGTTTGATTCCTTCCGCGTCAGCATAGGCTGGATTGACATTGGGGATGTCGGTTCCCTGTTTTTCGTAGTTAGCGTTCCCAATGATTACCGCTATGTCATCTGGCTGTGGACGAGAGGTAGGAAACCGAACCTTTATGGGATCGTTGTTAAACATGGAGGAGGTTTTCTTTTCAGAGGCCGGTTCTGGGGCCGCTCGCGCAATCTGTTTTGGTGGGGTGCGCGGGGGAGCCTCTCGCGCTTGCTGAACAGTTTTTGGTTTTTGGGGGGATTTGGGTTTCCATTCCGATGCCAACCTCTGTGCCTCCGCCCGTTGAGATGGGGTCATATTCTTCTCAAAAATTATTAAGTTTTTTATAGCCTTTGAGCTCCGCTTTGAGGCTGCAAGGTTGGTCCACATATGGGCACGAATGTAGTTCTTTGGAACACCGCGTCCATGGAAATACAAAAAACCAAGCGTAACCTGGGCATCAACTCGTCCGAGTTCAGAAGCGGGTTTGTAATGCCTGGCCGCCGTAGCGTAATCTTGGGGAACACAGAATCCATTAAAATACATATCCCCCAGGTTTTTTAGGGCAACATCATTCCCCTGTTGCGCCGCCAGTTGATACCACCTGACAGATTCTTTGTAATCTTTTTGAACACCACGCCCATTTCTGTACAAGGATCCCAACCCATCTTGACCTTGGGAGTTCCCTTGTTCCGCAGCTCTGCGAAACCATTTGAGGGCTTCACCGTAATCCTGACGAACACCCCAACCATTTTGGTACATCAAACCCAAATTATACTGTGCTGAAGCGTTTCCTTGTTCGGCGAAAGGCTTCCATTCTTTTATCGCAACTGCATAATCCCCTCTCTTAAACGCAGCGAACCCTTTCTGATAATCAGCCGCATATGCGGCCATCGGAAAGGCAATCGCCACGGCAAAAATCATCATCAAAGTTCGGAACGGGTTTTTCATGGGTGCCTCCAATCAGAAGAGACGCTCATTATAACCCTTTTGGTGTGTCTTGGGGAAGTTGTGTAAACTAACCCGGCCCAGATTGGTGTCAAAAGAGGAGGGATAAAATTTATTAATCAATGACCGTTTTTAGCTAAACTGAGCCATAAATTGGTCGTCCGGAATTGGCCCGGTTTGTGGCGTGAAGCGGTCAATAATAAACCTTCACTATCAAAAGCTTTATCGTTTATCGAGTTTACGGCGATTTTGATCGGTCCTCAATCGCCATCACGTATCCGTACGCCGACTAGATCATGTTCGTGAAGGGCCCCAATATCCCCGGTATTTATCTAGAGCAATTCCCGAGTAAATTGGTTCAATTTACGACGACGTAATTGCGTATTAACAAAGGGTTAGGGCGTTTTCGGCGATCCAAAAATCGCCGGAAACGCTCTAGAGCAATTCCCGAGTAAATTGGTTCAATTTACGACGACGTAATTGCGTATTAACAAC
>WASW01007729.1_pt1 | contig 11241 bp, 8 predicted proteins | sample 5698521 | NCBI WGS metagenome assembly WASW01 (sample SAMN11175560, study PRJNA528189) | sponge metagenome | isolation source: marine sponge | host: Leucetta | place: Antarctica: Western Antarctic Peninsula, King George Island | collected 2013-01
GGTCTGGCAACCCAGTGGTTTCAGCATGTGAAAATCCCCGTCGTCCTGTTCTTGTGTTTCTAACCCGCCCGCCACAATGAGGATCAGGACAGGCCACTTCCGCATCAGTTGTCATCCAATCGTTCAGATCGGTATCACGTTGCTTAGCGGGGAGCAGTGGGAGAAGCGAGGCGAGTGAATACATTGGGAAACGTTGACCCGCGCTAAACACTAAATTTTCTCCCTCAACCAGAAAATATTCTCCAAGCTGATGGTTGCACACCATCGGCTTGTCACTTCCAACGACTTCGACCTTTAAATCATATAGCTCAAAGGCATCTTTCTTTTTTTTCATAACTAATTGAAATTATATAATATTTATTATAATTCACCTCAACAAAATTTATGATTGTCTCTAATCTTTGTCAAGGTTTTACTTTGCTTTATCGCTCTTCTCAAGATCCGGTATGTCTTCAAAAACTCGTTTATTGAAGAGTCAATTTTCGATGTTCAACTATCATCTTGGAAATACAGGATGAGTGTGCGATGCTTCTGCTCTGTTTTCCTCGACGGCTTTTTTCTGTTGATCCTCTTTAGGAAGAAATAGAGTTTGTTGAGCAATGATAAGTTTTTAAATCAATGGAGGTTTTTATGAAAATTGCAACCCGTCTCTTCTGTTCAATCTTGATGATCTTTGCTGGTGTCTCCTTTTCTCTAGCAGTCGATCTCCCTGATTTGAAAGGCAAAACCATCACGGCTGTCACCGAAAATGCTTACACGCCCCTCAATTTTGTTGACCCAAAAACCGGTCAAGGGATCGGTTGGGAATACGATGCGGTGAATGAGATCGCTAAGCGTTTGAACGCTAAAGTCGATTGGAAATTATCGAGCTGGGACACCATGATTTCCGCGGTGCGTAATGGGCAGTTTGATGTCGGGATGGATGGGATCACGATCAATGATAAAAGAAAAAAACAGGTGGATTTTTCAGCGCCTTATATGGTTTCCCAACAATTCATGCTGGTCCGTGCTGATGAAAATCGCTTCAAAACCCCTGAAGATTTCAAGGCGAATGGCAAGCTGCTGGTGGGTGCTCAACCTGGCACAACGAATTTTTATGTCGCCGTTTACAACGTTCTCGATGGGGATGAGAAAAACAAGCGCATTATTTTATTTGAGACGTTTGGAGCGATTGTCCAAGCCTTGAAAGCCGATGACATCGATATGGTCTTGATGGATGCCACTTCCAGCCGGGGCTACATTGGTGCCAATCCCGGCAGTTTCAAAAATGTCGGTGGCCCCTTGGGAACCGAAGAATTTGGTTTTATTTTCACCCCCGGTTCCGATCTGGTCGCTCCCTTTAATGCGGCTTTGCTTGCCATGAAAAATGACGGGTTCCTCGAAAAATTGAATCAAAAATGGTTTTTTGAGTACAAAGCAAACAATTGATTCATGCAAAAAAGGCGCTCGCTTTTCTCCCTGATTCCTTACTGGCTCTTGGCGATTATTTTAATCGGCCTGTTGCTCCTTTGGGGAATCATTGCTGATGGGGATTATCAACAGATTTTTATTGCCATCAGCAGTGGGTTGTGGACAACTCTTTACGTCACCCTGATTGCTTTTTCCCTTTCGCTGTTCATTGGGTTGATTGTCTGTTTTGCGAGAATTTCGGAGAAGCGAGTCATTCGGGAAGTGGCCTCGTTTTATGTCGAAATCGTCCGAGGCGTTCCGATGCTGGTCTTGTTGTACTACATCGCCTTTGTCGGAGCGCCGGGGTTGATTCAGCTCCTGAATTGGTTGGGTTCGCCTTTGATTGAAGCAGAAGTCATTGAGAAATTCAGAGTTCGTGACCTCGATTTCACCTGGAGAGCCATTCTTGCCCTAACGATTGGTTACAGTGCCTTCATTGCAGAAATTTTTAGGGCGGGGATTGAATCCATTGACAAAGGTCAAATGGAAGCCGCTCGTGGGTTGGGGATGGGGTATTGGCAGGCCATGTACTTGGTCATTCTGCCCCAGGCCATCCGTACGGTGCTCCCTCCTCTCGGCAATGATTTCGTTGCGATGGTTAAAGATTCAGCCTTGGTTTCGGCGTTAGGTGTTCAGGATATCACCCAATTGGGAAAAGTCTATTCGGCGTCCACATTCCTTTTTTTTGAAACCTACAATATTGTTGCGTTCCTCTACCTCTTCATCACCATTAGCCTGTCCTTGCTCGTCCGTGGTTTGGAAAAATATTTGGAAAAGTACAAAATTTGAAAGGCTAAAAAATGAGGAAATCCAGCAAAGATCATCCCTTGAAATATTCATTGAATTTTTCCTGAGCTTGGTCGCCGAAAAGGATTTGACAGGCTGCCATGATACCGGGGGAATTTTGGATGGTGGTTTTGGATTCGAGCATGGCGATTTTAGAGCGGCGACGGAGGAAATCATCGAGTTTGGTGATCATCTCGCGACGGGCGGCCATGTCGATTTCACAACGGATATATTCGGTGCCTTTGATCAGCACTTCTCCCATTTTAGGATCTTCGCGGATGCTTTCTAAAAGCTCCAAAGCCCGCCCGCCATAGCGTCTCCATAAACGGGAACTCAACTGTTCAGAAGATTCAGGAGAGGTGAGTTTGTCCAACTCCATCAACTCTGCTTGATGGAGAAATTCTTGTTTGACCCCTTCTGGATCTTCGCCATACCAGATCTGTTCTTTGTATGGCAACTCGATGCCAAAATCGTTTCCAACGACTCCACTGATCTCATCGCCAATGTTCAAACAATCGGTCAATTTTCCTCCAAAAATACTGATCACTCCCGTCGCAGGATCGGATTCCACCGCATGTTTGCGAGACAAAGACAGCCAATCCTTGTCGCTCCCTCCTTCGCCTTCGACCACCAAAGGGCGGACACCACAGCGTTCGGCAATGATGTCTTTTTTGCCAAGGGGAGGATCCAACTTGAGCAGATGATTGATATTGTCTAAGACAAATTCCTGATCTTCTTCGGTGACAGAGGCCGTCACGTCCTCCACACTTGTATCAGTGGTGCCAACACAGGTTTTATTGCCCATCGGAATCACAAAAAATAATCGCCCATCGAGAGAAATAAAAGCCAATACTCGACGGTTTGGGGTCAACTTCCTAACGGTGAGGTGAATTCCTTTAGAAAGCAAATGGTGATGGTTGGTATTTTGCTGAATCAATTGATTGTACTGATCAACATATGGCCCACAAGCATTGATCACCACTTTTGATTGAATCATCCCCTCTTTTCCTGAAATGCCATCTCTAAATTTTGTCTGCCAAAGCCCTTTTTCGTCACGAGTTCCTCCCAAGGATTCAACATAATTGGCCGCCACACAGCCATAATTCATGGCAGAGCGGATAAACTTAAAAACAAAGCGCGCGTCATTGTCGTGAAAATAGGCATCGGAGTATTCAAACCCGCCACGGCTTTCTGATAAATCAATGATGCTTTCTTCCTCAGCAATTTTTTTCTTAGAAAAAAACATGGGTGTGTGCGTGAATCCGTTGCCGATCAACCAGTACAACCACGAACCAAGATACAATGTCGCCAGATTTCGACGAAACCCCTTGGGGGGAGTGATTAAAAAACGAATCTCCCTCACATTGGCCGGGTAGCTTCGGATCAAGTGGTTGCGGGACATGCAGAGTTTCCGCACCAAACCAAATTCCATGGTTTCCATGTATTTGATGCCTCCCCAGGCTAAATTCGAGGATTCCTGAGAAGTCGCTCCCGCAAAATCCCCTTTATCAATCAGGGCCACCTTAGCCCCTTTGCAGGCCAATGCCGCTGCCGAAACAGCCCCATTGATCCCGCCACCGATCACGAGAACATCGTAGGTATTTTGAGATAATTTTTCAATATTGCTGTCACGTAATCGCATCGTATTTTTTCATTTTATTTATTGATCCAGCCTCTGGAGCGTTCCACCGCCTTATTCCAACCATCAATTAGAGGGGCAATGTTCTCGTGATTCATCTTGGCTTGAAAGGTCGCATTTTCTTGACGAATCTGCTCAATCACTTCCTGGTTAGGCCAAACTTGGGTCGCCAATCCCGCTAAGAAGGCGGCTCCCATCGCCGTGGTCTCGATGATTTCAGGCCGATTCACTTCGATTCCGAGAATGTCTGCTTGAAATTGACAGAGGAATTGATTGCTAGATGCGCCACCGTCCACTCGTAGAGTTGAAATTTTTTGCCCCATGTCTTGTTCCATACATTGAAGAATATCGTAAGTTTGATAACAAATAGCTTCTAACGCCGCTCTGATGATATGTTTTTTATTCGTCCCTCGTGTCAATCCTACAATGGTTCCCCGCGCATAAGCATCCCAAAACGGAGCGCCCAAGCCAACAAAAGCTGGCACGATATAAACCCCTTGACTGCTCTCAACCGACAATGCGATGGCTTCGGTTTCTGAGGCATCCTGGAACAACTCAAGCCCATCTCTTAACCATTGAACTAAAGCTCCCGCAACAAAAACTGAACCTTCCAAGGCATAAGTGACTTGATCTCCGATTTTCCAAGCGATGGTTGTCAAGAGGCCATTTTTCGATGCGGCCGCGTGTTCTCCAGTATTGGCTAGCATGAAACACCCGGTGCCATAGGTATTTTTTACCATCCCCGGTGCAAAGCAAGCCTGTCCGAATAAAGACGCTTGCTGATCGCCAGCCACGCCAGCAATCGGGATTTGATGGCCCAATATCTTGGCATCAGTGACTCCTAAAACGCCGCTGGAAGCGACGACCTCAGGTAAGACAGAATCAGGAATTTCAAATTTTTGTAAAATTTCCTGATCCCATTGTTGCTCATGAATGTTATAGACCAATGTCCGGGAGGCATTGGAGATATCGGTGACAAAGGTTTGGCCGCCGGTCAGTTTCCAAATCAACCAGGAATCGACAGTGCCCAGAGCCAAATTCCCTTCCTTGGCCAGACGAGCCGCGGCTTCATTATTTTTCAGCAACCAGCGCATTTTTGTTCCTGAAAAATACGCATCTGTGACCAAACCTGTTTTCTGTTGCAGAACCTGATCAAAGCCTTCGCTTCGGAGTTCTTCACAATAAGCGGCGGTGCGGCGGCATTGCCAAACAATGGCATTTTGCACTGGTTCGCCGGTAGATTTGTTCCAGGCAACGACGGTTTCCCGCTGATTGGCAATGCCAATGGCATGGATTTCCGCCAGAGACATTCCCGCTTTTTTGACGGCTTGATGGATCGTGTCCAGTTGCGTTTGCCAGAGATCCATCGGGTTTTGCTCCACCCAGCCATCCTGTGGAAATTGGCAATCAAATTCAATATTCGCACTGGAAAGGATCCGGCCATCTTCATTGAATAAAACGGTTCTTGAACTGGTGGTTCCCTGGTCCAGGGCCATAATCACTTTTGACATAGGTTCCTCATTTCTTGAAAAATAGCGTCATTTCCCTCTTTAGCCGGATGATGACTGCGCCAAAGATCTACCTAATTTGATAGGTTTGATCAAGAGCGATTTTTACGAGTTTGCATCTTATCAATCAAATGCTTGAGAATTCAATATTTCTTTTTGATGGTCTTGATAAGCATTTGTTATAATGTTATACAGTGCAATCAAGATTTGTAAGATCAACTGTGATGAACGAGCGGTTCCAATCGGCTCCTGACGGATGCTGGAAAACGACTCGTTATTGTTTCACAAATAACTATTTCAATCCTTTGCTATCGGAGAAGATTTTTATGATTAAAAATATAACAAAAGTCGCATTTGCTGTGGCGGTTGCTGTGTGTTTGACATCACCAGCCTATGCAGATAAAGCAGACGCTGAAAAATGGATCAATCAAGAATTCCAACCATCTGCGCTTTCCAAATCAGAGCAGATGAAGGAAATGGAATGGTTCATCAAGGCCGCGGCTCCCTTAAAGGGAATGGAAATCAACGTTTTGTCAGAAACGATTCCGACCCACGAATATGAATCAAAAGTTCTGACAAAAGCGTTTGAAGAGATTACGGGGATCAAGGTCAATCATCAACTCCTGGGGGAAGGGGAAGTGGTGCAAGCCGTTCAAACTCAAATGCAGACCGGACGAAACCTTTATGACGCTTATATCAATGATTCAGATCTGATTGGCACGCATTCGCGTTTGCAATTGGCGGTCAACCTATCGGATTGGATGGCTGGAGCAGGAAAGGATGTGACCAACCCGATGTTGGATGTCAATGATTTTATCGGCAAATCCTTTACAACGGGGCCTGATGGCAAATTGTATCAATTGCCAGACCAACAATTCGCGAACCTGTATTGGTTTCGGAAAGATTGGTTTGATCGCCCCGATTTGCAAAAGCAGTTCAAAGCTCGTTATGGTTATGAGCTTGGGGTGCCTGTCAATTGGTCGGCTTATGAAGATATTGCAGAATTCTTTTCTGTTCATGTGAAAGAAATCGATGGTGTCCGGGTTTATGGACACATGGATTATGGCAAACGAGCCCCTGATTTGGGATGGCGGATGACCGATGCCTGGTTGTCGATGGCTGGCGCTGGCAGTAAAGGACTGCCCAATGGTGTCCCTGTTGATGAATGGGGAATTAGGATGGAACCCGGTACGTGTAACCCTGTCGGAGCCTCTGTCTCTCGTGGAGGTGCAGTCAATGGCCCGGCCGCCGTTTATGCGATTCGTAAATGGGATGAATGGTTGCGTAAATATGCTCCTCCCGGTGCCGCCAGTTATGATTTCTATCAGTCGTTGCCCGCACTTTCCCAAGGAAATGTGGCTCAACAGATTTTTTGGTACACGGCTTTTACAGCCGCAATGGTGGCCCCCAAGAGCGCGGGCAATAATACCGTAGATGGCAATGGAACCCCCTTGTGGCGCATGGCTCCTTCGCCTCATGGCCCTTACTGGGTAGAAGGTCAAAAATTGGGTTACCAAGATGCTGGTTCATGGACTTTGTTCAAATCGACTCCTGTCGATCGTCGTAAAGCGGCTTGGTTGTATGCTCAATTCGTCGTCTCGAAAACAGTCGATGTCAAAAAAAGCCATGTTGGTTTAACTTTTATTCGTGATAGTACGATTCGTCATCAATCTTTTACAGATCGTGCTCCGAAGCTAGGCGGGTTAGTGGAATTTTATCGTTCTCCTGATCGTGTCTTGTGGTCCCCAACGGGTGTGAATGTGCCTGATTATCCGAAATTGGCGCAGATTTGGTGGCAACAAATTGGTGATGTCAATTCAGGCGCGTTTACCCCGCAACAAGCGATGGATCGTTTGGCCGCAGAAATGGATTTAGTCATGTCCCGGATGCAATCCGCTGATGAAAAAGCAAAAATCTACGGTGGGTGTGGGCCTCGTTTGAATAAAGAAAGTGATCCTGCCACTTGGTTAAAAAAAGCGGGTTCGCCTAAAGCCAAAGTGAATGAGAAACCCAAAGGCGAAACGGTCAGTTATGATGAACTTATCAAACGTTGGGAAAATTAAAATTGGTGGAAACGATAGGAGATGAAGTGGTTTAGATGGCTATCGAACTGAAAGCAGCCAGCAAGCAAGTCGGGGCTGAGACTCACATCTACGAGATGGCATTGACGCTCAAATCGGGTCAATTCAATATCCTTTTAGGGACAACTCGTAGTGGGAAAACGACCCTGATGCGTTTGATGGCAGGACTCGATAAGCCATCGACTGGAGAAGTCTGGTTTGATGGCCACAATGTGACAGGCGTTCCTGTTCAAAAACGCAGTGTCGCGATGGTTTATCAAGCCTTCATCAACTATCCCAATTTTACCGTGTTTGACAATATCGCTTCCCCTCTAAAAGTCGCCAAGGTCAAGCAATCTGAATTGACCGCTCGCGTGCACCAATTGGCGGATCTTTTGAAATTAACCCCGATGCTCAAGCGAATGCCCAGCGAATTGTCAGGGGGACAGCAACAACGGACAGCCTTAGCCCGTGCTTTAGCCAAGGGAGCGGATCTCGTCTTGCTGGATGAGCCTTTGGCAAATCTTGACTACAAGTTGAGAGAGGAGTTACGAGAAGAACTGCCAAAATTGTTTGCTGGCTCAGGGGCAACGGTTGTTTATGCCACCAGCGAACCTTTGGAAGCCCTCATGCTTGGCGGTTACACGGCAACCTTGAGTGCTGGACGTTTGGTGCAGTTTGGAGAAACTCCAGTTATCTACAGAAATCCCTCCACTCTGGAAAGCGCCAAAGTCTTCTCGGATCCCCCGATCAATACTGCCCTCGTTGAGAAACGCGATGGGGTGATGCGTTTGTCTGAGAGTGTCAGCTGGGAAATTCCTCAGCAATTCAGCGCATTGCCAGATGGCCCCTATACGGTGGGAATTCGCCCTTATCACTTGTTGCCATCAGGAACTGGGATTCAAGTCTCAGGAAATGTGCAAATCGCGGAATTGAGTGGATCGGCGAGTATCATTCGTTTGCTGGTCGAGGGAAACCATTGGGTCTCGCAAGCCTCTGGGATTCATAACTATGATCTTGGCGTGCGCGCAGATTTTTATTTCGATGCAAACCAGTGTTTTTATTTCGATGCTCAGGGGCGGTCAATTTCCACATCAAAGCAAGAGGCTTGAAGGCGATGGCAAAGATCGAATTCAAAAATGTACGTCATGCTTATCCCGCGGCTCAAGGGCAATCTCCTGTCTTTGCGTTGGAACAAGTGAATCAGGTTTGGGAAGATGGGGGGGCTTATGCTTTGCTGGGGCCTTCGGGTTGTGGCAAAACCACTCTCCTGAACATTATCTCAGGGTTGCTGACTCCGTCGGAAGGCGCTGTTTATTTTGACGAGGAAGATGTGACGCATTTGCCAACGACGGAACGGCATATTGCCCAAGTCTTTCAGTTCCCGGTCGTCTATGACACGATGAGTGTTTATGACAATCTCGCGTTTCCGTTGCGCAATCGGCAAATTCCTGAAAATCAAGTCCGTGAACGGGTTCATACAATCGCAGGCATGTTGGATTTGACAGAGAGCTTGCAGGATCGAGCAGCTGGTTTGACTGCCGATGGTAAACAAAAAATTTCATTGGGGCGAGGTCTGGTGCGTCCGGATGTTAAAGTCATCATGTTTGATGAACCCTTAACGGTGATTGATCCCCATTTAAAGTGGTTGTTGCGTTCCAAACTGAAAGAATTGCACCACCAACTTGGGGTCACTATGATTTATGTGACTCACGATCAAACCGAGGCTCTCACATTTGCCGATACCGTGATGGTGATGCACGAGGGCACGGTTGTGCAAGTCGGAACACCCGTCGAACTATTCATGCAACCGAACCATACGTTTGTTGGGCATTTCATTGGTTCCCCCGGCATGAATGTGCTCCCCTGTGAGATCAAGAATGGTCAGGTAAACTATCGCTCGAATGTCCTCGATTTGACCCACTCCCATGACATACAACAAGAAGGAACGCTGGAAATCGGAGTACGCCCTGAATTTGTTCGCTTTGATACCACAGGCATCCCAATCACAATTGAACGGGTAGAAGATCTGGGGCGGTTCAAGATTGCCACGGTCACTCATGCTGGCGATGTGATCAAGCTCCTTGTTTCTGAAGCAACTGCGATTCCTGCTCAAGATCCGAGGATTGTCTTTGATCCCGAAAAAACCCATCTTTATCACAATAATTGGGTTGTAGAGTGAGGGCACAATGAATAAAACAATCAATCAGAAAGCCTGGTGGTTGATCTCACCAGTGTTGATTCTCGTTGCCTTCAATGCCTTCATTCCCTTGATGACCGTTGTCAATTATTCCTTCCAAGAGACGTTTGGAAACAATCATTTTTTTTGGGAAGGCACGACTTGGTTTCAGCAAGTGCTCAACTCAGATCGCTTTCATGCGGCATTGTTTCGACAATTGCTGTTCACGGGCATGGTGATTGGGATTGAGGTGCCACTGGGAATTGCGGTCGCCTTGACCATGCCGCGGCAAGGGCCCTGGGTGTCGGTTTGTTTGGTGCTGATGGCATTACCGCTCTTGATTCCTTGGAATGTGGTGGGGGCGATGTGGAATATTTTTGCACTACCCGATATCGGATTGTTGGGCTATACCCTCAATAGTATGGGGATTGATTATAACTTCACCCAACAACCGATCTCGGCCTGGATAACCACCTTGGTCATGGATATTTGGCACTGGACTTCCTTAGTCGTCTTGTTGTGTTATGCGGGCCTGAGTTCGATCCCTGATGCGTATTATCAAGCCGCACGGATCGATGGGGCGAGTTCGTGGGCCACCTTTCGATATATTCAACTTCCTAAAATGAAGCGCGTGCTCATCATCGCGATTTTGCTGAGGTTCATGGATAGCTTCATGATTTTTACCGAACCTTTTGTTTTAACCGGGGGAGGGCCAGGGAATACCACGACCTTCTTGTCAATCGATTTAGTCAAGATGGCATTGGGCCAATTCGATCTCGGACCTGCCGCGGCCATGTCATTGATTTATTTTTTAGTGGTTCTGCTGACATGCTGGGGATTTTATACGATGATGACCCGCAACGAGGAAAACTGAAATGACCCGCTTAAAAAACGCGCTCGTGCCTGCTCTTTACATCCTCTTTTTGATGTTACCCATCTATGGGTTGGTCTCGATGTCGTTCAAAACGACGAATGAAATCTTAGGAGGCTTTTCATTGTTTCCGAGACAATTCACCATCGAAAATTATGTAAAAATTTTTACCGATCCGACCTGGTATAACGGCTATATCAATTCTTTGATCTACGTCGGCATCAACACGGTCATTTCCGTAACGGTGGCTTTACCGGCCGCCTATGCCTTTTCTCGTTATCGGTTTCTCGGAGACAAACATTTGTTTTTCTGGTTACTGACCAATCGGATGGCGCCGCCTGCTGTCTTTGCCTTGCCATTCTTTCAACTTTATTCAGCGATTGGGCTTTTTGATACTCACCTCGCCGTGGCCTTGGCCCATTGCCTGTTCAACATTCCCTTGGCGGTTTGGATTTTAGAAGGATTCATGTCAGGCGTGCCGAAAGAACTTGATGAAACCGCTTATTTGGATGGCTATTCTTTTGGGAAATTTTTCCTGAAAATATTCATCCCGACCATTGCTGCTGGGATTGGAGTGACCGCGTTTTTCTGCTTCATGTATTCGTGGGTTGAACTTTTACTCGCCAAGACATTGACCTCCGTTGACGCAAAACCGATTGCTGCGACAATGACCCGGACTGCCAGCACTTCAGGCTATGAATTGGGATTGTTAGCTGCGGCGGGTTCACTGACCATTATTCCGGGCGCAT
>WASW01010036.1_pt1 | contig 11232 bp, 11 predicted proteins | sample 5698521 | NCBI WGS metagenome assembly WASW01 (sample SAMN11175560, study PRJNA528189) | sponge metagenome | isolation source: marine sponge | host: Leucetta | place: Antarctica: Western Antarctic Peninsula, King George Island | collected 2013-01
TAGATTGAACCCAAAACTTTAACCACAAACCCAAATAAACAGAAAACCGCTTCGGTATCATGCCGAAACGGAAATAAAATGGCTGGCTTAGAAACAGTGGCCATAGCAATTGACTAATATCCGACTTCTTCAACAGCCTCAGCCATAAGGAGCCATCATAGAACATTGATCATAGTGTCAGCAGCCTATTTTCAAGATGTCTGCTGATACTCCCAAAACCGCCACCTAACCATCTGTGAACCCGTTCACTTTAATTCCCAAAATGGTCATGTTACCGTTCTGGCCAATCACAAGTTCGGCCGCAACTGCTGTGGACCAGACGGACTTTAATTCAGATGTTAAACAGGGGCGTTTAATGACAAGTTCAGTTCGGTTATCTGTGATGATGGTTTCGGTATTGGTTCTTGCCGGCTGTCAAACCGCGCAAACGACCATGTCGGTAGATGAGGCAAAATCGCTTACTGCCGATTTTAAAGTTTCCACTTTCAGTAAACTCCCCCGCAACGCAGATGAATTGCGCAATGATTTCAAGAATGGTGGGCCTATACCTCATGATTGCGAACTGGTCCAAAAAACACGTAATGACTTATTAGTTGGTCTCAGCGAGCGCATTCAGCGGACCCAGTCTAGTGAAGAGGACCATGGTGTGTCCGTAGCTCTCTATAATGGTGTGGAAGATTCGATGCTTTCTGGGCGATTTGATAGAGCGTTAAACTTTATTTCAATGGGCATGTTGCATTCCGATCACAAACCAACGATCGCCAGATTTCGGTCTCAACGCGCACGGATATTTGCTCAAATCGGCGATCCGATCGGGGCAGAAACTGAGATGCAGCGGTTCTTTCAAGGTGTAACTGGGTACCATGCGGATTGGAAAAAGGGATCTACCGGTCAGATTTTTCTAAATGCGGGCCTCGCGTCAGTCGCGCATGCAAAGGGAGATATGCTATTGGCAGAGCACCATTATCGAAAATTGATCTACAATGCGTCGTTCTCCACATCCAGTAATGACAATATAAATGAAGCGGCGCTACGCAGCGGATTGATCCAGGTTTTGTTGCTTCAGGGCCGATTGATCGAAGCAGAAGCGGAAGCCCGCAAGGCCATAGATCGAGCAGGAGTGGTAAGACTGGCATTACGAGCACAGCGCGAAGTATATGATACGCATCGCTACAGCGGCACCAATGCCGGACCTATGGCAATGTTAGCTTCTGTGTTTCTCGAACAAGGCAGATTAGATGATGCTGCATATCTCGCTGAAATCGCAGTTAACATGCATGAGATTGGTTGTTCCGCCCCGGAATCTCTTGGATTAAACCGGGCACGATCTACTCTAATTAGTGTGTTGGCACAGCAGCGAAAGTGGCCCGATGTCTTGCATCAGGTTGATACCGCGCGAAACGCATTATCAAAATTCCCTGAACTTTTTGAATTGCTGTTTGGCTCAAGCCCGGATTTTGCCGAAGCGCAGATCTATGCGGGTGATGCCGATGCTGGCTACAATATTCTAAAATCCCAACTCACTAAAAAAAACACGACGCCTGCCAAATTTTCAACAATCAAAGGGTTGCTCGCGTTGGCAGCGATTGAACAGGGAGATCGCAGCCTTGCCTTGAAACTCTTTGCCGAAGCATTGCCGTCGCTAATTCGTGGCGGTGGAGAGAATGAAAACGGGGGTGCGTCGACTGTCCGCAACGGGCGAAAGGATCGTATTCTCAAAGGATATATGACCACCCTGAATACGATGATTGACGAAGGAATACAGTACTCTGCGGACGTTAGTATATCCGCCGAGTTGTTACGTATCTCCTCTGCCTCACGCCTTGGCCGTGTCCAACAGGCATTTTCGGCCTCTCATATCCGCGCTGCATCCGGCGACCCAGAACTCAGTAAGCTTGTCCGTCAGGAACAGGATTTATCACAAGAAGCGCGAACAACATCAGAGACACTGGTCTATCTTCGTTTTTCGCCTGACGCTGCGGGCACGACACAGTCTAGTGAAACTCTAAACAGTCGCCTTCAGGAATTAAACTCAGCCCGCCGCGCTCTCAAAACCGAAATCCTGACGCGTTTTCCTGAGTTTGCCGATTTTACCAACCCCCGCCCAATGACCAAAATTGAAATGGCGCAAGCTCTAAAACCACATCAGGCATTGCTCGCTTATCATGTTACAGATCAAAAAACCTACATCTGGGCGATGAAGAAAGATGGGCAATTGTCCTTTGCGAGCCACAATATTGGCCAGGACGAACTATTCCAAAAAATCAATGCGCTGCGCAAGGCGGTTGATCCGGGGCCTCTCACCAGTCTTGGCGATATTCCGGATTTTGATGTGGCGTTGTCGAACGAACTGTTCAAAGTTTTGTTGGTCCCTGTCCGGTCAGGCTGGGAAGGTGCAACCGAACTTCTGGTGGTTCCACATGGACCGCTTGGTGCCTTACCATTTTCAATGTTGGCAATGTCTTCTGACGTTCCCACCACTGATGACGGCACGTTGTTTGACCGCTACAAAAATGTTTCATGGCTGGTTAATGAAGTGGCGGTAACGCAGCTGCCGTCTATCAATACATTGAAGGGCACGCGCAATGTGCTGAATAATTTGGTCATTGCGAAAAAAGATGCATCAACAGGTTCAAAAAATACGGCACAGAAAACCAAAGCACCGGGCATCGCCCGCCGGCCTTTTGTCGGAATTGGAGATCCTTATTTTTCGCGTAAACAATACCGTGTGGCGACGGCCAAAACTGTAGAGGTCGCAACCCGTGGATTGCCTTTCCGGGCAGCCCCCAAAACCCGCGGTGTGGACATCGCCGATTTAGCCTTGCTCCCGCGTCTGCCGAGGACACGGTCAGAAATTATTTCTATCGCCAACGCCCTTGGGGCCGATTTATCCAGGGATATATTGCTTGGAGAAAAGGCCACGGAACAAGCGGTCAGGGCTCTTGATCTATCAAAATACGATGTGATCTCCTTTGCCACCCACGGCCTGGTTCCGGGTGATCTAAACGGCCTAGATCAACCTGCCCTGGCGCTCACCACACCCAAGATCGGGAAAACCGATGGCGACGGATTATTGTCCATGAGCGAGATCTTAGGGTTACATCTTGATGCCGATTTTGCGGTCCTGTCAGCGTGTAATACTGCTGCTGCAGATGGCAAGGGTGCAGAGGCGGTGTCTGGCCTTGGCCGGGCGTTCTTCTACGCTGGTGCCCGCGCCATTCTGGTTTCAAATTGGCCGGTGCATTCGGCTGCGACAACGGAATTGATGAGTAACTTGTTTGGCGGACTGGCTGCGGATAAGTCGTTGACGCGCAGCGAAGCACTTCGTCAAACCAAGGTGAAGCAGATCAGTGAAGGAGGATACGTGGAGAATGGAAAACTATCGTTCTCCTATGCCCATCCCATATTCTGGGCACCTTTTTCTATTGTCGGAGATGGTGGACGTGCTAAAATTAGGTCTTAATTCACGTGGCAGAAAGCCCGCTTTTACCCCGATTCGGACATAAAACGAACCCCATATTAGGCAACAGATCATTGATTGGAAAATGGCCGTTCTGGGTCACAAGAAGATCAACTCGTCCTCTTAATATGTCGTCTCCTTTCCGACCAAAAGCAGGTATGAGCATTCAATAAAACTTGCAGTGAACTTAGTCCGGTTCATTAGGGACTCTGGCATTTGGTGTTAAACTTACAGATCGCGGGACATTAAAACAAATTTTTCAGCGCTGTGATCAAAACGCTCTGCAACGGTCCATCCGCAGCGCCTATAAAACATTTCCGCATCGGTTGTATACAGGTGAAGCAGGCTTTCGCCCTCTGCGCGGGCGTGAGTTTCGATCGCCTTGACCAAGGCGCTGCCGATCCCATGGCGCCTGAATTCAGATTTCACGTAGAGGCTTGCGAGCCATGGGGAAAGATCATGCGCGGGGTACAGTTCGTTACGGACGAACATGCAGATACCGGCAGGCGTGTTTTGATACGAGGCGAGAAATACCTGATCATATTGATCGCCCCTGGTTAACTGTTCTAACTGACGCTGACTGTCCTCAAGCGGGATTCCAAAGGCGTCGTGCCGCCACCGCGCGCATAGTACCAGTGCCGGTGAACTGGCTTTTAGTCGACTAATAGTGAGGGGATTATTGTTCATGGGCGAAATATATACCTTTGCTGTTTCAGTTACTATGCCTGCAGGTGCTGAACGGGCTGCCGTGGGAGCAACGTCAAGCGGTCCAAGATTAGGCGTGGGATTGAATGCGGCGAGACAACTAATGGATAATTAAGAGGCAATTAACACAAAGATGCTATAAATGAGCCGCTTTTTTACAAGAGGTTCCAGAGGGTCCTATGAGCGATAGTGTTTCGAAGTCAATTTTGCTGTCATCCCATGTCAACCTCCAGTCGGATTTGCAGCCCAAAACCGCAGACTCAAAATTGGCATCCGAGGGCGGAGCCGGAGCCGATGGCGCCAAGGACAAAGAGGTGATTGCGCAAATTGCCGATAGCGGCGGCAGTTCAGCCTTTCAAGATGACAAAGATTCAGAAGGTAAAAAGGAGCGCAAAGTCTACACGGTGCTTATTACCGAGTGCGGTGGAGAGATGCGCTGTGTCAGCGTCAATGCGGCAAATGAGAAAGCGGCAAGTGTTGCTATCAGCTCTAATCTGGGCGATGGGGAAGAAGTAACATCGGTCAGCGAAAGCACCGTTCCGTCGCCGCCGGACCCTAACCGCGGGGTTATTGCTTAGGGCCCCACCTGTATTCGGCGCTTTGTACGGCCACCCGTTTTTCTGAACGCATTCTAAATTGAGCGCCAGGTAACCATAGTTGACGTTATTTGTGATTTGTGCCCGCTATGATTTGACTTCTCTACGACAATCCATTAATTAACAATATGGTTAAATAATGGATTACCCAAATGACCGACGATTCTTTATCAAAAATATTTGGTGCGCTGGCCGACCCAACGCGGCGCAGTATTCTGGCGACGTTGGCGGACGGTGAGACGGTGGTCGGTGATCTTGCCGCCCCGCACAACATGTCGGCGCCGGCGATCTCGCGGCATTTGAAAGTTCTTGAAAGCGCGGGCCTGATAGAGCGCCGGATCGACGCGCAGTGGCGCCGCTGCCGCCTCAGCCCGGAAGGTTTTCAAGCAGCCTCAAACTGGATCACCTTTTACCGGAACTTCTGGGACCAGAAGCTCGATAAGCTGGATACGTTTTTGGAGAAGACTACAAAGGCTGGCACGGCACAGCATCGTGCTGATGGACCGGCGGCCCTAAAACAGGAGCAGGAAGACGATGGAAACACTGGCTGATATTTCAGAGGGTAATGAGATAACGCTTATTCTGAAACGTGAATTTAACGCGCCGATCGAAATGGTTTTCGATGCCTGGTCACGGCCGGAGCAAATGGCTGAATGGATGGGTCCCGAGGGCATGAGTGCACCTGATACTGTTGCCGACGTTAAGGTTGGGGGCCGTTATACAATTCCTATGGTTGGCGATCCGGCTGGCGTTCACACAGTGACCGGTGAGTATCTCGAAATTAGTCGTCCGTCAAAGCTGGCCTTTACCTGGGCCTGGATACAAGACGACGGAAATCCGGGGAACATTATGACCGTTGTGGTTGAGTTGGAAGATGCGAACGGGCGAACGGCAATGACATTATCACACAGCAACTTCTCAGATGACGATGCGAAAATTAAGCATAACCAAGGTTGGTCGAGCAGCTTTGATTGCCTTGAAGAATTCCTCTCCTCCTAATCGAATTGGATCGTAATATGCCAACGCTAGAAATCCTCGGGGCCCAGCAAAGCTCATACGTTCGAACGGTACGAATGGTCGCCGTAGAAAAAGGCGCCCCGTGCACGCTGACGCCCCCTGCCGCCGCAATCAGAAGAGATTTTAAAACTCAATCCGTTCGGTAAAATTCCGGTTATGCGGCACGGCGATGTCACTCTGTTCGAGACCCTTGCCATCGCCAGCTATATAGACGAGACGTTTGATGGGCCGGCCCTTCAGCCAACAGCGCCTGTTCTCAAAGCGGAAATGTTGTCGTGGGTCAGCGCGATCATCGACCGGCTCTACGATTCTATGGTTCGGCGCTATATCCTCCAAGTGATTTTTCCGAAAGGCCCGGATGGAACGCCGGACCGTTCAGTGATCGACCCGGCACTGATTGAGATTGAGGCGCAGATGGCGGTTGTTAACGGGGCGTTGGATGGCAAGCGATTCCTGGTTGGGGACCACCCCACTCTGGCAGATTTGTTTATCGCGCCGATTTTCTCGTATCTTGGTAAAATGCCGGATGCTGACCGCCTGTTCGGCGCTTGCCCCAACATCATTGCCGCCGCGCCAAATATGCGTGAGCGTGTCTGTTATACGGAAACCGAGCCACCAACAGAATAACAAGACGCCGCGTTTAGAGATGCGCGGGACGGTTAGCTTACCAGTGCGGTGAACGTTCCGATGTCTGCTTTTGGGCCAATTGTAACCTGCGTTGCCGGACCACTGAACAACCGCTTCGCAACACGCTGAACCGCCGCCTTGTCAACCGCTTCAACTTTGTCCACGGTTTCCCGCGTTGGAATCGGGCGGCCATAGAGGCTGAACTGACGGGCCATCTGCTCGCAGCGTGACGACGTGCTTTCCAGTGACATCAAGATGCTGGACTTGAGTTGAGCCCGCGCCCGGTTGATCTCGTCATCCAAAACATCATCAACTACTTTGGCCATCTCGTCTTTGATCAGGGGTATCAAGGACGGGGCTTCATCAGCGCCAGTACCGGCGTAAATTGCAAACGTACCACTGTCGGTGAAACACGACAGGAACGAATAGATTGAATAAACCAGTCCCCGTTTTTCTCGAATTTCCTGGAATAATCGCGACGACATGCCGCCGCCAAACAACGTTGAAAATACCGAAGCCGCATAAAAATCGGGATCAGAATAAGACAGGCCGTCCATACCCAGAAGTAAATGAACCTGCTCAAGATCGCGGTCTTCCGAATAAAGACCGCCCTGGTAATCGGCGCTCTCGCGCGTAAACGCTCTGTCCGTCGGCAGGGCATTAAAATTATCTTCAACCTGCTGGATCAAATCCGCGTGCCGGATGTTGCCTGCCGCTGAAACAACCATGTTGGAGGCTGAATATCGATCAGACATATAGCCCATGACCGTCTCGCGGCTCATGGCATGAACGTGATCTGCTGTGCCTAGAACGGGACGCCCCATGGCCTGATCGGGGTAGGCGACTTCCTGGAAGTGATCAAAAATAATATCGTCGGGCGTATCATGGGCCTGATGAATTTCCTGAACGATCACCGTTTGCTCACGCGCCAGTTCTTCAGGTTCCATGGTTGAATGCTGAAGAATATCGCCGATAACATCGATCGCGAGGCCGGTATCTTCTTTCAGGACTTTGGCGTAATAGGCGGTGTGTTCACGCGACGTGTAGGCGTTCAGGTGACCGCCAACGGATTCAATTGATTCTGCGATATCATAAGCCGAACGCCGTTTGGTGCCCTTAAACGCCATATGCTCAAGCACGTGCGAAATGCCGTTAATGTCTTCGCTTTCGTCGCGGGTCCCGACGTCTACCCAGGCGCCGACGGAAACCGTCTCAACCGTGCTCATATAGTCGGAGATGACCCGAAGGCCATTCTTCAATACGGTAACCTCGGCGCTCACGCGGCGGCCCCGCTTTGTTTTTTCGCGGCCCGGTTTTGTTCATTGGTATTCAATGTTTGTACGATGTATTCCTGCACGGCGCCGATATCATTGCTAAGGTGCTGGGTACGCTCGGCCCGGTTATGCAGATCGCTCAGTTGCTCGGGCAGTTCTGGCAATACGCCGGATGCTTTTTCAACCGCGCCGGGGAACTTGGCCGGGTGGGCTGTCGCCAGCGCAATCATCGGCACCGACGGATCACGCCGTTTGGCCCGTCCTGCAGCAACGCCAATGGCCGAATGCGGATCAAGCAATTCGCCCTGCTCGTCGTTAACGGACTTGATCAGGGCCATGGTCTGCTCATCATCAAACCGCGCCCCGTCAATCAGCGCCGCTGCACGTTTGTGGTGCTGCTCATCAACGCTAAAACTGCCCGTGGTCCGGAAACCGTTTATCAACTCGGACACCTGCTCACCGTCGCGGTCATAAAGTTCGAACAACAAGCGCTCAAAATTGCTCGAGACCTGAATGTCCATGCTCGGGCTGATGGTCGGCTCGACCCCGTCCATCTTCATCTCGCCGGTATCAAAAAACCGGGTCAGAATGTCGTTACTGTTGGACCCAATAATAAATTGCGAAACCGGCAGGCCCATACGGCTGGCGGCATATCCGGCAAACACGTTGCCGAAATTGCCCGTCGGTACGGAAAACGCAACGCTTGTATCGGGCGCACCAACTTTAAGCGCGGCCCAGAAATAATAAACAATCTGCGCCACAATACGGGCCCAGTTAATGGAGTTCACCGCGCTCAGATTATGCTGATCGCGAAACGGCGTATCGTTAAACAGGGCTTTAACCATGTCCTGGCAATCATCAAATGTGCCATCGACGGCGATGCAATGAACGTTGGCGGCATCGACCGTGGTCATCTGGCGGCGCTGCACGTCGGAGACGCGGCCCTCCGGATAGAGAATAAAAATATCAATGGCATCGCGGTCCCGGCAGGCCTCAATCGCGGCCGATCCGGTGTCCCCGGATGTCGCGCCGACAATCGTCACCCGCTGACCGCGGGTTTTCAGCACATGGTCAAACATTGGGCCTAAGAACTGCATCGCCATGTCTTTGAACGCCAACGTCGGGCCGTGGAACAATTCCAGAAGGTACTCATTATCGCCGATCTTCTTAACCGGCGCCACATCACCCGCGTCAAATCCGCTATAAGCACCGGTGATGATTTGTTTAAGGTCCGCGGGCGTTACCGTATCGCCAACAAACCGGCCAATGATGTTTATCGCCAGCTCGGTATAAGACAAATCCTTCAAAGCGCGAATGTCGTCCAAACTCAGCTGCGGCCAGCTGCCGGGCACATACAATCCACCATCACGGGCCAGCCCGCTCAGCAGCGCTTCATCAAAGTTCAAAACCGGCGCTTTGCCCCGGGTGCTCACGTATTTCACGGCGTCCTCACACATAAATCTGACTAACGGCGTAACCTATTCCTGACTTCGGGGTGTGGCAAGCAGGTTGGGCGGTTGGGATACCACCGAACCCCGGCGGCATGAATTTGGTAAAAAAGCCAAAACTCCCATTTACCCCCATTAAACCCCATAAACCCTGATCGTTCACCGCGAGCGAGCGATCAGAGGAGAGGGAAGCGGAGGCCAAAATCCTTATTTACACTTATAAAACCTTATAAACCCGTAGTGTTCTTTCGATCTCCCATCCTAACCATATCGCACCCCCATCCCAACCTTCCCCCATCAAGGGGGAAGGGGTAGGCATTCAGGGTATTCGTACACCCGATCGCTCTTTGGCCCATGCCAAATGACTGGTAATTTGAGGACGGTTAGGGCGCTGAGTGAAACCTCAGATTATCATGATAGCGACCCTCAATCGGTCACGGCACTTGTTATGTCAGGCAGGCAATCTTGTATCGAAGCGCACAGGTACATTGATTGGGCGATCCATTTCAGCGCACGGGATGCTCAGGGCCACGTCCCCGGTATGTGTCGACAAACATCGCTGCGCTGGCGGTATCAAACGTCTTTTGGCGCAGAATTTTCCGCCACGCGGTCAGTACGATTTCGCCGCCCAGTCCGGGCCTTGGGGCGACAACAACACCCGACCACTGGCCCGTATAGAGCCCGGCCCAGGACTCCAGTGTCGATAAATCATCTTTTGCCAACTGGTCGTAGTAGATAACGATGTTGCCGTGCTCCAGGGCATGAACCAACTGAACGTCCGGTTGAGACACGGTATACATACCGGGTTTTGTCCACACCGGAGAATGGGAACCGGAGGTTGGATACGGGCTTGGGTATCGATACGACTGCCCGCGGTTGAGATGGCTGCGGCCAAGATTTGGCATGGTTCGGACGTTTTGCAACGGGCCCTTATGGGCATCGGCCAGATTAAGAAAAGCCGCCTCGCAGGTTTGTGTCTGCCATAGGGACCATCCCCCTATTACGCCGATACCGAGGAGAAGCGAATAAATGGCGGCTTTGAAGGAAGACCTCGGCGCTGCCGCGGATGATTTCGGCAATACCCCCGAATTCCCGATTGTCTCGGTGGTTGCGGCCTTGCTACGCCGTGATTTTCGGGTTGTTTTCCTGGTGGTATTTTTGGATTTTGGCATAATTCCCCCAAATTGCTCGACTGCTTCTGGGTGCATCCCCCCAAATTGAAGACTGTAAGATCTGCAACGCCAATACCAATGACAGGTGTTCACAATTTTGTGTGAAGCCGACCCTGCTCTGTCTCACGGCGCAGCTTTATATAGCCCTCAATCAATGATTTCCTGAACTTTACGAATACCTAATATATAGCCCCTATATGATTTAGCGGCGTTAGGCCTGTTTTGGTGAGTTCTAGTATGATTGAAACCGACACCTTAATTCTCCGGCCTTGGCAAAAAAGTGACCTTGAGCCGTTTTTTGAGATGAGCAATGATCCGGTGGTCATGGGATTTTTCCCAAATACCCTGAGTCGGAGTGAGTGCGCTTCAATGATGGACCGGATCAATAATCATATTAGCGATCATGGGTTTGGATTCTGGGCATTGGAAGTCCCCGGGGTTTCCAGCTTTGTTGGGTTTGCCGGCCTTTCAATCCCGGGTTTTGAGACCGCCTTTACGCCGTGCGTTGAAATCGGATGGCGGCTGGCGCCCAGGTTTCACGGTTTTGGGTATGCCACGCGCGGCGCGGGTTTATGTCTGGATTACGGCTTTGGTCAGGGCGCTCTGGATGAGATCGTCTCGTTTGCCATACGCGGTAATCATCCTTCCATCGCGGTTATGGAGCGGCTTGGTATGTCGCGCGATGTGGACGGCGATTTTGCCCATTCGTCTTTGCCGGCGGGTCATGCACTGAGCCAACATGTTCTTTATCGCATTACGCGGGGTCAATGGGCGGAGCACAGAAATTCTATTTAAATTTTTTTAATCTAGGGTAGGTTTGGTGCGGTATTTTGAGCAAACAGTTCAGCTTACGTGAACGGGCCAGGGGTAGGGTAATCGAACATGAAAAACAGTCATCCACAAACCACACCGGCAGATGCAGACGCGCGCCGT
>WASW01011151.1_pt1 | contig 11227 bp, 9 predicted proteins | sample 5698521 | NCBI WGS metagenome assembly WASW01 (sample SAMN11175560, study PRJNA528189) | sponge metagenome | isolation source: marine sponge | host: Leucetta | place: Antarctica: Western Antarctic Peninsula, King George Island | collected 2013-01
ACGGTTTATGCGACGATGTATCCGATAATTTCCGCGTCATATCGCCCAAGGGGTTTCGGGTTCTGACGTGAACGGGGTATACATTAAAAAAATATATGCATCTGAGCTTTGGAACCTGCAAATAAAAGTCTGTAGGGATTTCGTGGGGGCGAATGAATTCCATACTCTTTGGGAGCGCCGATCAAGTATGGGTGCCGCAGGTGGGGGAGAAGAGGAGAAAATAGGCATGTCATGTTTACAGATGACCCGCCCCCTAACTGCCGATCTAAATATCCGGTCGTTGGCAATAGCCATAGGGACTGTTATCGCATTTTGGGTTTCGCCACTTTACGCACAATCGGATTTTTATCAGAGTCCGCCATCCTTGATGCTGGACGTCGAAAATGGAATTTTACCACGTATCGAAAATCGCCTGCCACAAACACCCCTGATCGTGCAGCCCAACGAACGTCTTGGTCGACATGGAGGCATCTGGCGTCTGGGAATGAAGGGCGACAATGACCGGGCGATGGTCTATCGGACCATTGGATATGAGCACCTCGTTCGCTGGGACCCGGGATGGACACGTGTTGTCCCTAATGTGGCGTTGTCCTACACCGTAAATGATAATGCGACAGAGTTTATATTTCGCCTAAGACCTGGCCTTAAGTGGTCTGATGGTCAGCCCTTTACTGCTGACGACATTATGTTCTGGTATGATGCTGTCTTATCGAACGAAGCGTTAACGCCAAACCCAATTTCTCAATACGTTGTTAATGGGAAACTGGCATCTGTCACCAAGATCACTGATTATTCTGTTCGGTTTGAGTTTTCCGCGCCCCATGGATTGTTTTTGAAAACATTGGCTAGTGGCAGAGATTCTGGAGGACCTGTTGACTTTCCGCGCCACTATTTAGAGCGTTTTCATAAAGATTATAACCCAGACGGCATTGCTGCAGAAGTGGCCAAGGCGGGCGCCAAAGACTGGGTGGAACTATTTCTTCTGAAATCTGCAGACGACCGTATCCCTAAAGGTTTGTCTCATTTGATGCGGCAGAGCATTAAATTAAAGTTCGTACAAAAGGAGTTTGAGCCTTGGCCAACGCTTAATGGGTGGGTCATTGATGGCGTCGAAAATGACGCCCCAGATAAAATTGTTGCGTCGAGAAACCCTTATTATTTCAAGATCGACCCCGCGGGGAAACAACTTCCGTACCTGGACCGCGTAGAATACCATACATTCAAAGGGCGTGATCCAATACGTGCGATGGCCTTAGCCGGTCAAATCGGTATGCAGGCCCGCCGGCTGACGGATCCTAAGTCCCAAACAATTGTGACATCGCCAAATGCTGGAGATAAATTTCGTTTGTTTTCGTTGATTGCAACGGAAACAAATGACATTCCTTTGGCCTTAAACCTGTCGCATCCGGACCTTGCCAAACGGACCCTGTTTAATAAGTTGGAATTTCGGGTCGCTTTGTCACACGCGATCGATCGAGAATCGATCATCGAGAAAATTTATAATGGTTCTGGTCAGCCCTACCAAGTTGGCCCAAGACCCGAATCTCGTTTCTATCATGAGAAACTTGCAACGCAATATCTCAAATATGATCTGTCAGAATCCGCAAGATTACTGGATAGCATTGGCATTACAAAAGGAGGCGACGGACTGCGCCTAAGGGCGGACGGAACAGCGGTAGAGTTCAAGATGTTGGTTCGTGAAGATCAACCCCATAAACAAGCAGCAATGAGTATGATCCTTGAAACGTGGCGCGCATTAGGGTTGAAAGTCGATATGGAGATTTTGCCACGTGCTGACATGGAAGTCAGAATCAAATCCAATAATTTTGATGCGTCCTTTACAATTTCTGATGGAGGGCTTCAACCTGATTTAGCACCCCAAGCGTATATGGCCTGGTCTTCTGAGTCTGCATTCGGGATCGGTTGGTTCAATTGGTTTGTAAATTCAAATTCACCGAAAGCCGTTGAGCCAGCAGACTGGGCCAAGGAACAAATGGCATTATATCGTAAACTTTTAGCCTCTGGAGATCAGGAAGTTCAAGCCGGTCTTATGCGCCGTATACTTGAAATTACTGCGAAAAATTTCCCTGTCATGGGAGTGACATTAAAATCTGAAAAGAAAGGGGTCGTTGGAACGCGTTTCCATAATGTACCGCGTGCGATTATCGCATCTTGGACGTATCCAACACCTGCTCCAGTCAATCCGAGTCAATTTTTTGTCGACCCATGACGCTGCAAACCTCATTCACCCAATGATGCACAGTCCAAAAAACGGACTGGGCTGGGCATCATCCTTGGCCGTTCGCGTTGCTTTGGCGGTGATTGTCATTGTCATATTCGCCTATTCAGTGATCGGGGTTGTAATGACCCGGACCCTTATTTCTGATATGCGTACCCGCGCAATCGCGAAGGTGCAAACACCGGGGCGCCTCGTGCAGCAACATGTCCTGAGATATGATTCGCTCGCAGATCGAGGGGTAATGACACAATTGCTCGGCGAGGAATTGGTCGACGGGTTAATCGTTGGACGTAACAAACGCATATTTCACGACCTGAAAACCCAGCGTATGGGACAGCTGATAACATCCATCCCTGGATTTAATCCCGACTGGTTCCACGATTCTGTAACAAAATCGTTCCTTGTTGAAGAGCGCGTTGACGGCAAAGTTATTTTGACCAACATCACCCCAATTTTCTCAGGAGATACGACAGTTCCGTATTTTTACGCTGTTGTTCGTGTCGCGTTGACCAAGCTGGCACATGAGGAAGCGGCGTTGACTAAATGGATCGTTACGGTTGGTATAATCTCCGCGATTTTACTGATCGCTGGGGTTATGGCTGTTTTTAGATTTCTGGTATTGGGCCGCGTTAACAGACTGTCGCAGGTTGCGACAAGAGTTGGTCTTGGTGATTTGTCCATCGTGATAGAGGATACCGGCAACGACGAGTTAGGTGTGCTTGAACGAGGCACAAATAAAATGATTGAGCAGATCAGGGGGCGTCAGAACGATTTAGAATTGGCGGTCCATGAGCGAACGACTGAATTGCAAGAGAGCCAGCGGCGGTTTCGCGATTATGCAGAAATGTCTGCCGACTGGTTTTGGGAAATGGACGAGGCGCTTCGGTTTAAGGAGGTTGTCGGACAACACCAATTACCAAGATCTTGGGCCGAAAATAATATTCTGGGACAAACAAGGGTGGATACGGCAAACGCAGAGGAAGATATCAGTGATGAAAAATGGCAAAACCACTTGGCGGATATGGCGGCACACAAATCCTTCCAAAATTTTGAATACCGCACTAAATGCCGCAATGGTGATACCTGGGTCAGTGTTAGCGGGATACCGCAGTTTGATAGCGAAGCAAGATTTTTGGGATATCGGGGGTGTGGCGTAGATATCTCGGGACGTAAACATGCAGAAGCCCTTCTGGTGTTGGCCAAAAAAGAGGCCGAAAAAGCGAACAAGGCCAAATCAGAGTTTTTGACGAGTATGAGTCATGAGTTGCGAACCCCCATGAACGCTATTCTGGGATTTGGACAATTGCTACAAGTTGACCCGGAAAGTTCCCTAACGGACAGGCAAAGTGATCACGTCAATAGTATATTGGTCGGCGGTAGTCATCTTCTTGAGCTCGTCAACGAAGTTCTTGATCTGGCAAGAATTGAGTCAAACCAATTTGCCCTCGATCTTGAGGATGTCGATGCAACAGAAGTTATCAATAGTAGTGTTGCTCTATCAGAACCGATTGGTAGTGCCAGGGAGATACTGATAATTGACGACTTTAGCGATTGGCCCTCTTTATTCTTACGAACCGACCGCCTAAGATTAAAACAGATCCTGCTCAATCTTATTTCAAATGCAATCAAATATAATACTGATGGCGGAACGGTGACGATAGGTGGGCGTCAAACCGATGATGGATTTCTTCGAATATCCATAACTGATACTGGCATTGGTATAGCGAAACAAGACCACACAAGTGTTTTTCAGATGTTTCACCGTTTGGGTGTGGATCCGATGAAAGCGACGGATGGTACTGGTATTGGTCTTAGCGTGACCAAACTTCTTGTTGAACGAATGTCAGGAAGAATTGGCTTCGAAAGCGAAGAGGGAGTTGGCAGTACTTTCTGGATTGAGTTGCCCATAAGTTCAGATCAAAATTTGAGTTAAAAGGATCATCGTTGGAAAGATGAACCCGTTCTAAATGTTGCCATAAAGGCCGTAATTTAAATTTGATCCTAAATTCCCCGTACGCCTAATTTAAGGCACTGAACATAACGATTATTGCGCCGATTGCGATGCGGGCTTGCGCTCTTGAAGCAGGAGGATATATTTTCTTGCAAAATTATGATGCTAAAATTTGAGTTAGGAACAGATGTCAAAATTAATAGTGCTGGATGGCCTAACCAAACGATTTGGCCCGCTAACGGCCGTCGATCAGGTGTCGTTTAGTGTCGATAAAGGGAATGTCCTTGGTTTCCTTGGACCAAATGGCGCGGGCAAATCGACAACGATGAAAATGGTCGCTGGGTTTCTGGAGCCAACTTCAGGGTACGCGGAAGTCGCGGGGTTTGACGTATTGACGTCTCCGGTCAATGTAAAAAAACGCATCGGATATCTGCCGGAAGGCGCACCAACCTACGGTGATATGACCCCTGCCTCGTTCCTTGATTTTATCGCTGAAATTCGCGGATATGATGGCGCCGAAAAATTAAGGCGGATTGCGAGCGTTGTTGAGAGAGTTCGCCTTAAGGAAGTGTTAAATCAACCCATTGATACCCTTTCAAAAGGGTACAAGCGCCGTGTTGGTTTAGCTCAGGCACTGGTTCATGACCCGGACGTTCTTATTCTGGATGAACCTACCGATGGGCTTGATCCTAATCAAAAACATCACGTAAGAGCACTAATTCAAGAGATGGCGCCAGATAAGGCGATTGTAGTCTCCACCCATATTCTGGAGGAGGTTGAAGCTGTATGCTCACGTGCGATAATAATTTCAGAAGGGCGAGTTGTGGCTGATGGAACGCCCGAAGACCTGCTTAAACAAGATGTAAATCACAATGCCATAATGGTTAGTGTCTCTAATAATCATGCTGCTGATGTTAAAACACAATTGAGTACCTTTGGTCCTGTCGATGAAGTTCAGCAGTTTGGGCGAGCACAGAATAAAACCTTATTGAGAATCAATGGAAATAGTGATCTTTCAACGATTGACCGAATTAACGCGTGTATTCGTGAACAAAAATTGATGGTTGAACAAGTTTATCTTGGTAAGGGCACACTTGATGAAGTTTTCCGCCAAATCACAACCGAGACAATCGGTCAGGAGAACGTCGATGCGTGACACTTTTGTTTTGGCGAAACGTGAGTTGAGGAGTTATTTTGCAACACCGGTAGCCTATGTATTTATCGTCATATTTGTCGCAATGACCGGCGCATTCACATTTTATATCGGAAACTTTTTCAACCGTGGACGGGCGGATCTTGATGCGTTTTTCCAATTCCACCCATGGCTTTATTTGTTTCTGATTCCGGCAATCTCTATGCGGCTGTGGGCAGAAGAGCGAAAAACCGGGACCATTGAATTGCTGATGACCCTTCCGATTACCACGTTATCCGCAGTTCTTGGGAAGTTTTTTGCGGCATGGGTATTCACCGCAATCGCCCTTATGTTGACATTCCCGATTTGGATTACGGTTAATATCCTTGGTAATCCGGACAACGGAATTATCTTCGCCAGCTACGTTGGAAGTTGGTTCATGGCAGGGGCATTTTTGTCAATCGGTGCGTGTTTTTCAGCATTGACTAAAAATCAGGTAATTGCATTTATTATTGCTGCGGTCGTTTGTTTTCTATTCACGATGAGTGGACTTGAATTGGTGTTGAATTTTTTCCGCTTATGGGCCCCGGATATTCTGGTTGAGACAATTGCGTCCATGAGTTTCTTGACTCATTTCCGGGCAATTATGAACGGCGTTATTGATATTCGGGATGTGATTTTCTTTGCGTCGTTGATGACCTTCTGGTTGTTTGCAAACGTCATCATAGTCGACCTGAAAAAGTCGGCTTAAGGAGATTATGATGCATAAGATTGGACGCTCTAGACTGGCGCTTGGCGGGCTTTTTTTAGGAGCAATTTTGTTTCTCGCGACAAATATTTTGTCTAATTCGGTGTTTAACGCTGTCCAACTGGATTTAACTGAAGGAAAATTATTTACCCTCTCAGATGGCACGCGGAAAGTATTGTCCAAGATTGACGAGCCGATTAAAATCCGACTTTTTTTCAGTGAAACTCTTGGTGAGCAGAGCCCCGCTCATAAAACTTTTTATAAACGTACAAAAGAACTTCTTGGGCAGTACGTAAATATTTCTGGCGGGCGGATAGAACTTGAACTTCTCGTTCCTGAACCTTTTTCTGACGCTGAAGATCTTGCCGTGACATTTGGGCTGCAGGGCGTTCCAGTGACCCAGGGCGGAGATTTGGGGTATTTCGGGCTGGCAGCGACTAACTCGACGGATGATCAGGAGGTGATTGGTTTTCTGACGCCATCGCGGGAAACGTTTCTCGAATATGATCTGACCCGAATGGTCCATTCTTTATCAGATCCGGACCGGAAAACCATTGGCATATTAAGTTCCTTGCCGATCAATGGTCAGAAAGGCCCGCAAATGGCTGGCCCTGGACGCTGGGCGATTGTTGATCAGATAAGCGATTTGTTTTCAATTACTCAAATTGAGCGCGATGCCACCAGTATTCCTGATGGCGTTGACATTTTAATGATCGTTCATCCAAAAGATCTCAAACCGGAGATGCTCTACGCTATAGATCAGTTTGTTTTGAGCGGCGGTCGGGCGATGGTTTTTGTTGATACCAACGCGGAAACCGCGGCACGTCCCGGTGAAGCCCTTAAAAATGACCCAGTATCAGAGTTTGATAAAACTCTGGCGTCGTGGGGCGTTGAGTTGATGCCTGACATGATTGCCGGCGATATTTCGACAGCGCGGCGTGTTAACGTTCAGCAAGGCTCGAAGCTGGCGGTCACGGACTACGTCGCGTGGCTCTCGTTAAAGTCAGAGAACTTTGATCATGAAGACGTTGTAACGGCTGATCTCCAGATCATCAACATTGGAACCGCCGGAATTCTCAATCCGCTGGACGGCCGGAAAACTACCGTCGTGCCGTTAATGCAAACCAGCGCGCAATCAATGTTAATTGACCGCCATCAAGTGATGTTACGTCCTCAGGTCATCGAGTTATTCAAGAATTTCAAATCACAAGATAAACGGCTTATGCTTGCTGCGCGTATTACTGGGTCAGCAGAATCGGCTTTTCCAGAAAACGCTAAATCCAACAAAAACCATATCAGTGATGCCCAGTCCTCAATTAATGTAATCGTTGTCGCCGATACGGACATTTTGACCGATGGAGTGTGGGTCGATGTGCAGGACGTGGCAGGTGACAAGATGCTGGCCCCTTTTGCAGGCAATGCTGACTTTGTCATTAATGCCCTTGATAATCTTGGTGGGAGCGAAGACTTGATCGGGTTACGCGCCCGAACGCAAATCCCACGTTCGTTCGCGCTGGTTCATAAAATCAGGCAAGCGGCGGAAATTCAGTACCGTACTAAGGAACAAGAACTACAAGATAAGCTGGTTGATGTCCGGCGTAAACTTAACAAACTTATGGCCCGCGAAGAAACATCGGGTGAAGTTGTCATGAACTCAAAGGAAAAGGAACTGATCGAAGGGTTCAGGGGAGAGATGACCGAAATTCGCCTTGCCCTTCGCGACGTCCAACATGCACTTAGAAGTGATATCGAACGGCTCGACACCTGGCTTAAATTTTTTAATATTGCAGTCGTTCCTTTAGTACTTGGGTTTGGTGTTCTTGTTGTCGCCGTAGCGAGGCGCACCCGTCGCCGCCCCATCGCTCAAACCTGAACCCCCATCAGATAAAAGAGATATCACAATGTCGCTTCGCACGTTTACTGTTCTTGCCCTTTTAACAGGCTTCGTTATCGCATTGGCCGGATTTGTGGTTAGCCGAGAACCTGGTTTTGTGACAACTAAGGGAGGGGAAGTTGTTTTTCCCGAACTGACGTCTCACATCGATGAGGTCAATAAAATCGTTGTTCGATCATATGGACGAACGATGACAATGGAGCGTGGGGAACAGGGCTGGGTCCTCGCCGAAAGTGGGGGATATCCTGTCCAGGCAAAAATTATTAAGAGTGCAATCCTTGGGTTTGCTGACCTGATCTATGTCGAAGCGAAAACGCGACAGAAAGAAAAATATAGTAAACTCGAGTTGCAAGACCCATCGGTAGATAATTCAAAAGGTCGAGGCGTGCAAATCTATGCCAAAACTAAAGACCTTTTAGTTGACGCGGTAATTGGTCGTACACGTTTCAACATGCCCGGGACAACACGCGATGGGATTTATGTGCGAACGATTGGCGATCCGCAATCATGGTTGGCGTTGGGTCAACTGGACGTCTCTAGTGAGCCCGCTGATTGGCTTATGCCGGGGATTGTGGATATTAAATCAGATCGAATGAAATCGGTAAAACTTTATCATCCTGATGGTGAAATCATCGCTGTATCAAAGGATGTGCCTTCCGCTCGATCGTTTGCATTGGCCGGAATACCAGAAGACAGCAGGCTAAAATATGATCGGGACCCGGACAATATAGCCTCTGTTCTGGATGAGCTTGAATTGAGTGACGCGGTGCGGGCAGACAAGTTTAAGTTTAACACTCAAAACCTGATTGAGGCGACGTTTGAAACATTTGATGGCCTGGTTTTAACGGTCAAAATGTCAAGTTTAACAACGCCCTTGACGGGAAAGCCGGAGCATTGGATATCTCTATCGGCTGAAACCCCTGAGGGGACATTAGAACGCAAGCAGGAGGCCGATAAAATAAATGCTCACGTCTCTTCGTGGGTATATAAAATACCAGGATACAAGGCGTCACGCTTGAACAAACGTCTGTCAGAAATGGTTACCAGGAAACAACCAAATTCCTGAAGAATGGTGTTCACATACGTTAATATGATACTTGTCAGGATCACGAGACTCGCGCTCACGATGTGGTATAATTAACGTTATCTGCAAACATCGAGCGGTTTAAGCGGTGGTCAATTTTATTTCAGTTCGCAAAACGGCCATATTCCTAATGGTAGGTGTATTGAGCTGTTCCCTAGGCAGCTTCGCTGTAGCGTCTGCGAAAAAAGAAAAAAATTCCGAAACAGATGAAAAATCCTGGATTGTTCCCACGCATATTCAATTAAATCCTATAATGATCCCGGTTGAGGGCCGGCGGGCGGCCCCTGTCACCGTATATCTCGAAGCCTCAAATAAAAAATATGTTGGCAATATCTGTAATTTTGTTCCGCGCTTATTGGACGCGATTTATAAAGTTTTGACGCGCAACCCTGTTCCTGTTCGCCGTAGTAGACTTGTTCTCAAAAATGTTCCGCAACAACTGCTATTCTCTATGAATCAGGCCGTCGGTAATAGGGAATTTGGTAATAGCCAGATCAAAAAAGTGTTTATCGTCGCCGGCGCAACAAAAATGGGTGGGGGCAGCATTACGAGATTACCGTTCGCTCGAATCAATGGCTGCCGAAGTATTCGCCGGGCGGAAGCCGAGCGGATGAAAGCTGAAGCGGCTAAGAAGAACCAGTAAGGTAACCCGCTGCACAGGATCTATTGACACAGCGAGGAATTCAGCCAGATTAAGCCATGAAGTACTGGCGCGTGAGAATTTTCTGCGCGCTGTACGGGTGCCTCTTTGAGGAGGGCCTGATTTATTCGTACTCGCTCACTTGAGAGGAGAACGCCTGATGCCAAGAATGTCAGCATTTAATAGCCCACTTTTACTCGGGTTTGAAAATTTCGAACGCATGCTTGACCGTGCTGCAAAATCATCTGCGGAAGGGTACCCGCCGTACAATATTGAACAAACGTCTGAACAAGGGATACGCATCACACTCGCAGTTGCCGGTTTCTCAATGGATAACCTTAGTGTGACGATGGAAGACAACGAACTTGTTATAAGAGGGCGTAATTCCGATGATGGTAATGACCGAGTGTTTATTCACCGCGGCATCGCATCTCGGCAATTCCAGCGCAGTTTTGTCCTTACGGAAGAAATTGAGGTTTCTGGTGCGGAATTGGATAATGGCTTGTTGCATATCGATTTAACCAGAATTCTGCCGGAACCAGAGATCCGCACAATCAAGATTGATGTTGCTAAAACATCAAAATCCAAAGCTAAACCCAAGATGATCGATGTTGATACGGACTAATTACATCATAGTGACGTCGAGGCCAGCCTCGCCTGCTTAATCAACCATGACCTGAAGAAATATGGAATGTCAAAAATTAAAAATAGACCACGGCCCCGAAACCGCGCTGGGCGAACCCCAATGATGAGCAAAGCAGAATTTGCGTATTGGGGAGCGGATGAAATCGCCTATGTTCGCCCGGTCTGTCAGGGGAATGTGAACGGTTATGGCGTTTTTGCGGCCGATGGGCGTGAAGTTGGGTTTGCTGTAAGTTACGAAATGGCGGCTGCCAGCGTTCTGCAACATGATCTCTACCCTCTGAGCGTTCACTGAAAAATAAACGCTCCAATCGGCTCTAAATCAGAAGTTCGACCAAATAAAATTTCAAACCGGCGGATCTAGATCGTGTATATGGCACTACCATTCGGCGGGCACAATCTGGTTGGATATGTAACGAGATTTAGTTTCGAGTTTAGTTGATGCGTCTTGTATTCAATCGATTGATAAGTTTCTCGAAAGAACCGTCTTTCTTCATCGTGTTTACAGTCTGGTCAAAACCAGCGAGGAATTTACCATAATAGGGGGATTTTTTAGAGATCATCAGCGCAAACTGCGGACTTGGGTAGGGTTTGTTCACCATTTTCTTTTTTTTGAGAGCCCCAAACGCTCTATTGCCTCCAAGGTAACCGCCGTGGGGTGAATTACAACGTCCATATTTGCGTGTGCAATCATTTTTAAACAATTGTCGATAATCAGGACAATATGGAACGGAATATTGTTTGGAACGTAAAAGGTGTCGACCCAGCCGTTTCCGAGTACGTCACATATTTTTAGATTTTTTAATTTGCCGTAATTAGAGCTTCCTCAAAAAGCGACGGCCAATAATGCGGATTGTTTCTGTTTGTTTGCCGTGCGACCGGTGACAGCGCGCAACC
>WASW01066346.1_pt1 | contig 11224 bp, 7 predicted proteins | sample 5698521 | NCBI WGS metagenome assembly WASW01 (sample SAMN11175560, study PRJNA528189) | sponge metagenome | isolation source: marine sponge | host: Leucetta | place: Antarctica: Western Antarctic Peninsula, King George Island | collected 2013-01
CGGCAGGGAGTGGCGGCGGGTTGTAAAGAAGCCCTTTTTACACTGGGAGACAAACCGGAATTGCGTTATTCTCAAGCACGAGCGGAACTGGAAAAGTTGGGACACAAAACGACACTTTCCTATTTGAGAGAAGTTTCTGAGCTTGTGTTAAAAGAAACGGGTCTGCTCCCTCACACCAATCCCGGCATCATGGCAAAAAGTGATTTGGTGGCTTTGCGTGAAGTCTCTGTTTCCCAAGGGATTATGCTTGAATCTGCTTCGCCTCGACTCTTACAAAAAGGGGGGGCGCATTTTGGCTCACCGGATAAAGACCCTAACGTCCGTTTAGAAACCATTCGGTTGGCGGGAGAATTGGCGATTCCTTTTACTTCAGGAATTTTGATTGGAATTGGCGAAACTCGCCGGGAACGGATCGAATCCCTATTGGCGTTGCGAAAGTTGCATCAACAATACGGCCATATCCAGGAAATCATCATTCAGAATTTTTGCGCCAAACCGAATACGCAAATGGCCGCTAGCCCAGAGCCTAGTTTTGAGGATTTTCTCTGGACAATTGCCGCGGCCCGCCTTATTTTTGGAGCAGAAATGAATGTGCAAGCGCCCCCCAATTTGAGCAAAGGCGCGCTCCCTCGTTTGATCGAGGCTGGCATCAATGATTGGGGAGGCGTTTCTCCGGTCACCCCCGATTTTGTCAATCCTGAAAAACCTTGGCCACATCTCGAAAATCTCGCTCTCGAAACGGCTCATTCTGGTAAAATTTTGACGGAGCGCTTGGCGATTTATCCTCAATATACGTTAGAAAGTGGGCACTGGTTGCACCCTCAATTACGAACGCCCGTCTGCCAAAAGATCGATAGTGAGGGGTTTGCGCGGACAGGAAATTGGTCAACTGGTACGACATTGCCTCCCCCCTTGGAGGAAATTCTCCCTCAAAATAAAACCTCACTGTCCTGCAATCCCGCATTCGAATCGATTCTCAAGAAGGCGGCTGGCGAAACTTTGAACGAAGCCGAGGTCATTCGCTTATTCCAGGCAAGAGGGAACGAAGTTGCGGCAGTTTGTGCGGCGGCGGATCAATTGCGGAAGGACATCAATGGCGATGAAGTCACTTATGTCGTCACTCGTAATATCAATTACACCAATATCTGTTATTTTCGCTGCCAATTCTGCGCGTTTTCCAAAGGCAAGCTCAGTGAAAATCTTCGTGGCAAACCCTATGATCTCGAATTGGATGAAATCAAACGGCGCGCGCAAGAAGCTTGGGATCGTGGGGCGACAGAAGTCTGTTTGCAGGGGGGGATTCATCCAGAATATACCGGTGAGACGTATCTGACGATCTGCCGCGAACTCAAAGCGATTTTGCCGGATCTGCACATTCATGCTTTTTCTCCCCTCGAAATCTGGCAGGGAGCCAGTACGCTGGGGCTTGAACTTCCGGATTTTCTAAACCAACTCAAACAAGTCGGGTTGGGGACTTTACCGGGAACCGCAGCAGAAGTCCTGGATGACGAAGTTCGAGCGATTCTTTGCCCTGATAAAATCAACACAAAACAGTGGTTAGACGTGATGGAAGCGGCGCATTCTGTCGGCTTTAAAACCACCGCGACCATCATGTATGGGCATGTAGATCATCCGCAGAACTGGGCCAAACACTTGCTCCGCATCAGGGATTTGCAAACAAAAACGAACGGTTTCACAGAACTGGTGCCCCTCCCATTTGTGCATATGGAAGCCCCCATTTACCTCAAAGGACGCGCTCGTAAAGGCCCCACTTTTCGAGAAGCGGTGCTGATGCACGCGGTCGCACGCCTAACGCTCCATCCACATATCACCAACATTCAGGCATCTTGGGTGAAAATGGGACCCGTCGGGGTGCAAGCCTGCCTCAATGCGGGAGTCAATGACCTTGGAGGAACTTTGATGAATGAGACCATCACCCGTTCCGCGGGAGCCTCTCATGGTCAGGAAATGCCCCCTGAACGAATGGAGCAACTCATTCGGGAAAATGGCCGTATTCCTGTTCAACGCACCACAACCTACGACAGAGCACCCCATGAGCGGATCCAAGCCTCTTATCACGCACTGCCTCTCTCCGAAGTGATCAACACCCCCGCTCATCGTTATGAGCGCACAGAAAAACTAGCGTTGGTCCGACCCGGCCTGCCTCCAGACACAGCCGATGAAATTTCTGAAGGAATTTAAACCATTTAAGGAGGATTCAACGGGGTTTCTTGAGATACGTCTAAGGAGGATTCAAAGGAGTTTCTTGAGAGTTTCTTTTTCCTTGTTGAGGTCAAGCGAGGATAAATCTTTCGCTATCGCCGTAATTGCCTTAAACGCATTACGAAGTGGAACCCCTTGTTCCATAGGGATACCATTTCCTGATCCCATCAGGACCAGCAGCAGTGATAAAACCTTTCCTTGGAGTATACTTTTTATTCAGGGAATCACTAAAGTAAGTTTTAACTGTAATGAGTTTACATTTAGAAAGTTTCTTTGTAAGGGTTTCAACAATTTCCTCATCTGACTTTCCTTTTTTGATCATCTCCACAAATATGGCTTTAGCTGTTTTTTTAAAATCTTTCATGATTGCTCCTAATAAAGATTAACAAAAAAGTGACGCAAATTGTTCGTCTTCATCACCTGCACATGTATCACCAAGCAGGTCTGGTGTCAATTAGAATCTAAAAAAACGAGTGACAGAAACCTCTGAGAAAGTGCCGTTTGTGCTCATCAATTTCCTAGGGAAATTCTTCTGGAACCAAAAAATACCTGCGACCACAATGCGGGTCTCTTTTGGCGGTGGGAGGGATCGGGATCTGCGTTAAAATTGCAACGAGATATCGCGGTGAATGGACCGGCAACTGGCGATTTCTTTGGCGAGGTCGGTCGGCAATCGTTTCTGCAACCGTATTCCGATGGAACCTTTGATGGCATTGTGATAGACGGCCAAAGCGGGAGCTAAATCGGAGACAGCACGGCGACGCCACTTGATTTCGGCGGCATAGAGTGCCATCCCTTCTTTCAGCAATTGAAGCGCTTTTTCAGGCTTCGGTTTTTTGCCTTTGAGCGCTCGACGGGCTTTAGAAAACTTCGATTTGATGGCGCTGTTTCCGGGGATTGCGCCGAGGGTGCTTTCTTCCAGTTTGATCCGCGCCATGGCTTCTTTGGCTGATTCGCTGACAACGACCGCTTCAAGGGCCGTTAATTGAGGTTCAAGGGTGGCCAGTTGATCAACCCCACCAATGATTTTTTGCAGTTCTTCGATGGTTTGATAAGAGCTGTCAACATTGCCACGATATTTGCGGAGGGCAATCTTGTGCGCTTTTGCTAGCGTGACATAGCCTTTGCGCTTTTCTTCCCAGTTTTCTGGGATCTCACTTTCGATTTTGGCTTTGGCGTTTTTGGTTTCTTCAATCGCAGTTTTGATCCGCTGAAATTCAGCCGCAGAGGGTGTTTTTCTCTGAGAAAGACGGTTGAGCTGACGCTCCAATTTTTCAATGCTCAATGCGCTTTCGCGAGCCTCTGCCTGCAACTCACGGACATGCTCATGCAATGGACGATATTCCGGGGTATAATCCGCCAGCGCGGCTTCGGCATTTTGGGCTTTTGCCACTAAATCAAAGGTACCTAACGCTCGATCTGTGCTTTCGCGCAAGGATTTCTGCAATTTTTCAGGAAGAAAACTGACATCACTTCCGCGCCATTGATTGATCTGGTCGCGGAGCTGATCTGCCTCATTGTCGTAGTGAGCGAAAATTTGTTCTTCCAAACAGAACTGCAACTTTGGATTGATCGGTGGTGGCGCGGTCTCTGCTGTCAGAGAGGTGCGGTTGGGTAAGTAATTCACCATGCTAGGAGTGACTCCAACAATGACAAGCGCCACCAGTTGCAAGCCAATGAAGGGGATCGCTCCTCGATAAATATGCAGCGTTTTGATAACGGGCGGCGCGACCCCTCGCAGATAAAATAAGGCAAACCCGAAAGGAGGCGTCAGGAAAGAAGTTTGAATATTCAACCCGACCATCACTCCGAGCCAGACTGCCGTCACATTGGCAGCAGGATCGGCGAGCAAGATGGGAGCGATGATCGGCACCACGACCACCGCAATTTCGATAAAATCGAGGAAAAACCCCAGCAAAAAAATCACCGCCATCACGACAATAAATTGAGCCCAAAACCCTCCCGGCAAATCAAGCAGGAAATCTTTGACCAGTTCTTCCCCCCCAAAACCACGGAACGCCGAGGTCAGCATCGCTGCGCCAATCAGAATGATAAAAACCATTGAGGTCGTTTTAGCGGTTTCGATCATGACTCCGTTGAGCGCATCTTCAATTTTGTAGATCCGCCACACACTCCACATTACTGCAATCAACAAGACACAGACCGCAATGACCGCCAGAGTGATGCCGATGACATCTTCTGTCCCCTTGATGCTCTTGACGTTCAAATCAAAAAAGAAGAGGATGAGCAAAATAGCCAGCGTTGCCACGATTGCGAGAATAGCCGGATAATAGGAATTACGCTGGCCTGAAGTCAGGCGGTATCCTCCCATGATCATGGCTCCGACGGCACCAATCGCACCAGCCTGATTGACCGTCGCGACCCCCATAATGATGGAACCCAACACGACAAAAATTAAAGTCAATGGTGGCACCAATGCCATCACGACACGGAGAATGAATTGGCGATCATAGGCTCCCTCGTAAGGAACCGGAGGGGCAGAGCCTTTACGAAAAAATGCGACAAACAGGATATAGGCAATATATAAGGCGACCAAAACCAAACCAGGGATCAAAGCGCCCATGAACATTTCACCCGCACTGGTGGAGGTGATATCCAGTGTTGAGGGCATCGAAAATTCGCCGGTGGCGGCTTTATAAGCGGAGGCTCGTGCAGTGCTGGCTTGATCGGTAGCGCTGGACAACTGGTCGGCGAGGATAATCAACACAATCGAAGGGGGGATGATTTGCCCTAGCGTCCCTGAGGCACAAATCGTCCCGGTGGCCAATGGTTTGGAGTAATTGCTGCGTAACATCGCCGGGAGGGAAATCATGCCCATCGCGATCACCGTAGCACCCACGATTCCGGTAGTAGCCGCCAGTAACGCACCGACCAGGACAACGGAGATTCCCAAGCCCCCAGGAACCGGGCCAAACAATTGCGCCATCGCAACCAGCAAGTCTTCTGCGATCTTTGAACGCTGGAGCATGATGCCCATAAAAATGAAGAGAGGAATGGCGATCAGCGTATCCCGTTCAACATCCCAATAAAGACTTCGAAAATTCGTCACTCCGGCGCTGAGCCATTGGATCGGCCCTCCTTCGACAAAGTAAGCATTGGTATCTCCGACAAACAAATAACCACACAATGCCGCCAGACCAATTGAGATAATGGCCGACCCTGGTAAGGAAAAAGCAACAGGGAATCCGGAAATCAGGGCAGTGATCATCAAAAGGAAAAGGATGGCGAGAAAGACGAGTTCCATGAAATTATCCTGAATTTTTTGTTCTGATTATCCGGACTCGCCGGTGGGTGATTCACCTTTTTTAGCGGCTGATAAAATCGGAGAAACAGAGCTAGGCTCGCTGTTCCTCACGACCTGGTTCTCTGCGAAGATCGGCGACACTGTTGAGTAAATAACCGCAAAACTGCACAATCATCGAAACGGCAAAGACGGCAAGAAACCCAACCATCAAGTACTTTACATACATTCCATAACCGGCTTGTGATATTTCGAAATTGTGGATGGGGCTATTGATACTGCTGGCTTTCCCCCACATCCCCATCGTCAGAATAACCCAACAGAGCGGCAAGCCGAGGAAGACTAAACCGACGATATTGGACCATGCCTTGGCACGGACACTGAAATGAGAGTAGAGGACATCGACACGGACATGCCCCTCCGCAACCAAGGTGTGGGCGCTCGCAAATAAAAACAAGGCCGCGTACCAGAAACGGACCAGATCTCCCATAAAAGCCTGTTCATAGGAAAAGACAAAGCGCAGGATCACAATCTCGAACTCTGCCAGCACCACCAATAACGCCAACCAGGTAAACCCCAGAGAACGCAAAAAAAACGAGATGACGATTGAGATTCCAATCAGCGGATAGTGCACATAAAGCCCACGAAACTGAGAGCGTCCCAAGCCTTTGGTCAATTCCTCGCCAACCAAGGGGGCCAGTAAATTTTCCACGCGGAGAAAAGAGATCACACTATCAACAAGACCGACAATCAAGACCGACCAAAAAGCGACCCTGATGAGATAGGCGGCAAAGGCAGTCAGTCGATCCGACTCGAAACGCAATGAAAGCCGCGGCGTTCTGAAAACATAGAGGATCACGATCCCCAAGGCGCCAAGGTAGCTGAAAAGCTGGAACCACCCCAAGGTCAGCTGGCTTTCCTCAAGAGGGGTGCGTAACGGCGCAAATCCGAACCAGCCTTGGTGGGCCATAAAATTCGTCAAGCCTGGCCAGCCCTGCCAGAAATTGAGGTAATTGTTAATCAGAAAAAGCAGCATGATGGCGACAATCGAAACCGCAAAGATACGGATTAGTGAATTGAGCGGTTGATTGTCCTCTGAAGCAGTCGTGGCTGGCATTGGGATGAATTAGGTCAATGATTAATGGAATTTGGCGACCACAGGAATTGGCGACACCGGATCTGACCCGTCAGCCGAATTCCTGCTTTAAGATTTCTGGAAGAATGATCAATGCGAAGCCGAAACACTCCGCATCGCAACTGGAGCCGATCAGAGACCGAGCACGCGGTTTCTCTGGGAAAGGTAGGCTTGATCAGAGATCTTCATCCAACCCCCAATATCTTTCCGAGATTTGACAAAACTATCATTGATTTTAGCCGCTAACGCACTGTGTCCTCTCGTTTCTTCAAACACTTCTGCGGCCGCTTCACCAAAACTATCGTAAACATCGTCATTGAATTCACGAAGTTCAACCCCTTGTTCGCTGACCAATTTGGCAAGTGACACGCCATTCTTAGCATTATATTCTGCCATCATCACATCATTTTCCATCGATGAGGCCGCTTCAATAATCAATTGATCCGACTTGGAGAGATTGTCCCACCATTTTTTGTTCATCCCCAGTGCGAGCATCGACCCCGGCTCGTGCATGCCTGGAAAATAGTAGTATTTGGCCGCTTCGTAAAACTTCATGAAGCCATCGTTCCAAGGGCCGACCCATTCGGTCGCATCAATCGCCCCAGAAACGAGATTTTCATAAATCTGCCCGCCAGGCAAAGAAACAGGAGAGGCGCCAAGTTTGGCCATCACATCACCACCGAGGCCAGGCATCCGTATCTTGAGTCCTTTGAGATCATCAGCAGAATTGATTTCCTTGCGAAACCAGCCCCCCATTTGTGATCCAGTGCTCCCACACATCAAGCCTTTGACTCCAAAACCAGCCCCCAATTCATCCCATAATTCCTGACCACCGCCAAAACGAATCCAAGCGTTCATCTCAGTATAGGTCAAGCCAAAGGGGACTGATGTGAAATAGGCAAAACCCGGATGCTTGCCTTTCCAGTAGTAATCAGCCGCATGGTACATTTGGGCGTTCCCTGAAGCCACTTCGTCGAAAGAATCGAACGGTTTGACACGTTCACCGGCAGCAAAGTATTTCACTTGTAGACGGCCATCACTCACGTCTGATAGACGCTTGGCGAAACGTTGCGCACCGGTTCCGAGTCCTGGAAAATCCTTGGGCCACGTGGAAACCATTGTGATTTCAATCGTATTTTGCGCATGTACCGCCGGGGCGGATGCCATCAAAGCACCCGTCGCGATTGCTCCTGTCCCCGCCTTTTTCATAAAGTCTCTTCTTTTCATAATTATTCCTCCTCTACTAAATGATCATAAAGCAGTCATTGATTAACCACTACCAGAAAAACAAGAATTTTTAAGCCTTAGACCCTTAGAAGTCAAGTTTTCTTTAGAGAAGAAAATCGGGATGCGTTTCAGCAAGGAAAGGAATTGCAACTATATTTTGCCAGACGGAAGGCATCTTTTCTAAGAATGGGAGGAGGCTGAAAACGCCTCCTGGAAAAGAAGATTGGTCGAGATACTTGGGGGAACCGCTTTAATTTTCGGTAAAATCGGCATTGATTTTGATGCGAATGCCTTCTTTGACACTTTCATGGGCAGGGCATCCTCGCGGATGGACTTGGAGCGCGCGGTCGGCTTCTGCTCGTTTGTCTGCGGGAATTGCAAGATGGTAGGTCACGCGAATTTCTGAAATTTTGATGGTGTGTTCGGTTTTTTCGATATCACCTTCGACGGTTGAAGTCAGCTCACCCGGAGCGACTTGAATGCCGCGTGCTTTCAAAGCACCAGCAAACGTTCCTGTCAGTCAACCAGCGACGCCACCAACAATGTGATCGAGGGTTGCCGCATGCTCGACTTCCGGTGTGACTCCATAAAATCCGGCAATTTTTCCATGAACCCCATAATAGACAGGCTCTTCAAAATCCTCAAGATAAGCCCGCCGGACTGGAGGTTTGTCCTGAATGATTTTGATATGGTTGGTATGAATGATTTCTCCCATTGCGTCCTTTAATAATTGAAATTAAAATTTAGCTTGAATCAACGATTTGGATAATATGTAAGGAAACCGATCCTGTCAACCTTTACTTCTATCAGAGGATTTGCGCTTCCGGCAGAATGAATCCTATGCCGAAGTGGCCGCTTGTTTCCGAATTGCCTTCCCCCAAAAAACACTTTCAACAGAATAGAGAAGCAAGGCCATCCAGATCATGAAAAATCCGATCAAACGGGTGAAAGTGAAAGGTTCTTGATAGACAAACACTCCCAGAAGAAATTGTATTGTTGGCGCAATGTATTGGAGCAGCCCTATCGTAGTCATGCTCACTCGTTTTGCTCCATAAGCAAACAAAAGAAGAGGGATCGCCGTCACGATTCCTGTTGAAATCAGCAAAATCTCAAGGCTCAAGGTTCTGTGGCCGAAAGTCGCCACCCCTTCGCTTTCCAGATAAATAAGGTAAATCAGGGAGGGAAAAAATAAAACGGAAGCCTCCACCGTCAACCCTTCCAAAGCCCCGATCCCCGAAGTTTTCCTCAGGAGTGCATAAAAAGCAAAACTGAACGCCAGCGTCAATGCAATCCAAGGGAACACCCCATAGCTGAAAGTTAGATAGAGCACCCCTCCCAGCGCAATCCCCATTGCAGCCCATTGCCCCAAACGAAGCTGTTCTCTCAAAAACAACATCCCCAACAGGATCGTGACCAAGGGATTGATAAAATATCCCAGGCTGGTTTCAATAATGAATCCCGCATTGACAGCCCAAATATAAGTATACCAGTTGAGCCCAAGCAAAAAGGCGCAACAAAAAGAAGGGAGCATCGTTTTCGGATTCTTTCTTGCGGCAGACAACCACTTCCATTTTTTTTGCCAGAGCATGAGGATTAAGAGGAAAATTAGAAACCAAACCATCCGATGCGAAAGGATTTCTAAGGCTGGTACCATTGTGAGAGTTTTCCAAAATACAGGCAGAAACCCCCAGAGGACATAGGTGATTAAAACAGAGCCAGCTCCTTTGCTGATGAGATTCATTCCAATTTCCGTGAGCAGTATGGTGAGCAATCATATTCGGGAGATATGCGGAGAAAAGCCATTATAACCTGGAAAGAGCTAAAGTCAAAAGGGAACCATCTTAATTCTTGATCTTTTCCTGAGCATGCGGTATTTATATGAAAATTCTTTGAGTTCTCTGCTAAAAAATAGCGAGGGAACCTGTCACTTTTAAAAGAAAAAATTCAAATGCGTCAAAATTTGCTGGTTTTATTATTATCCTTATTACTCTTCAAAGCAATCGGATAACCGAGCACCAGCAATCTATCAAATTTTGGAATTGTGGGTTTTCGGCCCACAGTCGAAAAGCCGTGGGTCAACCAACTCACGGCTTTTTTTTTGCCTTTTTTGTCAACCCTATCCTTAATATAGAGGAGAAAATTTATGAAAACGATGCTCGTTGAAAATTATCAAACGTACCCTAAAGTTAATCTGCCTAACCGACAATGGCCCTCAAAAGCGATCACAACTGCCCCAATGTGGTGCAGTGTGGATTTGCGTGATGGCAATCAGGCCTTAGTCAATCCAATGAATTTGAGCCAAAAAATGGAAATGTTCAATTTGTTGGTGGAGATGGGATTTAAGGAAATCGAAGTCGCGTTTCCATCTGCCTCGGATGTCGAATTCAAGTTTGTCCGAAAATTGATTGAAGAAAACTTAATTCCAGATGATGTCACCATTCAAGTTTTGAGTCAAACCAGAGACCATCTGATTGAAAAAACCTATGAAGCGATTGAAGGCGCGAAAAGGGCCGTGGTTCATATTTATAATTCCACTTCAGTAGCTCAGCGAAGAGTGGTGTTCAATTCAGATCGTGCCGGAGTCACCGCCATTGCGGTTCAAGGAGCTGAATTGTCCCAAGCGTTTGCAAAAAAAATGACAGGAACAGAGGTCGTTTTCCAGTATTCCCCGGAAAGCTTTACAGGGACAGAATTGGATTATGCCCTGGAAATATCGGAGGCGGTGCTCAATGTTTGGCAGCCCACTCCAGAGAAAAGAGCGATCATCAACTTGCCCTCCACCATCGAAATGTCCACTCCCAATGTCTTTGCCGATCGGATTGAATGGTTTTGCCAGAATTTGCAGAATCGGGATTCGGTGATCATCAGTGTCCACACTCACAATGATCGAGGAACCGGTGTCGCCAGCGGAGAATTGGCCGTATTAGCCGGAGCCGACAGGGTCGAAGGAACTTTGTTTGGAAACGGGGAACGCACCGGGAATATGGATATTGTGACCATGGCGATGAATCTTTTTTCAGAAGGGGTTGATCCTGAATTGGATTGCCATCAGATCCAAAAATTGATCGATGTTTACGAAAAATGCACTGGAATGCCGGTTCCTCCTCGACACCCTTATGCCGGAGAATTGGTTTATACTTCCTTTTCCGGCTCGCATCAAGACGCGATCCGTAAAGGGATGCTGGCCCTAGAGAACCCCGATTCCAATATCTGGGATGTTCCGTATTTGCCAATCAACCCGCAACATGTGGGGCGGACTTATGAAGAGATTATTCGGATCAACAGCCAATCCGGGAAAGGTGGCGTGGCTTATGTGATGGAACAAGAATTCGGTTATCAACTTCCGAAAGCGATGCACCCTGAATTTGCTAAGATTA
>WASW01030922.1_pt1 | contig 11201 bp, 7 predicted proteins | sample 5698521 | NCBI WGS metagenome assembly WASW01 (sample SAMN11175560, study PRJNA528189) | sponge metagenome | isolation source: marine sponge | host: Leucetta | place: Antarctica: Western Antarctic Peninsula, King George Island | collected 2013-01
GCGCCGCCCATTTTTTATCCTGCGCTTGATACAACGCAGAGAGCACTTTGTCGTCACGAGCCATCAAAAAATTTTCTAAGGAGCCTGTTATTTCAAAATCAACCTCGTTTTCGAGCAACGCCTGCGCCAAATAATGATCAAAAGGGAGCAGGGTTTTGTGAAGATAGACCTGGAGGAACATGTGCAACCGTGCCAGTAAAAAACCTTCAAACGCATGCAACGCATTGTGATTCAAGACCAGCACAATGCCTTCGTCTGTTTGAACACAGGAAAGGGAACGCACCAAATGGTCGATGTCAAACTTGCCATAATTGACTCCCGTATAATGAGCATCCCGATGCAAATAATCCATGCGATCTGCGTCGATTTCTCCACTGATGATATGTTTGAGGAGGGGATGGATATTTTTTGAATTTCCTTTGCCCAATTCACAACGGTGCTTGAAACTTTCGGAAACCTGAATGGTATTGTCAATCAGTGAACAAATATCCTGTGCTTCCTCGAACTCTAACAACGGTGAGGTTTCTTGAGCCAACGCATAGATGATCGCAATTGAGAAATCTTCGTGAGTCGCTTGTTCTTCCCAAGAAGACGATTCATACCAGTCCACCGGCAATTCCAGGGTTTTTTTCCGAGGAAGAATCGCTTCTGAAGAATGAGAAAATGGGGGGTGCCCGACATCATGTAACAAAGCCGCCAATCGAACGGTCTGGCGAAAATAGGCTAAATCCGTTGCGGTGAATAAATCGGAAAGCCACTCCTGTTCGACTGTGACAATTTGATCAAAAATCTGCCCTGCTAAGTGCATCACGCCTAATGAATGCGCGAGCCGGGAATGGGTCGCTCCGGTATAAACATAACTGGCAAATCCGAGCTGAGAGATATGGCGCAAGCGTTGATAAAAGGGATGATCAATAATCCGCCGTTCTTTTTCGTTAAAACTGATGATGCCGTGAATCGGGCAACGGGATTCGTAAATCGGGAAAGGGTTTGACATTTTTCGATATTCATAGAATGAAAGTATGATTCTCATTACTGAGATGCGTAAATCAGGCCATTTAGGAGCTGAGGTGCCGTATCCGAACAACGATTTATCTTATCATTTGGAAAAAATATGCGGATTGCAATTGAATATTGTCAGGTTTGAAACTATTTACCCATCGCAACCAGTTTGGCTGCTGAATTGAAAAAAACGTATGGCGTGGAATCGAAACTCATTTCCTCAGAAGGAGGTGTTTTTGAAGTTCAAGTGGACAATCACTTGATTTTCTCAAAGAAACAATTAGGACGTTTTCCCGAACCCCATGAAATTCAAGGCAAAATTGATGCCCTTTAAAATAAAGAAGCAGAAGATGTTTCGCTAGCTTGATGGCCTTTGAGCGTGGTTTTCTGCCCATTGTCTTTGGGGCGCTTTCATCTCGTCTTTAAATTTTCTAACAAAACAAGATAAGGTCGGAAACCCATTGTCAATCGCAACGGTTTCCAGCTTTTTAAAGCCTTCCGTTAGGTCAATCGAGGCCATCGAAATCCGATAGGAGAGCACATATTGATAAGCCGATTTGCTATAGACTTTTTTAAAGAGTGCGCAAAAACTGGATTCACTCATATTACAAATTTTTGCCAGCTCGTTTAGCTTGAGCTTCTCTGAATAATTTGTATGAATGTATGTGATTGCTGGCTTCAGTTGCGAGATCCCCTTTTGTTCCACATAACTTTTTTTATGATCCTTTATCCCAGAATCCTCATTCAAATGAGGATTGAACACGTCAATTTGTTTTTCAACCATTTGCAAACTCAAAGGTGCGTCAAAGCAATTACTCTTTGACCGGTTGAACCATCACAGCGTCACAAGCCATCCGGCCTTCTTCACAAAGTAAGGCAACCCCGCCCCCTTCTAAGAGTCGGGTGGTATCCTGAATATCAAAAATCATTTGATCCTCAATCCATCCTTGTAAGCGATCCCCTTGTATCTGGAGGGCCAACTGATAGCTTCCGCTAAAATCCCAGGAAAAATCTATTTCCTTCAGCACGACATTCCCATCCAAGGCTTTGACTAAACAGGCTTTGTTATTTTCTTTCAATAACAAAGCATAGTATCGTTTCATGCCCTGCACTCGTACTGCCAACCCACAAGATTTGACCAGATGTGGCTCAATCTTTGCCGTCACACGATAATCTTTCCATTCGCGGGTTCCTTGGATGAGCAGCCCTGTCCCATAATTTTGGATCAGACGATACGCCTCAGGCCATCGTGCGTTTTGTTGACTGTCCAGCCCATAGGCCCAGGCCCGCCGCCACATCGTTCCTTGATGGGATGGCGGTTTAAACACAACATTCGGCGCGCCATTCCATGATAAATAATCGAGATAAAGACTGCCGTCCACAGGCTGTTCAGAAGAAATTTCGACTCCAATCTCAGCAATCGGATCTCCCTCGGTCGAGGGGATTTCCCATTCAAATTCATGATAAGCCCCTCCTGGTAGCACTGCCTTTGGGCCATATTCAAGAAACAACTGGTCATCCGCCCCATAATACTTGTGAAAAATTTGAACGTGAACTGGTTTCAAATTAGAGGAATCCGCACGGATTCCGGCTCTCACAATTTGGCCAGAATATAAAGTGGGCGATGCCAGCAATTCATAATGACTTTCTTCGATGGCTTCCCTTGGAATGAAGGTCGAAGTGGCAAGACGGCCTGTCCGTCCTGCGCTGATTTTCCGATATTTTAAGGCGAGACATCGCTCTCCTTTCTCACTATGCCCCTTGACATTTTCAAGGGTCATCGTGTCTCGGCATTCAGGGCTGTCTTCAAGCTGAAAACCTTGAACGGAACCAGGGAGTTCAAAATGAAAACGAACCCCATTTTTCGGTTTGAGCGGGCTTTCCTGCTTGAGAGCACGTCCAATATTTACAATATGGTACGTTTCAGTGACCATGTCAGTGATCGCTCGCCCACTATCGGCAGACGAAATATAGAGGCGGTCGGCAACAGGGCCTCTCCAATCAGGGCCTGCATCAATTCCGGCCAGGCCGTTCTTAATCCCCATCAAACAACCGACATTGCCCGAATTACAATCCGTGTCCCAACCGGCGGTATTTGTGATCATCAGTGCTTTCTGAAAATCATCATCACTGTACAACAACCCAAGCATGATTAAGGCATGATTTGGCACCATATGGCAGTTGCCACCATATTTGTCATAGCCATAATGCTCAACAATCTTTTCGCGTGTGGTGTGCCAATCTGGATATTTTGAGTGCCACTCTCGGAGATCGGCAATCACACGATAAATGATCGAATCCTGAGGAATGAAACCAATCGCGATGTCAATCAATTTATTCAGATCACTTTCAACAAAGGCTTGTGCTTCCATAGCGGCCACGATTTGCGCTCCATAAATCGCTTCTCCATCGTGACTGACACTCGCGGCTCGCCGTGCAAAATCTGCGGCCAATTCAGGATCGCCCGCAGAAACCATCGCCCAACCGTCAATGAAAATTTGTGCACCAATTTGTTCGGCAACGATCTTGCTATTCAAAGCCATCGATCCGCTTTGAGGCGCTTCTATTCCTGATTTTAAGCGAAGATAAGCCGTGTGTTCAGTGGAGTTACCCAAACCCCCCCACCATAAAATAGTCCGTTGCTCAATCAGGTAATTCAACCAAGTTTGACCAATTTGTGCGGCCGTCAAATCTAAAGCGTTTTGGTAGTCCGGCAAAGCTCTTAGAAACGTGAGCGTGCCAGCAATATCATCATCGGCGACAATGAGCGGTTTTTGGCATTTTTCATGAACATAATACCAGATTTCACCCAACTCTTTCATGATGCGTTCATGAGTCCAACCTTCGAAGGGACGGCCCAAATAAACACCAATGATTTTTCCCAAGACACCGGCATATACTTTTTCTTCATAATTCTGAATTGTCGTCATTTGTTCTCCGTTTAAAATGATGATTGAGAAAAGGTGAGCGTGCTATTTTCGATGAATTTATTTGATACTCCCTTGTGTCAGACCCGCAATAAATCTTCTTTGAAAAATCAAAAAAAGTATGATGATCGGAGCCGCCATCATCACGGAGGCCGCGCTCGTCAAAGCCCAATTATTTGAAAATCTTGACTGGAAAGCAAATAAGATGGAAGCCAGTGGTTTCATTTGATCCTCGTGGAGAAACGTCATTGCAAACAAAAATTCATTCCAAACGGCAATGCCGACAATCAAACTGGCGGTTAAAAAAACAGGCCATGAAAGCGGCAAGGCGATTCTCGTAAAGAGTTGAAACGTGGTGGCGCCATCAATTTTAGCGGCATCAAATAAGGCTTCTGGCAACTGAATCATATAAGATCTGATTAGAAACGTGGCAAAAGGCGCATTCAGCGCACTGTAAATAATGATCAAGCCAAGATGGGTATTGATCAAGCCAAAGTTTCTCCACATTAGAAAAAGCGGCAAAATGAACATTTGTGCCGGAATGCTGATCCCGATTAAGAGATAGATGGAAACCAGCGTGGCGCCTTTTGGATTTAAACGGGCCAAACTAAAGGCGGCTAAACCTGAAACCGATAAACACAACACAAGCGAACCCAGCACCAATTTAAGCGTGTTCCCAAAAATTTGAGAGTAATTTCCTGCAATCCAAGCATCACGATAGTTTTCAAAACGAACCTCATTGGGAAAGCCAAGGGCATTCGTGCCAAACTCTTCTGTGGGTTTGATCGAATTCATCAATAAGGTCGAAATGGGTAAAATGGTAATCAGTGCTAAGAAGCCTAAAATCAAATAGCTGACCCATTGTTCTCTTGTTTTATATGTTGCCACTCTCACTTAAATCTCCCAACCCATTTTTCTTAAAAGGCTAAACAAACCGACAATAAAAATCACATAAAAACACATGAGGACGCCCATTGATGAGGCATAACCGACATTGAATCTTTCAAATGCTTGAGAATATAAATAGTTTGCCAAAACTTCAGAACTGTAAGCCGGGCCTCCGCGAGTTAAAATATAGACGTAATCAAAAACAGGGACTGACCAGATCAAGATGATCATCAATGAAAATACTAACACGGGCCTAATGGAGGGCAAGGTGATGTAAATAAATTTTTGCCAGCGTGTCGCTCCCTCGACCTCAGCCGCTTCATAGAGATGCTGATCGACTTGATACATGCCTGTTAAATAAATGACGACTAAAAAACCCCAAAAATGCCAGGCATCAACAAAGGCAACCGCATAAAGGGAGGTATCTCTCGTTGTGAAGGGGGAGGCGGCAAATAACCCAATCCCTCTTTCATTGAACCAAGTTCCAATCCCATGAATGGGATGAAAGATATATTTAAAGATTTGGCTATTAACAATGCTGGCAATGACATAGGGGAAAAAAAAGACCAACCGAAAAAATAATTGCCCTCTTTTAATTCCCGTCAATAAGTAGGCACCCGCTAAGGCGACTACGACAGGGAGCGTTAAGAAAAGCGAGGTCCAAATCACATTGTGCTTAATCGCTTTTAGGAAAATCCGATCATCAAATAATTCAACATAATTCTCAAAACCGACAAAGCCAATGTCTCCAATTCCTCTCCAGTCTGTCATCGATAAAGCCAGACTAAAAAGGGTTGGAAGCGCAATCACGATCAGATGCAATGCCACGAGTGGTAGCAGAAAATACCAGGCAACGAATGACGGTTTCATGGTCAGTTAGGCGTGAGGGTGGGCTGATGAAAGCCCACTTGCGTTTGAAATTACCTCTTAGCGACAGGGAGTGTTAATTTTTTCTTCCTGGCTTTTTCCCACAATTTTTGATGATCTTTCCAAAAATCTTCAATTGAAATATCACTGGACCAGACTTCCTCGATTCCCTTCCATAATTGAGTGTTTGCTTCTGCGGGCCAAAAAGTCCAGGTGGTATAACCATAATCCCCCTTCCCTGTTCTTTGGGCAAAATCGATAAAAAATCTTTTCACGCGGGGATCAACTTCCTTTCCAAAGTCTTTTTCACTGAAATTTAAAGGCACAACCCATTCCCCAAAATTGAATTCTTGAGCAATACTGATGACACGTTCAGGATTGGATAAAACAAAATTCAAGACCGCAATAGCGCCTTGAGGATCCTTGGCTTTAGAATTAACAGACAGCGTGGTTCCCAACGCTAATTGATAATTTGGTTTTCCTGCTTGCGTATGAAAAATTGGCAAAGGAACCCAATCCCACTGATCTCCTTGATCATTAGGAAAATGATCCTTGGCCCCTCGGAATCCCCACGTTCCAATCATCATCATGGCGGCTTTTCTCCCTTTAAATTGCGCCCAGAAATCATCCCAGCCAAGCGCATAATAATTTTCTAAACTACCCGAAAAATAACCTTCATCGACGATGTGTTTTTTAAGCAAGGCCATCGCTTCGACAAATTCTTTGTCAGTCCATTTTTTTTCTCCAATCAGCGCCTTGTAGACATTTTCAGGACCGGCATAATTATTGAGATAAATGCCCTGTAAATGTTCATGAGTCGGATTCCAGCCGGAACTGCCGTAGGCCATTGGAAACATTCCTTTGGCTTTGATTTTTTTAGCTAAACTTTCAAACTCCACTAAATTCGTTGGGACATTCCAGCCATGCTCTTTAAAAAGAGTTTTGTTGTACAATAAAACCATCGTTTCATAGGTTTTTGGGACTGAATAAAAAGCCCCTTTAAACACTCCCGCGTTATAAGCCCAGGGAAGAATTAAGTTTTTCCAGCCATGTTTATTGGCGGCGTCTTGTAGCGAATAAATCAACCCCGCTTCCTGATATTCTTTTACATAGGAAGGGCCGGGTGTCTCAATAATATCCGGAGCGGCACCCGCTTGAATCGCTGTTCTTAGCACTTTATCTAAATCTTCTTTAAAGACCATTTCCAGCTCATATTTATCTTGGGATGCGTTAAACGCATTTTGGAGCTTGGCGATTACTGCTTCATTGACCCCTTCCGTTGATTCAGACCACCACGTTATTTTAGTTTTGGCGTCTACATTTTCTGTCAATAAAATTGATCCGACAATAATGAGCGCACTCAAAAACATTTTAAATGGAAATAATTTTTTCATAGCTTCCTCGTTTGAATATGTTAATAGTTACTCCACATGATGAATAAGACTATTCTGGCGGCCCGCATTCGGGAATTTTAAAGGAGCATGATCCTCTTTTACAAGCTATTTTTAAGTGTATCAAGCGCATAAATTATCATTTTTTATGCAAAACTTATGATCCTGTGCGGAGTGTGAGATATTCAGATCCCCTCCTTATATTTGATGGCTCGCTTCTCAAAAGCTCATACAATGGCATAGACAAGGGTGAGGATTCAAGTCATCCTTTAAACGAAACTTGACAAAACGATTCGTTAACTCTCTTATCTTGAGCAAGCGGCGCATTTCATGCCAATGGCGTGTTATAGCTAAAAAATTGATAGCAAAGACCCGTTCATTTGAAAAACTGTATGGCTAAATTCAATTACAATTTGCTTGCTATTGGAGGAGGAGCTGCCGGATTAGTCACATCTTATCTTGGAGCAGTGACCAAAGCAAAAACAGCTGTCATTGAAAAACATAGGATGGGGGGAGACTGTCTTTATACAGGATGTGTTCCCAGTAAATCATTGATCCGTAGTGCTAGAGTTGCGAAAACCTTGAAACAACATGCCGCTTATGGTTTCGAAGATGTTCAGTACAGCGTTAATTTTTCGGAGGTGATGGAGCGTATTCAAAGGATTATCCGAAAAATTGAACCTCATGACAGCGTTGAACGTTATACGGGGATGGGTGTTGATTGTTATCAAGGGGAAGCAAAGATACTCTCTCCTCATGAAGTAAAGGTCAACGATCAAACATTGACCACGCGCAATATTGTGATTGCAACCGGAGCACGACCTTTTGTGCCTCCTATTCCCGGAATTGAAAAATTGGATTATCTGCATTCTGATAATCTGTGGGATCTGCGGAAACTGCCAAAACGGTTGTTGGTGGTTGGTGGTGGTTCAATTGGTTGTGAGCTGGCCCAGGCCTTTTGCCGTCTGGGTTCAGAAGTGACAGTGATGGATATGTTACCTTCCATTATGCTTCGGGAAGATCCTGATATTGTTAAATTTGTGATGGATGCTTTTCAAGAGGAGGGGATCAGGATTTTAACGGGAGTGAAATTGAGGCGATTTGATCAAGGGGAGGAGGGGCATCAAGCGGTTTATGAAAAAGAAGGAAAAGAAGAAATTTTAGTGTTTGATAGAGTGATTATCGCAACAGGGCGCAAAGCGAATACGACTGGTTTCGGGCTTGAGGAACTCGGCGTGATCCTCAATCCAAGTGGAACAATCGAGGTGGATCCATACTTGAGAACCAGTATTGCTAACATTTATGCCTGTGGTGATGTGGCCGGACCCTACCAATTCACTCATATGGCTGCCCATCAAGCATGGTATTGTGCCGTCAATGCTTTGTTGAGTCCTTTTAAAAAATTTAAAGTGGATTATTCTGTCGTTCCTTGGTGTACTTATACCGATCCTGAAGTGGCACGGGTTGGTTTGAGTGAGACTGAAGCACAGGAACAAAATATCCCTTACGAAGTGACCACTTACAGGTTAGACGATTTAGACCGAGCGATTGCTGAAGGGGAAGATTTGGGTTTGATCAAAGTGTTGACGCCTCCAGGAAAGGATCGGATCTTAGGAGCCGTTATTTGCGGATATCATGCCGGCGACTTATTAGCAGAATTTGTACTAGCGATGAAATACGGGTTGGGGTTGAATAAGATCTTGGGAACAATCCACTCTTATCCGACATTCTCGGAAGCAGTCAAGTATACGGCAGGAGAATGGAAAAAAGCTCACGTCCCGAATACCCTTCTCAAGTGGGCAGAAAAATTTCACGATTTTCGACGTTGACACTGGTTTTTATTGATAAACACATGAAAAATCACCTATCTTTTCTTTTCCGAATGATGCTCCCGATTGCTTGTTGCCTCGGAGCACTTTTGATTTTAAACGCCTGCTGGACTCCTTATCCGACAACAATCTATGATGACTCAAACAGACGTTTGAGCCATTATGAAAACAATTATTTTATTAGACTTCTGCCCAATTATACCCTCTTCCAATCTCAGCAAAATATTGCTCCCAGTTTGCTCGAACAAGTTCAAGCGATTCCCGCTGACAACAGAAAATTTATATTCAACAAAGGGGAAACCACGCTCGTCGGTTTTTTTCGATTTGAAAGACAAGTCGCGCCAAAGACTTGGTTTCGCATGATCGATCTCACGAAAAAAGGAGAACCCTTCAACAAGGATAATTTTTTGATTGATGATATTATCAATCAGTTTGACTCAATCGACCCAGACCTTGATCAGCTCAAACTGAAGACGTATGGCAATTATTTACTGATTGACACGCAGATCAATTCAGGAAAAACTGAGATCAAGCTCAAACTGGCGATCCGGCCTTATGCGATCTACAAAGGCGGCGCTCCCAATAGTTTATTTATTGCGTTTATGTACTATTTGCCTCCCGTTTCTGAAAAGGTCGCTCAAAATGAGTTTGAGGCTTTATTGGAAAATACGATATTATCCTATTTTCTGAATTATGAAAGAATGTTGAATAAAAAACTCTCCTTCAATTGACCCTTGGCTGGGATTGATAAAATACCTATGATTCCACGACTCAATCTTCAGGAAACGTTAGAACGTGATTATGCTGTTTTTTTACAGGAACTCACTCAAGCTGATTTTTCCGGTGAAATTCGTACCGATTATGGCTCTCGCCTGATTGCCTCCACGGATAACAGTATTTATCAAATTTTACCTCAGGCTGTTGTCTTTCCTCGCTCTGGAGAAGACATCTCGGCTTTGTTTAAATTAGCCGGACAAGCGCGTTTTCAGGCAATCAAATTTTCTCCGCGAGGGGGAGGGACAGGAACCAATGGCCAATCCCTGACTTCGGGAATCATCATTGACTGTTCCAAATACATGAATCACATTTTAGAGCTGAATCTCGCTGAAGGCTGGGTCAGAGTCCAACCAGGCGTGGTGTTGGATCAATTGAATCACTATCTCAGCGAGTTTGATGTCTTTTTTGCGCCAACTCTTTCGCCAAGCAATCGAGCGACTTTGGGAGGCATGGTCAATACGGATGCTTGTGGGAAAGGCTCAAGGATTTATGGAAGAACCAGCAATCATATTCTCGAATTATCCTCTATTTTCCAGGATGGCACATTTTGGCAATCGCAGGAAATCGCTTTGAAGCAATTGGCTGAAATCAAAAAACGCGATGACATTGTGGGGCAAGTGCACCGGGAAGTCGATCAGATTGTCACGACTAAAAAAGATTTGATTCAAAAGCAGTTTCCTAAAATGAGCCGCTTTTTGACCGGTTATAATTTAGCAAAGGTCTATTCGGAAAAACAGGATCGTTTCAATTTGAATTATTTGCTTGCTGGTTCGGAAGGAACCTTGGCAATGATCAGTGAGGCGCGGTTGAAATTGACGCCTTTGCCCAAATATAAACAATTGCTGGTCGTCAAATATCAATCATTCCGGGATGCCTTGGCTGACGCGCAAATGCTTTTGGAAAATGAACCTGCGGCCATTGAAACCATTGATGAAAAAATCCTCAGATTGGCTAAAGAAGATACCATTTATGAGCATGTGAAAGATTTTATTGCAGATGAAAAACACGCCCCAACCCGCGCGGTCAATCTGGTTGAATTTGTCGGAGACAATCTCAAAGAACTGGCGCACAATGTTCAAAAATTATGCACGACTCTTGAAAAAAAGAGCGAGCAATCCCATCACGCAATCGGTTATTATCACACGATTGATTCTACAGAAATCAACCATCTTTGGACTTTGCGGAAAAAAGGAGTCGGGCTTTTGGGGAATACGAAGGGGGAACGAAAACCGATCCCTTTTTTAGAAGATACTGCGGTTCCTCCTGAAAATTTGGTCGCCTATATTGCTGAATTCACAGCGATTCTGGAAGAATATGGACTGGAATACGGCATGTTTGGACATGTGGATGTCGGGTGTCTTCATGTCCGTCCTGCACTAGATCTGAAAGAACCAAAAGATGAAGCTCTTATTCGTGAATTGTCTGATAAAGTGGTTGAGCTGGTTCGTAAATATGGCGGGGTGATGTGGGCAGAGCATGGCCGAGGTTACCGCAGTGAATATACCCCTCTTTTTTTTGGC
>WASW01088785.1_pt1 | contig 11199 bp, 10 predicted proteins | sample 5698521 | NCBI WGS metagenome assembly WASW01 (sample SAMN11175560, study PRJNA528189) | sponge metagenome | isolation source: marine sponge | host: Leucetta | place: Antarctica: Western Antarctic Peninsula, King George Island | collected 2013-01
ACATATTCTGGCTTGACCCAATTGCGGCTATTCGATACCTTCGCGTCAATTTGACGAATAACCAGCGCATACAGGATATTTGATGAATATTTTACGCTCAGTCGCAAGCCCCACCTGTTTTGAGGTTGGGGCTTTTATTTTGCCAACTGCCTGTTTACCCCTGAAATTTGAAAGATTTGAGGGGGGGATAAAATGACCAAATGGGCGGCCCCACATTACACCGCCATGTTACTCACCGAACGCGGTGACAAATTATACGGGTTTGGTATTGGCACGACTGGCCTTGTGGTCGGTGAGGTCTGTTTCAACACGGCGATGACCGGATATCAGGAAATTCTTACCGACCCCTCCTATGCCGGCCAGATCGTCACCTTTACCTTTCCCCATATTGGTAATGTCGGCACCAATAGCGAAGACAGCGAGACCTCAAACCATCAGACACCGCGTGCCGCACAAGGTTTGATTGTGCGTCAGGCTATCACCAACCCGTCAAATTATCGCGCCACAGCCCATCTCAATAGCTGGTTGGCAAAAACCGGGCGTATCGGCATGACCGGCGTCGATACGCGCACCATCACCAGCTATATTCGCGACAATGGCATGTTCAACGCCGTGCTGGCCCATGCGCCCGACGCACAATTTGACGAAGCTGCAATGACCACCGTTCTAAACAATTTTAGCGGGCTGGAAGGGGTCGATCTGGCGATCAATGTCAGCACCCGTAAGCACTATGATTGGCAACATGGCTGGCAGCAGGGTCGCTGGCAGTGGCCCACCCCCAGTATCAAAGATACCGCCAGTGCAAAAGATGGGCCTTTTGCCCGCACCAATGGCCAGTTGCACGTTGTCGCACTGGACTTTGGGGTGAAAAAAAATATCCTTCGCTGCCTTGCACAGGCTGGCTGTAAAACCACTGTGCTGCCCGCTGACAGCACTGCCAAAGAAATATTGGCCCTGTCGCCGGATGGTATTTTCCTGTCCAATGGCCCGGGTGATCCAGCCGCCACCGGAAGCTACGCGGTCGGTGAAATTAACAAGCTGGTTGAAAGCGGCAAACCGATCTTTGGCATTTGTCTTGGCCATCAAATACTGGCGCGCGCTTTGGGTGCGCAGACCGTTAAAATGAAACAGGGCCATCATGGTGCCAATCATCCGGTCAAGGACCTGACGACCGGAAAGGTCGAAATTACTTCGATGAATCATGGCTTTAGCGTTGATCGAAACACGCTTCCTGACCATGTTGAAGAGACCCATATCAGTCTGTTTGATGGCACGAATTGCGGTATTGCACTGAAGCAGCGGTCGGTTTTTTCGGTCCAGTACCACCCCGAAGCATCACCCGGGCCCCAAGACAGCCATTATCTTTTCGACCGTTTTGTCGCCGCTATGCACGCGCGAGGGGGCAAATAATGCCAAAACCATTTGAAACAGATACGCTTTACTTTGGTGATAATCTTGGCTGGATGCGGCAATGGCCGGATGAAAGCATTGACCTTGTTTATCTCGACCCACCCTTCAACTCTAATGATATGGTCATACATGTAACAATGGGAGATACCGAAATGGATACACTTGAACGAATTGTGTCCTTATACAAAAATATCGACGGAAAACACCTACCTTATCGGGAGTTGGCGGCATGACGATCAAATATGTGGAACTCTTTGCGGGCATTGGCGGTCTCGGCGCAGGGTTTAAGATGGGAGGGGCGACATGTGTATTTGCCAATGAATACGACAAATACGCGGCTCAGACATACGCGGCCAATAACGCAATAGAAGTCGATAAGCGAGACGTCCGCGAGGTTCGGCCAGATGACATTCCCGACCATGACATATTGCTTGCAGGCTTTCCGTGCCAGCCATTCAGTGTTGCTGGCATTAGCAAAAGACGCGCATTGGGTATTGCTACCGGAATGGACTGCAAGGATCAAGGCACCCTATTCTTTGAAGCAGCGCGCCTCATACGCGCCCATATGCCGCGGATGGTTGTGTTTGAAAATGTTAAGAACCTAATTAACCATGATGGTGGAAATACATTTAAGGTTATAGTCAACACGTTGAAAACGCTTGGTTATGCTGTAAGCACATGTCTACTCAACGCATCGGCGTGGGTTCCACAGAACCGCCAGCGTGTATTTGTGGTCGGTGTAAAAGGTGGTGACCCTTGCGAATTAAATAATTTGGTTGTTCCTGATGCCGAGGAATGGCCAGCACTCAAGACCATTCTGCATAAATCCGATGGCAATGAAGTCGCCGAGCCCCCCTACACCCATGGCGCAAAACGTCTTTGCGTTTCCCAAAAATACTTTTTAACGGACCGCATGTGGAGCTATTTGCAAGACTACAAGCGAAAGCATGAGGCGAAGGGGAATGGTTTTGGTTTCGGCTTGGTTGGGCCTTCTAATAGCTCGCGCACTTTATCAGCACGATACTACAAGGATGGCTCTGAGATTCTTATTAAGCGTAGGGGTAACCCGCGGAGGCTCACGCCGAGAGAATGCGCACGGCTTATGGGCTTTGATAGTGGCCGGTCTGCCGACTTCAAAATTCCAGTTTCCGACAATCAAGCCTATAAGCAATTTGGTAACGCCGTTGTAGTGCCAATGTCTCGCGCAATAGCCGCAACCATATTACCATGCCTGTAACCCCGGTCATCAAAGTTTTAAGTCGCACTGACGCGGGAGAAAGCAAAACCCACCAAAGCGGCGTCTTGCTTCCTGTCCCCGATGGGGAGCGTCTTTTCCCCGAATCGATGAGAGTTGATGGCGGTGTAGACTTTGAATGTAAAGATTCTACAGGACGCGTGTGGCAGTTCCGGTTTTTTCATAAGGCAAAGTCTCATGAATCTAGAATCACCGGAACAACGCATTACATGCAACTAAACTCAATACGCTCTGGCGACACCCTCAAATTTTACCAACCTGTCGCAGACGGCGAGCCATACCGCGTTGAATATGAACCAGCCAACTTATACTTAATCCGTGGCGAAGAATTTTTAGAGGGCGGTGCGGAGGGTGCTGTTCGTCGGATATACGTGAACCAACATGAACGAGACCCACGTAACCGGCGTAAGGCAATCTCAAAACACGGTGTCCGTTGCTTTGGTTGCTGTAAGGAAATGGCTGAAATGTATGGTGAGATTGCGCAATGGCATACTCACATACACCACACTAAACCGATTTCTCAAGGAGAACAAACCCCAAAGATTGACGATCTGATACCGCTATGTCCAAACTGTCACGCTATTGTTCACTTGGAAAATCCACCTCTAACCATCAATCAACTCAAATAGATTGTTAAGAAAAAGCGTGGGTAAGCGTATGAAATTGAACAGTTTGACGGGTGAGCCTGACGACTTATTATCAAATTTATGAAAGATTAACCTTGCCAAAGCGCACAGATATTTCCAGCATCCTGATTATCGGCGCCGGGCCGATTATTATTGGTCAGGCTTGCGAGTTTGACTATTCAGGTACACAAGCGTGCAAGGCACTACGCGAGGAAGGCTACCGCGTTATTCTGGTCAATTCCAACCCGGCCACCATCATGACCGACCCTGACCTTGCAGACGCAACCTACATTGAGCCAATTACACCAGAAGTGGTGGCACGCATCATCGACAAGGAACGCCCCGATGCCGTGTTGCCAACCATGGGTGGTCAAACCGCCCTGAACACAACGATTGCACTGGCCGAGGACGGCACGCTGGAAAAGTTTGGCGTGACGCTCATCGGGGCTGATCTCAATGCTATTCAAAAGGCAGAAGACCGGAAACTGTTTCGTGCGGCGATGGATAAAATCGGCCTTGAAAGCCCGCGCTCGCGCGTTGCCACCACGCTGGAGGAGGCATTACAGGGTGTGCAAACAATAGACTTGCCGACCATTATCCGCCCCTCTTTTACCCTCGGTGGAACCGGCGGCGGGATTGCCTACACTCATGAGGAATTTGTTACGATTGTCGAAAGCGGTCTGGACGCCTCGCCGATTACCGAAATCCTGATCGAAGAAAGCGTGCTTGGCTGGAAAGAATATGAGATGGAGGTGGTGCGCGACAAAGCCGATAATTGCATCGTCATCTGCTCGATTGAAAATATTGACCCGATGGGCGTGCATACCGGCGACAGCATCACCGTCGCACCAGCCTTGACGCTGACCGATCGGGAATACCAGATCATGCGCAATGCCTCAATCGCTGTGCTGCGCGAGGTCGGCGTTGAGACAGGCGGCTCAAACGTGCAATTTGCCGTCAACCCGAAAGATGGCCGATTGGTTGTCATTGAAATGAATCCGCGCGTATCGCGCTCTTCGGCACTGGCCTCCAAGGCCACCGGCTTTCCAATCGCCAAGATTGCCGCCAAGCTAGCGATTGGCTATACGCTGGACGAGTTAATCAATGATATTACCGGTGTCACGCCGGCCAGTTTCGAGCCGACGATTGATTATGTGGTCACGAAAATCCCGCGCTTTGCGTTTGAGAAATTTCCCGGTGCCGCGCCATTACTGACAACATCCATGAAATCGGTGGGTGAAACCATGGCGATTGGCGGCAATTTTCAAGAGAGCTTGCAAAAGGCTCTGCGCGCACTAGAAACCGGCCTGACCGGCCTCAACACACCGGCTGGTGCACCTGATATGTCGAAGACCAACGGGCTGGCCGAAATGCGTGTTGCATTAACCACCCCAACCCCGTCACGCCTGCTGATGCTGGCCGAGGCTCTGCGGCAGGGCATGGCACCTGAAGATGTGTCTGCGCTGTCGCATTATGATCCGTGGTTTGTTGACCAGTTGAGCGAGCTGGTTGAAATGGAGGCTAGGCTGATCGCGCATGGCCTGCCGGATACGCAAGCAGCCATGGTGTCAGTCAAATCCATGGGCTTTTCGGATGCGCGTCTGGGTGCGCTGACCGGTAATAGTGAAGAGCGCGTGCGCGATGCCCGCCACAGGCTTGGCGTGCGCCCGTTCTACCGCCGCATTGACACTTGCGCCGCCGAATTTGCCGCAAGCACACCCTATCTTTATTCGAGCTATGACAATCCGGCCCCGTTTGGCGCACAAAACGAAGCCCTGCCATCAACGCGCAAGAAAGCAGTTATTCTGGGTGGCGGGCCGAACCGCATCGGACAAGGCATCGAGTTTGACTATTGCTGCTGCCATGCCGCTTTCGCGCTCGACGATGCGGGCATTGAAAGCATTATGGTGAATTGCAATCCGGAAACCGTGTCTACCGATTATGACACATCCGATCGGTTATATTTCGAGCCCCTGACGCAAGAAGATGTGCTGGAATTGCTAGACTGCGAAATGCAAAATGGAAACCTGCTCGGGGTCATTGTGCAATTTGGCGGGCAAACACCGCTAAAACTGTCGCAAGCATTGGAAAAAGCAGGCATCCCCATTCTTGGCACCAACCCCGATGCTATTGATCTGGCAGAAGACCGGGATCGCTTCAAGGCCTTGCTCGAAAAACTTGCATTGCGCCAACCGCCTAATGGCATTGCCCGCAGCACTGAGGAAGCACGCCGCATCACCGCCAATATTGGCTTTCCGGTCGTCATCCGCCCCTCTTATGTGCTGGGTGGGCGGGGCATGGAAATCGTCAATACCGACGCGCAGCTAGAAACCTATATGCGTGAGGCAGTCATCATTTCCGGCACCAGCCCAGTGTTGATTGACGGTTACTTACGCGACGCCATCGAGCTTGATGTCGATGTATTATGCGACGGCAAGAATGTCTTTATTGCCGGTATTCTTGAACATATTGAAGAGGCCGGTGTGCATTCAGGCGACAGCGCGTGTTCCATGCCACCGCATTCGCTACCGCAGACGATTATTGACGAGCTGAGCCGACAGGCCACAAAACTGGCCCTTGCCTTGAATGTGCGCGGGCTTATGAATGTCCAGTTCGCTGTGCAGGGTAAACAAATTTTTGTCATTGAGGTCAATCCACGGGCGAGCCGGACCGTGCCTTTTGTTGCCAAAGTGCTGGGCCGTCCGATTGCAAAAATCGCCGCGCGCCTGATGGTCGGTTCCAGGTTGCACGAATTTAATCTCACCACCCCCGATTATGATCATATCGCGGTTAAGGAATCCGTGTTCCCGTTCGCGCGCTTCCCCGGTGTTGACACGGTTTTAGGACCCGAAATGCGCTCAACCGGCGAGGTGATGGGTCTGGATATGGATTTTGCAACCGCTTTTTTAAAAAGTCAGCTCGGCACCGGCATCGTCTTGCCACAAACCGGCACGGCTTTTATCTCGGTGCGCGATAACGATAAACAACGGGCAATTATATCAACGCAACGCTTGCAAGATATGGGGTTTAAGCTGATCGCAACCCGTGGCACAGCAGATTTTCTGGCCCGCAACGGCGTTCGTGTCACCCCTGTCAATAAGGTAAGGGAAGGGTGTCCGCATATTGTTGATGCCATAAAAAATGGTGATGTCCATCTGGTCGTCAACACCACGCAAGGCGAGCAGTCATTGGCCGATAGTAAATCCATCCGCCGCACCGCTTTATTGATGAAAATTCCCTATTACACAACGCTGGCCGGGGCCATCGCCACTATTGCCGCCATTGCTGTTCTCAAAAGCGGCAATATCAACGTTACATCCTTGCAAGATTACGAAACGCGGCGGCGTGCTTGATCAACCCCACTTGCCTATCAACTTGTTTTTATGGAACAGTGGAACCCGAAGGGGCCTCACCGATGCGCGATCTGGCCCGGTGCGCGACTTGGATCACGACTCAGGACAAATCTGGGGACACAGCTAAGGGAAGAGAAAGGTTGTTATGGAAAAAGTACCAATGACGATGGTCGGCTATGATGCACTGAGTGCAGAGTTGAAAAAATTAAAGGGTACCGAACGCCAGCATATCATCAAAGCAATCGCTGAAGCGCGTGTGCATGGCGATTTGTCAGAAAATGCGGAATATCACGCCGCCAAGGAACAGCAAAGCTATAATGAGGGGCGTATTCTGGAACTGGACGATATGTTGAGCCGCGCCGAGGTCATTGACATCCCCTCATTGGCCGGCAATGTCATCAAATTCGGTGCCACGGTCAAACTTGTCGACGAGGATACCGATGCGGAAATGACCTATCAGATCGTCGGCGAATATGAGGCCAATGTCGAAAGCGGAATGATTTCAATTGCCTCTCCTCTTGCTCGTTCGCTGATCGGCAAAGAAGCTGGCGACAACGTTGAAGTAAACACGCCCGGCGGCGGAAAATCTTACGAAATTCTGGGTGTCAAATTTATTTAGCTACTTTAACGCATCAAGCGGCACGCCAGAGGCTTGCTTTGACTGGCGAATGGTTAGTGATGTACGCACATGGGCAACATTTAGTGCCGGTGTCAGTTTTTGTGTGAGAAATTCCTGAAAACTTGCAAGATCAGTGGCCACGCATTTCAAAATGAAATCAATTTCGCCGTTGAGCATATGGCATTCGCGCACTTCCGACCATTGATTGACAGATGCCTCAAAGGCTCGCAAATCCGCTTCTGCCTGACTGTGCAAACCAACCATAGCAAACACGGTAACGCCGAAACCGAGTAATTGCGCATCCACAGTGGCGTGATAATCGGTAATGAAACCAGCTTTTTCAAGCGCGCGGACACGGCGCAGACATGGCGGCGCGGAAATACCAGCGTAACGCGCCAGTGCAACATTGGTCATGCGGCCATTGGCTTGCAACGCGGTTAATATTTTCAGGTCAATCGTATCGAGGCGCGGCTTTTTCATTTCCTTCCTTCGGCAAAATGCGTAATGATAATACCAAGTTTTGAAATAAATAAACAGGATGATCGATGGAAATCTGGGCCATTACCAACGGTCATCGTGGCTTTGATACGCTGGTAAAAGGTGTGGCGCAGGCCATTGGTGGCGAAATGTGGCTCATTCATACGCATCTCAAACCTCCATGGTCCTGGCTCGCGCCCTATCGCGCCGCCGAAATAGCCGCTCGCAACGACCCGAACATCGTACCCCCATGGCCTGACCTGGTGCTGGCCAGCGGACGCAAGGCCGCACCTTATGCCCGCTTCATCGGTCGTGCCTCGGCCGGCAAAAGTTTTACGGTGTATTTGCAGCATCCGCAAATTGCCAGCCGGCATTTCGATTTTGTCTGGGCACCAGCGCATGATGGTCTGAGCGGCACCAATACGCTGGCAACCACCCTCTCGCCGCATGGGCTGACGGCAGCAGGGTTGGCCAGCGCGGCGACAGACTGGCGCGCGCATATCCTCGACAGTAAAATGCTCGACAGTAAAATGAAAGACAAAAAACATGCAACCGGCAAGAATGTTGCAGTGATGATAGGCGGGTTCAATAGTGCCTATCGCTTTGATGCTGCCGCGATGGGCCAGTTGGCCGATCAGTTGCACGCGCTGGCCGATCAGAGGCATTATCTGATGGTCACATTGTCGCGGCGCACACCGCCAGCCTTTGCCGCCTTGCTGACTGATCGACTGTCAGCCTATCCGCATTATCTTTACTCCGGTGCGGGAGAAAACCCCTATCAGGCGATACTCGGTCTGGCCGATCATCTGCTCGTTACTTGTGACAGCGTGAATATGGTTGGCGAGGCTTGCATGCCGGGCAAACCAGTGCAAATTATCGGGCTGCCCGGTGGTTCGGCGAAATTCAACCGCTTTCATGCGGCGGTGGAAAAGGCCGGTTTCGTGCGCCGTTTCAACGGCACGCTGGAAACATGGGACACGCAGCCGCAAAATGCTACACCCGCCATCGCAACGGCCATAAAAGCCGCGATGGCGACAAAAGAGGTAACAAAAAGGGCAGCAAAAAACTCTGAATAAATAGCCGCCTGCATCAGGTTACCTCTTGGGTTTGCCAGAATTCAACTTACATTAAAGACAGCGTGTCTGGCATTAAAGACAGCGTGTCGGGAGATTATCATGCGTGATGCAAAGCACACCAGATTATTGATTATCGGGTCGGGTCCAGCCGGCTATACGGCGGCCATTTATGGTGCGCGCGCCATGCTGGCACCCATATTGGTGTGCGGTATTCAACCCGGCGGCCAGTTAACTATCACCACCGATGTCGAGAATTACCCCGGTTTTGCCGAAGCTGTTCAGGGGCCATGGCTAATGCAACAAATGCAAGCCCAGGCCGCCCATGTTGGCACCGAAATTATTTCCGACATTATTACCGGGGTTGATTTTTCAACCCGCCCATTGCGCATGAAAGGCGATAGCGGGCAGCTTTACACAGCCGACACAGTGATTATTGCGACCGGCGCGCAGGCTAAATGGCTTGGGCTGGCGAGTGAAGAAAAGTTTCAGGGCTTTGGTGTCTCGGCGTGTGCAACATGCGACGGCTTTTTTTATCGTGACAAAGAAGTATTGGTTGTTGGTGGCGGCAATACGGCGGTTGAAGAGGCCCTGTTTCTCACCAATTTTGCCAAAAGTATCACGCTAATCCACCGCCGCGACGCGTTGCGATGCGAGAAAATCCTCGAACAGCGATTGTTGGCACATGACAAAATATCGGTTCTCTGGGATAGCGAAATTGATGAAATTCTTGGTAACGCAAACCCGCCTAGCGTGACCGGTGCGCGGGTGCGCAGCACCAAAACCGGCGATACGCATGAAGTGCGTGGCGATGGTATTTTCATTGCCATTGGCCATACGCCCGCCACTGAACTTTTTACCGCGCAGTTGAAAACCAGAGCCGGTGGCTATCTTGTCACTGACGCTAACAGCACGGCGACTTCTATCCCCGGCGTCTATGCGGCTGGTGATGTGACCGATGATATTTACCGTCAAGCGATAACAGCCGCAGGGATGGGGTGTATGGCAGCCCTTGAGGCAGAAAAATTTCTGGCGGCACAAGAAACAGGAAAGCGGGAAACAAAAAATCGGGAAGCAGGAAAGCGGGAAACAAAAAATCGGGAAGCAGGAAAGCGGGAAACAGAAAAGCAGGTGGCTGACTAGCCCATGCGCACATAACTAGCCCATGTTAGCGGGCCTCGGCCGCCCCCCAATAAGTGTAGCCAAAGATGCGCGGCGTCGATGGTATATACATCTGGTCGAGATTGGTGATCTTGAACCCGCCCTCTTCGATCAGCGACGGAATATCGCGGTTAATATTACAGCCGCCGGCAATGTGTCCCCAAATACCGTTCAACCGGTTTTGCCATTTTTGCACGCCCGTGTCTGGTGCGCGGCCATGCTCGGAAAAAATCAACTTGCCGCCGGGTTTTAGCACACGGCGCATGCCCTGCATGGCCTGCAAAGTGCTAGGAATTGTGCACAGGGTATAAGTCAACAGCACCGTGTCGACACTGTTGTCTTCCAGTGGAATTTCCTCGCCCGGCAGGTCGATAAACTCAACCGGAAATGCCGCCGCCTCGGCCAGTGGTCTGGCGCGCTTGACCATGGCAGGCGCAGGCTCCAGTCCGAACACCATATCCACCTTGTCGGGGTCATAAAATGACAGATTATGCCCCGTCCCCATACCAACTTCCAGCACACGGCCCGCGCATTGCGGCACCACTTTTTCGCGCTGTTTCAAAATCGGCTTCGTACCGCACGCCGCACCAATGAAGCGCGGCAATATATGTTTGTCATAAAAACCCATTTCAACCTCTCTTTCAGCATTCACATCAACACCCAGAGTGGCATGTTTTGCCAAACGCGAAAAGCAACAAATGTCGCCCGCGCCAGATTTAGCCGCCAACCAGTGCCAGATAATCCTGCATCAAGTTTTTGCTAATATCGCCCGGGGTAAACCGATACGGGCCGATTTCTGACACCGGCGTCACTTCGGCCGCTGTGCCGGTGATGAAGCATTCTGAAAACCCGGCCATTTCTTCCGGCATAATAACGCGCTCAATAATCTCCAGCCCACGCGCACGCGCCAGTTCCATCACCGTTCGGCGTGTAATTCCATCAAGAAAACAATCCGGCAACGGCGTATGCAGCTTGGCATCCTTCACAAAAAACACATTGGCACCGGTCGTTTCAGCCACCTGGCCGCGATAATCCAGCATCATAGCATCGGCATAGCCCTTGGCCTCAGCCGCATGCTTGGATAGGGTGCAGATCATATACAGACCAGCTGCCTTGGCATGACACGGCGCGGTTTCAGGCGACGGACGACGGTATTTGGCCATATCCAGGCGAATACCCTTGAGGCGCGCCTCGGGATCGAAATAGGACGGCCATTCCCATGCTG
>WASW01066533.1_pt1 | contig 11194 bp, 12 predicted proteins | sample 5698521 | NCBI WGS metagenome assembly WASW01 (sample SAMN11175560, study PRJNA528189) | sponge metagenome | isolation source: marine sponge | host: Leucetta | place: Antarctica: Western Antarctic Peninsula, King George Island | collected 2013-01
AACGGTTCATATAGATCATTTCATTGAAAATGATCCACTTCCCACATGCATCAACCCCTTGCATGATTTGATTGAGAGTGTGGAAAAAGGTCACATGATTGTTGATGACTGCTTTGAAAAAGTTGAGATGCTTTTTGCGCATTGCCAACATGAGGGAGCGAACAGCTGGATTTCTGATGATGCAAAAAAGGTTGCCCATTTACTGTTAATTGAATGGGCGAGCAACACCCCCCCCAGCGTTGCTATCTCGGTGCATTTTGGGATTTCTCAACACTCTCCCATGAGGAGCTTGGTGCGGAGCTACTCCGCATGAAAGATAGCACCGCAGGTGCTGGTTTTGTTGCTATGCAGTCTCAGAAAATCTACGACCAGTACGGGAAAGAACATTCCGATCAATTTGAATGGGTGATGGATGCATTTCAAAAAGCATTTAAGCTTTTTGGAAAAGGCTCTGTTCTTCGGGACAAAACACAGTTTAATCACTTTGACCCAGCGGTTCTTGCGCAAAATCAAGGAACGGTATCCATCAATTTTCCATCAAAATACATCGTTAGCCACGCGCAGTATGCCGTGATTATGAGCGACTATTTCATTCGGCGTATTGCGCAAGCCAGTAACAGAAAACACCGCGTGACATTCTGCCTTGATGAATTTGGGAATATTCCAAAAATCCCTTCAATGGCACAGGCATTACGCCTTTATCGTGAAATTGATAATGGGCTAGGCATTCGCATCATCACGGTAGTTCAAGACCGTGAAGCATTTGCCAAATACGACAAGGAGGGAAAGCATAAACTATTCGAAGAAAATAGTGTCTGCCTGACATGGGGGGTATCAGGCCAGCATGCACAAGAACTATCCGACAAAGCTGGGTTTAAATCCGTCGCCATTGCGACAGCAAGCCACAACGCAGGAGTGAGCGCCGATGGTGGTGGCCAATCTATGAGCGAGCAAGTCACACCTGTTTTGCCCGTTAGTGACATTTCACAAAACTTTCAGGGGAGAGCAGTGCTTGATTTAAAAGAAAAAATATTTGTTGTCGATAGATACCCGTGGTGGAACATCGACTTTGTGAATAATTATATAGAGGATCAAACATGATGAACGAACAAGAAACAACACCGTTTCAAACGCAAGTGCTGTCTGTTTGTAATAGAACGCATGATTTGCTTGGCAGTCCCACACACCAACTTGAAGGTATCGTAGATACTGAAAAGGTAGTTTTGGACATCCCAAAAGCATTTACTTACCTATCAGGTTATTTAGGAATGCTCTCACAAAAACAGGGACAACCTGTTTCATGCTGGCATCACCACGAGCAATCCTTTGCCCGAAAACATAAAGAGCAACGAGCAATCATGAGGCATTACCTAGAACATATTTTGACAAGTGCCTTACATGAAGATCTTCACCTGCTCAGCACGCTACAGCACTCATTTTTAGAACAGTCTACCCTCTACGGAGAATAACTATGGAACTTCAATATTTAAACACGAAAGATTTGGCGCTACGTTATCGTTGTTCACCGAGAAGCATTTTCAGAAAAATGCGGAGAGATGTAGACCCAATGCCCCTACCCGTAATCAAAAACAAAGGGTCGAGTAATCTTTGGCTACTTGAGGATATTACAGAGTGGGATATCCAAGAAATGCGCAAGGTGAAAAATGAGCAGTCCACTCTTTAGATTAAAAACATCCAACAACGAGAGTGCCAAGCCAGCTTTACTGGCTTGGCACTCTCGACAATCTATTTGGGAACATGGATATCAGATAAATGATGTGATCAGCATATCTAGAACCTGTAATAGTCCCCGAAGTGCCTTTTCATCCTGACACGCAACCGCCGTTGAGCCATAGGGTTTGCCATGCAGGTTTCACAATAATACAGACCACCTTTAGGTGATATTGATGGCCTTAACATTTTGCTGGTGTCCTTTGGCTTTTCTTGTTGGCAATAACCGCATGTAATAGTTTTCATCGTCTTGTTAAATAATCAGCCATATCGCCTGCTGTTTAGTTCAACAAGATTGTCATGGCTTAGCTTAGCTTAGGTTCCCGAATACCCACCAGTACAAATAAACGCTCACACCACGCCTGATATGCAAGGGCTTGCTCTTCCATATAATCATGCTGATCGTAGACCTGCCACACGCCCCTAATGAATGACCCAGCATGATCTCTGCAATATGTGGTTGTGTGAGCGTTGAGAAATTTGTTCTGGCGGTACGCCTTAAATCATGGAGTGAGAAATGCTCCATTTCATAATTTTCATGGCGGCGTAGCCACTGCATTATCCCGTAGGGAAGTGACAGGCCAGAGCTTGGGGTTATCGGAGTATAGATATCTTTACTGGGAAATAATAATTCACTCTCCCCGCTCATCTTAAACAATTCTTGCATGTAAGACTGAGTGTCATCCGTGATAGGGCGAGTAATTGGTTTTTTGCTCATCCTGCCCATTTTGTGATTTTCAACAGGTACTGTCCAAATTCGTTTATCAAAATCAAAATCTAATTTTCTAGCAAGGCGAAGCTCGCCATTACGGCATCCATAGATGAGGCAGAGCTTTACAAATACCTTGTTTCTGGGAGCCATTCGAGACTTATCAATGGCTTTCCATGTCAGTTTTATTTCATCATTTGTGAGCGCACGCGAACCAGCAACTTTTTTAACCTGTAAATCTTCTTTCGCCTGAATATCAGCTAGATAATTTACATCAAGCAATTGGCGTTTCACGCCCCATTTTAGAAGTTGCTTTGCATTCGAGAGAATGCGGCTGGCTATGAATGGTTTTGTCATTGCCAGCTTTTCTAGAATATCGAGCCACTGATGCAAAGTTACATCTTTAACAGGAATCTTGCCGATTATTTTAAACACATGCAGTTCAAATGTCCTCTTGATCTGCATTCCACTTTCTTTGTTTGAGTTTACTGATTTGTGCCAAAGGGCAAACATGGCTTCCAAAGAGTGTGCTTCGATGATTGCTTGCTTTTCACGCAGGCGTACGATTTTTGGATCGTGCCCAAGTTCTAACGATTTGCGCAATCTTTGCGCGCCTCTTTTAGGGTTAGTAGTGGATAGGTGCCAATATCAAGGCGTTTGAGAGATAGCGCATTGTGTAAGTGAGTTTGCCTTTAGGCGATACACGCACGCTCAAGCCGTCTCTGTCCACCTTTTCACTAGCTTTCAGTTTGGTTTTCTTATGGTTGGCTTTGAGCCAAGTATCGGTAAGTGCCACCCTATTCTCTCCGCCTCATTTGAGGCATTAAATAATGTTTGAAAAGATTATTTAGAGAAGAATTTGTACAAGCTTTGTACAAATAAATCATGACTCAGCATGACAGAGGGGGCTTTGCGAGTCAATACGACAAGCTAAGACAGTTTATAAGTAGTTGTATTTTATAAAGTTTTAGTAGCTTTTTGGCTTGGAGTGACTCGGGGTGTCTGGCAGTCCATTATCAATATGGGCGATAATGGAGAAATTACGTATGTTTTTCATCTATGAATGAGTAGAAAATAATTGATCAGCAATAAAAAAGCGGGCTTAGTCAGCCCGCTTAGAATGATACACCGCAATTATGAGGGAAGTATCTACGAACCGCTACTTTTCCTCAATTGCTGGAATCTTAAGTGCAAGGAACTGTGGGCCTTGACGACGTTGCACCAAGATTGAAACAAATTTACCTTTAGGTAACTTTTCTACAATTTCTTTTAGCTGCATCACTGTTTGGATTTTCTCGCCATTGATTAATTGCAATACATCACCTTTGCGTATGCCTGCAGATTTGGCGGCACCATCGACAATCGATTGAACTTGTAAGCCATGAGACACTTCCATTGCTTCAAGTTCATCTTTAGTTAATGAACGCAAGTCCAGACCAAGTATTCCCTCTGACGCTTTCTCCATAGTTTCACCAACAACAGGCTGATCTGAGTCTGGCAATTGGCCAATGGTGACTTTCACTGTGCTCAACTTTCCATCACGCATGACTTTAAGCTTCACTTTTTCACCGACACGAACACGCCCCACCATCGGTGGTAATGCCGCCGAACTTTGCACTTCTTGTCCGTCAAAGGAAAGAATCACATCACCGACTTTAATATCGACACCTTCGACAGGGCTACCATCCATAATCTTTGCAACCAATGCGCCTGTAGGTTTTTCCATACCAAATGACTCCGCTAATTCACGTGTCACCTCTTGAATGTAAACACCTAACCAGCCACGCGAGACGTAACCGTTATCTTTAATTTGATCGATAACATCCATAGCTACTTCAACGGGAATTGCAAATGACAACCCCATAAAACCACCCGTACGACTATAAATTTGTGAGTTAATACCCACGACTTCGCCATCTAAATTAAACAATGGCCCACCTGAATTGCCAGGATTAATAGCCACATCTGTTTGAATGAAAGGCACATAGTTCTCATTAGGAAGGCTTCTACCCTTAGCACTGACAATGCCTGATGTCACCGAATGGTCAAAACCAAATGGCGAACCAATCGCTAGCACCCATTGACCAACCTTCAAATCATTAGCAGAACCAAGTTTTACCACCGGTAAATTTTTTGCATCAATTTTCAATAAAGCGATATCACTTCGTGGATCACTACCGATAAGCTTTGCTTCTAATTCACGGCGATCACTCAGCTTAACGATGATTTCATCAGCATCTTTAACCACATGATGGTTAGTCACAACATAACCGTCATTAGAGATAATAAAACCTGAGCCTAAAGAACGAGAATTAAAGCGATCTTCATGTGGCCCGCCTTGTTGACCACCAAAAAACTTCTCTAATAAATCGCCTAGTGGCCCATCTTGAGGCATATTTGGAATTTCTACATTAGGCGGCAAAGCACGACGCACTGGCTGCTGCTTAGTCGTACTAATATTAACTACCGCACCGGCATTATTCTCTACTAACTTAGTGAAATCTGGTAACCCATGATCAGCATGAGCAATACTGCTAAATGCGATTGAAATTAAAATACAGAAGTATAAAAAAAATGGTGTTTTATTTGCTTGTAGCAAAGCTATTCTCCTTCAACAAGTAGCTTTATGAATTGTAGTCTCAAGGTGTTTTACTCTTTTTCAATTCCATTAAAATGGCCATTCATTCCATAGTTTACGAATCACTTTACTGACAAAACCGACTAGCTAAAAGTTCTAACCAATGTAGCTACTCGCCATGTACGATTGATGAACCGATCATTTTAACGGTTTCGTTTGGCACTTCGCCTAGCACGGTAATTTGATGCTTATCAAACCCTCTAGAAAAAGCATTGATAGATCCACGTCGACTTAACCCTTCAAAAATATTGCTAAGTTTTCTAGGCTTAATAATGAATACTGATACTGAGGCCACGCCATCTGACACCACCATATGATGCGCTGGTTCATCACTAGTCGTCATTAAACGTTGGCTAATTTTACTTACGGAAAACCCGGGGGGCAGCTTAGAAACACGCCATCCCTTACTCTTGTCTACTGAAGCTTGCGCATGCTCTTCACCCGGCTGCATTGCAGTGCGCCATGTGAAGTTTTCTATATTGCTTTCAGGATGAAAGTTAATATGATCAACAGAATCCAAATACTGCACATCAGTAAACATCACTTCTTCAAGCAGATGCCCACGCGGGTGGATCATTTTAGAACGTAAAAGCATTCCACTTTCCGGTTCAATACATAACTCATACCCATATCTAAATTGATCAATCGGCTTAATCACTAGCAGCTTGCAATTATGTTCTGCAATTCTGCTGTTAGGGCCAGAGATAACATTGTAACTTTGGGTAAGACTTTCTAAGCCTTTTGGAATAATAGTTGGAATACCATGATGCGCTGACGATGGATCAACCGTCACCAATTTACGTTCCGGCCATACACATGTCACTGTTTCATTATCACGAACCACTTCACGCGGCTCACCGCTTAATGACGTTAATCTTTCTTTAACTTCACCTTCGACAACGCCGTGAACAATTCGCACTGAATCAAGCCGGCCATCGTGCACAAACACAAACGTGCCTTGATAATTAATCTGATCTGCATGATCGAGCATTTTAGCAATAAGCGCGTGGCCATCAGCATTAAGATCAGTTTGAACTGGCGATACAATAGGTGTTTGCGCTTGCAGACTTGCAGCAAATAAAACTAACCCTACAGCAAGCAATAGTCGCATGAACTACTCTTTAACATCCTTAAGCTCGATGAGCTCTACATAAGGTGAGATAATGCGTTGGCTACCATAACCGGCATGTCCTTGAATATAAGGGTCAAGTTCTTGATAATAAATTTTTTTTTCGACTTGTGGATTTTTTTGTATGACTTCCAACTGTTGAGTAGCGGCCGGTGAAAATTCAACTTGCTGAGAATCTTGCAGGGTCATTGCGGCGGCAGGCTTCATTTCATCTGCTGATTCTTGCTGACTAATCGCAAACTCAGGGCCATCGATTACTGTCGGTTGATTGAAGTTTTGATATGTCACAACTGAAAATGCAGCAACTGATGCGGCAACCGCTAAACCGGCGACTTGTTTCACATATCTGCCAACGCGTTTAATACCGACCGTTGCAGTTGACTCTTGTTCTTGCTCATAACCTTTTTCACTAATCGCCTGCATAACTTGTTGCGAAAAGTCGTTATCAATTTCAGCAGGATAGTGTTTATTCATAATTGCGCTAACGGCGTTATAACGCACCCAGGTTTTTTCGCCTTCGGGTTTTGCTAGCACACTAGTGTTTAACCGGCGTCTTTCAAATTCGGACAAATCCTCATCGAGACTAGCGCTGATTAATTCCAAATCTTTTTCAGATAACTCTGTTTCTATACTCATCATTGTGACTCTATTAAGTAATTAATCCATTAATGGCTGAACAACTTTATCGATCGCCTCACGCGCTCTAAATATTCGCGATCTGACAGTACCGATAGGACATTCCATTGCCTCTGCTATTTCTTCGTAACTCATGCCTTCTAACTCTCGCAGTGTTATCGCCATCTTTAGATCATCGGGTAGTTGATTAATCGTATCAAACACTCGTGTCTCCAACTCTTGCGATTGCAAAACTCGATCAGGTGTTGCGTGATCTCGCAGTACAGCGGCACCCTCAAAATACTCAGCATCATCAATATCCACCTGACGATCTGACTGTCTACGTGATGCTGATAATAAGTAATTCTTAGCAGAGTTGACCGCAATCCTATACAACCATGTATAAAATGCTGCATCTCCGCGGAAATTCTTTAATCCACGATAAGCTTTAATGAACGCTTCCTGCGCTACATCTTGGGCTTCCTCTGAGCGAACGTATCGACTCACCAAGTTGACCACTTTGAACTGGTATTTCTTTACTAACAAATCGAACGCGCGTGTATCGCCTTCCTTTGCCCGTGCCACCAATTCTTTATCGTTATTATTATTCTCGCCCATCTTGGGCTTATCTCCTTGGGCGAATAGGTATCCGCTGGTGGTATGACTATATTGAGTCGGTGAAGTTCGCTCGACCTCAGGTAGAGTGAGCAATTACGGCGATATACTATCGATAGATGCTAACGGCGTCACATATTTTATGACAGAATTGGAAGATATGAGTTTAAAAACCCCAAAATTTCACGATTATGATGTGTTAATCCTCGGCAGTGGTGCTGCAGGACTAAGTACTGCCCTACACATCGATCAAAGTTTGCGCATCGCAGTGCTTTCCAAAGCTGAACTAAGCAGTGGAAACACTTCGTATGCCCAAGGCGGGATTTCCGCCGTATTAGATGATGACGACTCATTTGAGCAACATATCGCCGATACTATCTCAGCCGGTGCTGGTTTATGTGATCCAGATGTCGTTGCAAAAACCGTTTCTGAAGGCAGCGAAGTCATCGACTGGTTATTATCGATTGGCGTAGATTTCACCCGCGATAACAACCCACAGAATGCCCAGCAATTACACCTAACACGCGAAGGTGGCCACACCCACCGGCGTGTTGCCCACGTAGACGATGCTACGGGCAATGCAGTACAAAATCAGCTCATCGATGAAGTACGTAAGCGTGACCATATCGATCTGCACTCTAACTACATCGCCGTTGATTTGATCACTACACGCAAATTAGGCATGCAAGACAATCGTTGTGTCGGTGCTTATATTCTCAATATTGAAACGGGCAAAGTTGAAGTATTCCGCGCCAAAAACGTAGTCCTAGCCACGGGTGGCGCTAGCAAAGTGTACTTATATACCAGCAACCCTGATGGCGCTTGTGGCGACGGCCTAGCCATGGCCTGGCGAGCGGGATGCCGTGCAGCCAATATGGAGTTCATGCAATTCCACCCGACTTGTTTGTATCACCCCAAAGCCAAATCTTACTTACTAAGTGAAGCCATTCGTGGTGAAGGTGGCAAGATTATTTTAGAGGATGGTACCGAGTTCTTACATAACTTTGATCCACGAGGCGTATTAGCCCCTAGAGATATCGTGGCGCGTGCCATTGACTATATGATGAAGAAGCATGGCCTCGACAGCGTGTTTTTAGACATCAGTCATAAGTCTGCAGAATTTATTCAAGACCATTTCCCCAACATTCATGCGCGTTGTCTTTCTCTAGGTTACGACATGACCAAGCAACCTATCCCGGTAGTTCCCGCCGCTCACTACACTTGCGGCGGCATTGTCACCGATGAACATGGACAAACAGATATAGAGCAACTCTATGCAATAGGCGAAGTCGCCTTTACTGGGCTGCATGGTGCAAACCGCATGGCGAGTAACTCATTACTAGAATGTTTAGCTTACGGACGTTTTGCTGGCCAACATATTAATCAGTCTGCAAACACCCAGACGAAACATGTCGACATTCCTGCATGGGATGCCAGTCGTGTGTCAGATTCTGATGAAGAAATTGTTGTTGCCCACAACTGGGATGAACTTCGCCGCTTCATGTGGGATTACGTCGGCATTGTGCGCAGCACTAAACGTATGCAACGCGCTAAGCATCGCGTCGATTTATTATTGAGTGAGATTGATGAGTACTACAGCAACTTTAAAGTCACCAGTGATTTAATTGAGCTGCGTAATATTGCCGTGGTGGCTGATTTAATTATTCGCAGCGCCCTAGAACGCAAGGAAAGCCGTGGATTGCATTACACGCTTGATTACCCAGAAATAGATACCAACCTAGACAATGTCAATACGATTCTGACACCAGATTTAAATGAGCCCTCTGCCGGCTGGGATACTAAAACGCAACTAACTGGCAGCAATAAATAATTTAGCCCGATAGTGCGTTAGCTCATCAATAGAATCACGAATGTCTGCCAAGGCAAGATGTTCTGATTCTTTATCAAACTCAAAACCTTTCCCTGGATACCAACGTTTAGCTAATTCTTTCAGCGTGCTGACATCTAAATTCCGGTAATGAAAAAACGCTTCTAACGCAGGCATTTGACGCGCCATAAAACGACGATCCTGACAAATACTATTACCACACATAGGTGACTTACCTGGCGCTATGTATTTCTCTAAAAATGCGATGGTCTCAGCTTGCGCCTGCGATAAACTATATTGGCTATCCAACACACGCTTAATCAAGCCAGATTTGCCGTGTTGATTTTGATTCCATTCATCCATCTGATCCAAACGACTTTGCGCTTGGTGGATGGCAATCATAGGACCTTCAGCAATGATATTTAGCTCTTTATCCGTAACAATTGTGGCAATTTCAATGATCTCATCATTGACCGTGTCCAAGCCTGTCATTTCTAAATCAATCCAAATTAGATTATTATTGTTTATCAAATCATCCATATATAAGGTCCACTATGTTTTTACACGCTGTATAATCAGCTTTGATCAGAGTGTACACCAACTACATTCATATTATAAAAATTCAAATGAGAAACCATACCCCATGAAATTTTTGCCTAGCCTTTTATTATTACCCTTAACATTGATCACCCTCGCTTCACATGCTGAAGATGGCCAGGCATTACACCAATCAGAATGCACTGAATGCCACGGGCGCATAACTGGTGGTGACGGCCACGTGATCTACACGCGTAATGAACGCATAGCAAGAGATGCCACAGAATTGAAAGCACGTGTTGGCCACTGCACCAATGGAGCAAACACCGGCTGGAACCAAACCCAAATCAATGCAGTAACTGATTACTTAAACCAACAATTCTATCATTACTAAAGGCCCTGCACTTTTATGTATTTAGCCCACGTCATCGCACGACAAGGAAAAACTTTCATCGTCGAAGATGAACATGGTGAACAACATGCTTGCCATGCAAGGAGTAAGTCAGTCGATGCCATGTGTGGCGACAACGTCGAATGCGAAAAAAAAGATCAATCAAAAGACGTCATTGAAAAAATATGCGCGCGTAAGAATCAAATTACACGCATAGACAACTTCAAACGAGAAAAAACTATCGCCGCGAATATTGATCACATGATAGTAGTGATCGCTGCAGCGCCCGCCTTCTCAACATCGCTCATTGATAAATACCTGGCCTGCGCACTACTCAACGATTGCAAGGCAACCTTAGTCATCAACAAAGCAGAAATGCTCAATGACAATCACGTTGATATCTCCGAGCTAGAGAGCACCTATAAAAGCTTAGTGGACAACTTCATCATCGTTAGCGCAAAACTAGGTTATGGCATACAAACATTAAGACTAGCCCTCTCGAATGAAACCAGTATTTTAGTCGGCCAATCAGGTGTAGGAAAATCATCACTAATCAACCGCCTACTCAATAATAACAATATAAGAGTTGGCGAACTCTCAGAGAACATACAACAAGGCAAACACACCACCACCAATGCATTCGCACACAGCATTAATAACAGCGGCAGGCTAATAGACTCCCCCGGTGTACGTACCTTCATGCCCATCTTTCAAGACATCAAGCAAGTCATGCTAGGTTATCGCGAATTTCTCCCTTATCTCGGCAACTGCAAATTTTCAGACTGCAAACATATCAACGAACCTCAATGCGCAATAAAAACTGCACTCGAAGAATCCAACATCCAACAATCACGCTACCAAAACTATCTAAACATCACCCAAGAAATAAATAATCTTTAAACTATAAGTTACATTCGAGACCTCTGCATAAGGCCTGATTTGGTGCATGATTTCAAGCAACCCATGAGATTGACGAACTTTTGCGCACTGCCGGGGCAGTT
>WASW01090866.1_pt1 | contig 11193 bp, 12 predicted proteins | sample 5698521 | NCBI WGS metagenome assembly WASW01 (sample SAMN11175560, study PRJNA528189) | sponge metagenome | isolation source: marine sponge | host: Leucetta | place: Antarctica: Western Antarctic Peninsula, King George Island | collected 2013-01
ACGGACAGAAAGGACATGGCGACGGAAATCAACAGAATAGGTCATATCTAAGTATACTCACTTTAAAGGTGTTTTGCTATATCCACAACAAGATTTCATTTCATTGGTGGATGCGCACGACATCAGCTACCACGAAAAAACGCTGGGCCAACTTTTTTGCAATGGGTCCGCCAAGCAAATTATCGACATGTTAACAAGCTTATGCAGCGCCCATGGCGTTGAGATTATTACCAACTGTGATATCGCGAAAGTTCAAAAAACTGATGGTTATACGATCTTAAGTGACAGCGGAACATTTCAGGGCAAGTCACTTGTCATCGCCTGTGGCGGAAAATCTATTCCCAAGATGGGGGCAACCGGATTTGGCTATGATGTCGCAGGACGGTTCGGGCTAGGCATCATTGAACCCCGCGCCGCGTTGGTACCATTGACTTTTGAAGGGACAGTACTGAAAAGATTAAAGGCTATGGCTGGTGTTTCAGTTGATGTCACCGTGACATGCGGCAAAACCAAATTTAACGAGGCGATGCTGTTTACCCACCGCGGATTAAGTGGTCCCGCGATATTACAAATTTCGTCCTATTGGCATCCCGGAGACGCCATTCATATCGATATGGCGCCAGGCAATAATATTTATGAATATTTAAAACAGTGCCGGGTTGATCACCCAAAACAAAGTGTGCAGTCAGTATTGTCAGCCCACTTGCCCAAAAGCCTCGCACACTATATCGAGGACCAATCACGGCGTTCGGACAACCTGGCTGATTTGTCCAATAAACATCTTCAAAACGTCGCGGACCTGGTCAACAACTGGAGATTGGCACCGACCGGCACCGAAGGGTTTCGAACCGCTGAGGTTACCGCGGGCGGTGTTGATACAAAAAACCTGTCTTCAAAAACATTTGAATGTAACGACGTGCCGGGTCTTTACTTCATTGGCGAGGTATTGGACGTAACCGGGCATTTGGGTGGGTACAATTTTCAATGGGCGTGGTCATCCGGATGGGCCGCTGGACAGGTCGCCTAATTAATCATCCTGCGATGTTTTTGGCCCCAGTGCCTTTGGCGCATCACTACTTTGTGCCTTTGGCGCATTACGTCCAAGTAACGCCTCAACCATTTTCAGTAATTTTACCTGCCGGTAAGGTTTAAGAATAACATCTGCCGTCGGGTTATTGCTGCCGCTGTCCTCTACGATGCTTGCAGCATACCCTGTCGTCAGCAACACCTTGATATTCGGTTGAAGTTGTTTCGCTTCGGCGGCAATTTTCAATCCCCCCATATCACCCGGCAAATTTACGTCGGTAAAAAGAAGATCAAATGCCCGGGCTTTCATCAAATGCCCAATCGCCTCTTCACCATCCTCGGCCTCGGAAATTTCATACCCATGGTCAGCCAGAAAATCTACCGCGACCTCCCGTACGCTTTCGTCGTCTTCAACAACAAGAATACGCCGTGAAGGAGCCCCCAAAGTACCCTCATCGCGATCCAGATCGTACGGAAAATTGGTCAAAATCGGGCCCTTCGTCATCAAATTTGCCCAGGGATTTTGCAAGGCGGTGAAATTAATTATTCCGCCACATACACCATTAATCGCCTATCTTAAGGAGGTCAACATAAATATTTTACAATCATACAGCGTCAATACGCCGGTATCAGTCCACAAAATCGGTTCCATATTGGCATCACTCCTATTGAACGGTGCCTGTGTTATGAACGGTTCCTGTCTTAATCTTTGTTCTCAGATCGAACCGTAATTTATTATGGTCGGACTAAATCACGGTGTCATGATCAATCAGTATACCTTCGTCATCCACGGGAATTTTGTGCACCCGTTGAGCATTGCTTTTCATAACGGCTTTACCCCCCTTATCTCCGCGTATGCTTTTTAGAGCGTTGAAAAAGAACCTGGAAAACAAAACGGGATGACCCTGGCGTCCAGACGATACCGGAACGCAAATGTGTCCCTCTGCCATGGCTTTCATCACGGTCTTGATTGTTGACGCTTTCACGTGAGGCATATCACCGAGGCATATCAATATACCGTCCACGTCATCTGCTAACGCTTTGACACCAGATCCGATTGACCCACCCATGCCGCTCGCGTAATCAGGATTATGCGTAAATGAAACAGGTTGTCCTGTTAACGCATGCTCTATTTTTAGCGCCTCAAATCCGGTAACCACAATCACAGTCGAGACAGCCGTAGAGACAAGAGTATCGACAACCGTTCGTACCATGGCTGTGCCATCGATGGAATGCGTCAACTTATTTACCGGGCCCGCCCGTGTGGATTGACCAGCAGCCAGAACAATCGCCGCTATTTTAAAATTGGCAGCCATATACTTAATTCTTTCCGTTCCGCTGTTCTCAACCAACGACTTACCCTATCTTAATACCGCAATTCATACCAATAGGGCGAACACATGCTTCCCACGAAACAGACAAATATCGTCAACGATATGGATGTAATCCATCAGGCCCTGTCCTGGCACGAACAGGGATTGGAGGTCGCATTGGCGACTGTTATCGAGACGTGGGGGTCAGCACCCCGGCCTATGGGCAGTCAAGTGGTGATAAACAGCGACAATGCTTTTTCCGGCTCCGTATCCGGCGGTTGTATAGAAGGCGAGGTTGTCACTGAAGCCCACGGCGTAATGCGTAATCAAACCGCTCAGGTATTGGAGTTCCAGGTTACAGATGAAACTGCGAGTAGCGCGGGATTGGCCTGCGGCGGCAAAGTCAGAGTTCTGGTATCCCCTGTAACACATAATGTTAGTCAAATATTGAAGGCTCTTATTGTGCTAAACGCCGCCAAGAAGGCAGCCGCACTTTTGTTTGACCTGGAAACGGGAATCCCCGAAATAAGATCCGACTTGGGTGATGATGTTCTCAAAAATCTGGTTCGATCAGCACGAAGCCAATTACTTGATACCCCCAACGCGGACCCGGTCTTTGCCCGACTTTATATGCCGCCTCTTCGTTTGCTGATTGTCGGGGCTGTTCATATCGCGCAATCCCTGGCCGCATTGGGCCAGCAGGCGGATTATGACGTGATTGTCATTGATCCCCGCGGAACATGGGGCACAGCGGAGAGATTTCCGGGTATCAAAATTGACAAACGGTGGCCGTCGACGGCGCTCGAAGACCTGGCCCCAGACCCGGCAACGGCAGTGGTAACACTCAGTCACGATCCCAAACTTGATGACCCGGCGTTTATGGTCGCCCTAAAAAGCAGCGCCTTTTACATCGGCGCACTTGGTAGCAAAAAAACCCATGCCAAACGGATGACGCGGTTACAGGGTGCGGGCCTTACCGAAACCGAAATCGCACGCATTCACGCACCGGTCGGACTGGACATCGCTGCCAACACACCGTTCGAGATTGCCATTTCGATTATCGGTCAAATTGTCGAAACCTATCGTCGGCGCTGACGAATACCACCTGAATAATGATGTATTCCGGCCTTGTATAGATGGCCTCTTTACTGGGGGTGATCGGGCGTGATTGTCTGGTTAAGAAATGGCTCAGTTTGGCTAAACTCTGCCGTCATGTTTCGTCTGCACCTGGTAGAAAAGCAGACATCAAATCTGTCCGGTTAATCGGGATTAAATTCCGATGATCTAGGGGATGAAAACCTTAGTTAGAGTCTGTCTGCCCAACATCACTATTGTCCGCGCAGTTCTGAATATTCCGATAATAATAGGTATTGGAATAATAAACACACCAAGCGTCAACCCTCTTTATATTAGGATCTCACGCACTGCCTGATAAATCGTAGGCGGACAGTAGGCAACCGATGATGATAGAAATTAACGCGAAAGTATTAAGCCTTAGCCCACCGATTTATATCGGAATCCCAATATGCGCCCTCCCCAATATAGCCATACTGAATTTCCAGATATTCCTTTAATCGCGTTGGGCAAGGATACATACTTCCTTCAAACTCAATCTGATTGAGGGGGAAGATTACTGCTTCCGGAATAAAGAATGTTTCCACCCCAAATCCATTGTATTGTTGAACGTAGGTCTTGTCTTGTTCATTGTATTTGTAAAACATCACATCACAACAAACTAATGGCCATTGGATCTCTCTTCCCTCGAAATTTCCCTTGAAAGTCCCGCCGTCCTTCAACCAAATCCGGTACCCTTTGCAGTGGTTCCCTTTTCTCTCAATATCGTAGATGTTTGGCAGTTTGGATTTCAATAGTCCATGCATATCTTCGAATTGAATTTCATTTTTAATCGCAATATCTGTATCAGAATCACGTTCGATGAATTTTCCGTGCCGATAGGCACCTAAAAGGGTCCCTTGGTCAATCCAGAACTCAGTCTTAGCGGTGGTCAAGATGTCGGTGAGAACGGTTAACAATTCTAATTGCAATGGATGAAGCTTACGATTGGCGGCAATGACGTCCTGTTCGTTTTCCGTAGTCACTTCGCCCCAACAACTTAAACTCGTCATAAATTACTCCAAAAAAAACGGTACGGTGCAGACTTCGCATACTACAATTCACTCAGTCTATGTAAATCCCTCTTCTGATTAGAATAGTAGGGAGCATTATTTAAATCCGCTGATGCATTCACACTCGGCACCCTTCTAGGAGTCCTTAGTTGAGACATTCCTCTCGAACTTCCGGTTATGGCACTTTTCCGCCGAAAATTGATGATCTGGAATTCGGCCGATTTGTGACGTAAAGCGGTCATTATTGACCCCTCACAGTTAACAACTTTATTATCCAGCGACAGCAGCGCGCTAATTTTTTCGCCAAACGGTGGCGAGCCATGGTTGTCTGTGACGCGGCAGGCCCTGAGGCCGATAATAGTGTTTTACCTCCGTGAAACCTGCGCCCGTGACAAGATGACGCCAAGTCGCGAGATCAAGGAAACAGCTGTAACGACCTCCGCTCATGCCTTCCTGGTTATCACCTCGGGGATTGGAACAAAACAGTATGCCGCGAGATTTTATGGTCCTGTGGAGTTCCAGCAAAACACGCGGCATTTCTTGGCGCGGCACATGGAAGAGTGACGCATTGGCGAAAACACCGTCAAACTGATCTTGCGGTAAGTCCATTTCGAGGAAGTCCTGATGCAGGACTTCGCATCCGGAATAAGCGCGTGCCATGGAAACGAATTCCGTTGATCCATCCAGACCCACGGCATCGTGTCCTAAAGAACAAAAATGCCGAAGATCACGGCCAGGACCACAGCCCAAGTCGAGAATGGATAAGGCGGCAACATCCTCCATCGCGGTCAGGAACGCGTTATAATTTTGGCTGACATCGTGATCCCGGGTGCCGGTCCAAAAATCGTCGGCCGATCGATCATAATGGCCAATCGTTATTTCTGATAGGTGCCGCCAGCGCATGGTATCGATGTCGGGTTCCGACTTTTCCGACCGGGGTGTTGGTTTCACCATGCTCAAAACCTCGTTCAATTACCTGGCATCCGGTCCCAACAATTGTATCGGATGTTGGGGTGATAAAGATCACTAATGGTATTCACGCGATCGAGCCTTGTACAGCTGGCATTCCAAGATCAGTTTCCAAATTTCCAAAAATAGTGGCCGCTATTGTGCGGAAAGGAGACGACATATATAGAGACCCATTTTGGCAGATTTTGGCTAAACACGCCCCTCTATCGTCATTACCGAACACGGTCAGGTCATCAACTCATAAATGGGGATTCCGAACCGGTAACCACCCAGTTAGCCCCTGCAATGGCGGAAAATTCTGAAAATTTGATATCTAAACAAACAAACAAGCCGCCTTTAACCGGCGGCGATCCAGATAATGATTGCCGCGAGAATCATACTGACCGTTCCGGTCAATACCCATCTTGGTATCTGGGACCCACTCTCCGGGAGGGCGGGATTCTCAGTTTCGGGCGCCGTCTCAGATTTTAAGGCACTGGACGGTTCACTGACAAGCGACTGAAATGTGTCAAAAAACTCACCGGCAAGTTTTTTCGCCGTGCCATCGATAAGGCGGCTTCCAATCTGCGCCAACTTCCCCCCGACCTTGGCAGAAACTTCATATTTGAGAATGGTGCCGTCGCCATCTTCAATTAAGGTGATTTTAGCGCCCCCGCTGGCAAACCCGGCCGCGCCGCCCTTCCCTTCTCCAGAAATTTGGTAACTTTCAGGTGGATTAAGATCAGACAGGGTTACCGCACCCTTAAACCTGGCTTTCACCGGCCCGACTTTGGTCAAAACTGTTGCCGTGAGTTCGGTTTCCGACTGTTTTTGCAGATCTTCGCAGCCGGGAATGGACTGTTTTAAGATGTCGACATCATTAAGTGCATCAAATACCTGCTGGCGCGGCGCAGCAATTTTGATTTCATCGTTCAATTCCATGGGGCAGCATCCAATATGGCAAAATTTTGATCTTAACTGTTGAAATATCCGACCAGCGCTTGTGAAACTCTTATTCTTCCAGCACTGGTAAAATCGGTGTACTCTTTCTAATATTGTATACAATACTGTTCAAGCCAATGCCCCACTTTTTCAAGTTCGGTACAGAGGCCGGAGCAGAAAATTGATCTCATGGAGAATAAATAAAAATGCCGGTCATATCTCTAACAGTGAACGGGGTACTGGTCAGCAAGGACATTGTGCCGGCCACTTTGCTGGTCCAATTTATCCGTGATGACCTCGATTTAACGGGAACCCATGTTGGCTGCGATACCTCTCAATGTGGGGCTTGCGCTGTTCACATAAACGGCGAACCTGTCAAAAGCTGCACCATGCTCGCGGCGCAAGCTGACGGGTGTGATATTACGACGATTGAAGGTCTGGCGCCAAACGAGACAGATCTGCACCCCATGCAACAGGCGTTTCGTGAGTATCATGGCCTGCAATGTGGTTTTTGCACACCGGGTATGGTGATGACCGCCGTTGCGTTTGCCAAGGACAATCCAAACGCCTCAGAAACCGAGGTGCGGCACGGCCTTGAAGGCAACCTCTGCCGCTGCACCGGATACCAGAACATTGTCGATGCGGTGATCGCCGGATCAAAAGCCATGCAGGACGCCGGATAATGTATAATTTTGACTACCAATCCCCAAAGGACATGAATGCCGCGATCAGTGCATTTGAAAATGCTGATGACGGCCTTTACCTAGCTGGTGGGCAAACCATCATCACCGTCATGAAACAACGCCTGGCGATGCCAAGTGAGGTGATTGATCTCAAAGACATCGACGCCCTCGAAGGAATCTTCGCCAGCGACAGTGAGATCTCCATTGGGGCGATGACCACCCATGCCGATGTTGCAGCCAATTCTAATGTACAGCGCCTGAACCCTGCGCTGGCTGACCTTGCGGGCAAGATCGGTGATCCGCATGTCCGCAATCGCGGCACCCTTGGCGGATCGATTGCCAACAATGATCCGGCGGCAGATTACCCGGCAGCTGTGGTGGCGCTGGGCGCAACTGTTCACACAAACAAACGTCAAATTCCAGGAAATGATTTTTTTACTGACCTTTTTGAGACAGCACTTGATGAAGGTGAGCTGATTACTAAAGTTACGTTCCCCGTTCCCGCGAATGCCGCATACGAAAAAATCCCCAACCCGGCATCACGGTTTGCCATTGTTGGTGTATTCATCGCACAGTTTGAAAGTTCGATTAAAGTCGCCGTCACCGGTGCCGGCCCGTGTGTTTTTCGGCTAACATCGGCGGAAGATAAATTGCGGCAGAACTTTTCGGCATCGGCTCTCGATAACCTCAGTATCGACCCGGAGGGATTAAACAGCGACCTGCACGGGTCATCAAACTACCGCGCTCATTTGATAGGCGTCGCCACTCGGCGCGCTGTTTCAGCGGCGACATCGGGAGACCTGTAATGAGTACACCGGCCTTAGGGCAATCAGTTCGCCGCACGGAAGATTTTCGGTTTCTCACCGGGCAAGGCACCTTCATTGACGACATCAAAATGGAACTTATGGTGCATGCGGCTGTTCTACGTTCGCCCCACGCCCATGCTGTCATCACAGCGATTAATACGAGCGACGCCGAAAACATGGATGGTGTCTTGTTGATTGTTACCGGGCAGGACTGGCTGGCTGAAGGATACGGCGTTATCCCGTCTAAATCTGCGGTGCGTACGAAAATTGACGGCAGCCCTTTTGCGGAACCACCACGCCATTGCCTAGCCATTGACCGGGTTCGATACGGCGGGGAGCCGGTTGCCTTGATCGTCGCAGAAACCGCTGCTTTAGCCCGCTCCGCGATGGAACTGGTCGAGGTTGATTATGAAGACCTGGAGCCGGTTACCGACCCCGCCAAAGCGCTTAGCGCGGGCGCGCCGCTGGTATGGGACGATATCGCCGGCAATCTGTGCCTCGACTATGAACTGGGTGACAAGGAAGGAACAGACAGCGCATTTGCTGAGGCTGATCATGTGGTCTCGCTGGACCTTGTTAATAACCGGGTTACCGCCGTGCCGCTTGAGCCGCGCGGGGCGGTGGCACGTTATGATGCCGAAACGGACAGTTTCCTGCTTTATAACGCGACGCAAAACGTACACGCCAACCGCGATATTTTTGCCGAAAAAGTTCTAAATGTTCCGAGCGATAAAATTCACCACATCGCACCGGACGTGGGCGGCGGGTTTGGTGCCAAAAATGGTGCCTACCCCGAACCGCCGCTGATCCTGCATGCCGCCCGGAAACTCGGACGGCCGGTGAAATGGATTAATGATCGGGCTGAAAGTTTCCTGTCCGATACCCATGGCCGCGATCAGGTCAGTACGGTTGAACTAGCCTTGGGTAAGGACGGCACCTTTCGCGCGCTTCGGACACAAACCATCGGTAACCTCGGCGCATTTTGCGCCACTGTCGGGCCGTTTACAGCGACGGGGGGGTCTGCCCGCACGCAGGGTGGCCCGTACGCTTTCCCGGCGATGTATTATTCCGCCCGCGCTGCGTTCACCAATACCGCACCAACAGACCCTTACCGCGGCGCTGGTCGTCCGGAGGCTACATTTCAGGTTGAGCGGGTGATCGAATATGCGGCCAGAAAATTTGGCTTTGATCCTGTTGAATTACGCCGAATGAACTTAATGCCAAAAGAATCACTGCCGCTAAAAACCAGTATGGGACTTGATGTTGATTGCGGTGATTTCCCTGTCGTATTTGAGCAGACACTGTCTTTGACTGACCGTGCGGGTTACGCCGAGCGCGCTGGAGCCTCACGGGAACGGGGCAAACGGCGCGGGTTTGCCATAGCGCCGTACCTTGAATGCACTGGCGGGGCGCCGAAGGAATATGCTGGCGTTATCTTTAACAAAGACGGCACCATCGACCTTGCTGTTGGTAGTCAGTCTACGGGAATGGGTCATGAGACAGCCCTGCCGCAAATTCTGGCCGCTAAACTTGGCGTAAACCAGGACCGCATAAACTTCACCCAGGCGGATACGGAGGCGACCCCGCACGGCGGCGGACATGGCGGCTCTCGTGGTTTGGAGCTTGGTGGTAATGCCGTCGGTCAATCATCGGATCTGGTCATCAACAAAGCCAAACAACTTGCGACTCATCTTCTGGAAACAAGTGCAGAGGCCCTCACCTTTGAAGACGGTTTGTTCCGCGACGCAGCGACAAACAAAACCCTGTCCATGGACGAAGTGATTGACGCTTCATTAGTTGATGACCTTCCGGCGCCGTTCGAACCGGGACATCTAAACACTGGATCGAGTTTTGAGCGCGGTATTATCTCGATCCCCAACGGTTGCCACGCGGCAGAAGTTGAAGTCGATCTGGAAACCGGGGAGGTTGTGATTGATGGCTACTGGGTTGTTGATGATTTTGGTACGATCATCAATCCACTTTTGGCAGACGGGCAAGTTATGGGCGGCATCGCCCAGGGTATTGGTCAGGCGTTGTCGGAAAACATCGTCTATGACGATGATAGCGGGCAATTGATCAGCGGCTCGTTGGTTGATTATGCCCTGCCCCGGGCGGACCGGATACCCCGTATGGTTATCGAGTATTTTGAGGGTGCACCGACGGCAAAAAACCCGCTTGGCGTAAAGGGGGCCGGCGAAGCCGGTTGTGTCGGCGCGCCGCCAGTCGTAATCAATGCGCTCCTTGATGCCGTGAAAGAGTTTGGCGTTGATCACATTGATATGCCGGCAACACCTGAAAAGGTATGGGCCGCAATTCAACGCGCCGCGGCGTCAATTTGACCACAGAAACAACACCGGCGACGGCGACCAACAGCACTCAGAAAAATAATCTCCGGGGTATCCTCTGGATGCTGGTGTATGCCGCCTTGGTATCTGGTATGCACATCTGCGTTCGGCTTGTATCAGAAGGTCTGCCGCCATTCGAAATCGCGTTTTTCCGTAATCTGTTTGGTCTAATCGCGGTCATTCCGTGGTTCTACAAATTTGGGCTCCAGCCTCTCAAAACCAAACGCCTAGGGCTGCTGACCGCGCGAGGCGTGATCAACACGGTGTGTATGCTGGGGTTTTTCACGGCTTTATCATTTACGCCGTTGGCCGAGGTAACAGCCCTATCCTTTAGTGCCATCATCTTCGCAACATTGTTGGCCATGTTCTGGTTTAAGGAAAAAGTAGGAATCCGGCGTTGGTTTGCTATTTTGCTTGGTTTTGCCGGAGTATTTGTCGTGCTGCGCCCTGGTTTTCAAACCATAGGGCTTGGTCAATGGCTGGTTATTAGCTCAGCTCTTGGATGGGGCGTCTGCCTGATCATCATCAAGGAACTGGGGCGCACCGAAAGTGCGGTTACGATAACCACTTACATGTCACTGGTGATGGCACCGCTATCCTTGATCCCGACCCTGTTTGTCTGGGTGACGCCGTCGTTTGAGCAACTGGGTTGGTTGATCTTTCTTGGCACCCTTGGCGGTATTGCACAGTTGGCTATGTCGCAGTCCCTGAAACTTGGCGAGACCCACGTGGTCACGGCGTTTGATTACAGCCGGTTGTTGTTCGTCTCCGTGCTCGCATATTTTATGTTTGGCCAGGTTCCGGATGTGTTTGTCTGGATCGGCGGCACCATGATTTTTGGTGCCATTGCCTTTATCACCTACCGCGAACATGTGCTTCGGAAGAAAACAGCGTCCACTCCGCCGGGCTCCTAATAAGATTTTTTGTAACTGCCCAGGTAGCTGATTGCCGGGGGTTGTGTGGGCAAATTTTGCAGGTTTGATGTGCTTGATGCGTATGTTTTG
>WASW01081034.1_pt1 | contig 11170 bp, 9 predicted proteins | sample 5698521 | NCBI WGS metagenome assembly WASW01 (sample SAMN11175560, study PRJNA528189) | sponge metagenome | isolation source: marine sponge | host: Leucetta | place: Antarctica: Western Antarctic Peninsula, King George Island | collected 2013-01
GTTAAGAATATGATGAAGCATGCCGGGGTTGTCGAAGGCGCGCCGGATATCCCGGCCTCCAGCCACTTGATCCACACGCCCACTGGTGATGCTTTCATCGCATCCAGAACAGAAGGCTTGTTTGAGATATGTGCCGAACTTGGAACACATGTTCAAGCTGGCGATTTGATTGCACGTGTACATTATCTGGAAGACCCAGACCGTGCGCCAACGCTGATGACTACCAATCTAAGTGGGCTGGTTGTCTGTCGCCACGTCCCTGGGCTGATCGCACGTGGTGACTGCGCCGCCGTGATCGCTGTGGATTGGCCGAGCCCGTCATGAGCAAAATCTACAAACCCATCACGATAGATGATGTTCACAAGGCACGCACCCGGATTTCAGAATGGGTATCGCCGACGCCATTGCGTCACTCTTCTTTCCTGAGCGCGCATGCTGATCGCCCCGTGAAACTTAAGCTTGAGACCATGCATGATACGGGGGCCTTTAAACTTCGCGGTGCTTCAAACGCCCTGCTGTCTCTGTCTGACGAAGCGCGGAATGCTGGTGTGATTGCGGTATCGTCCGGCAACCATGGGCGCGGCGTTGCCTATGCCGCAGCCAAGCTTGGCACAAAGTGTGTCATCTACGTGTCGTCATTGGTACCAGACGTTAAAGTTGATGCCATTCGTGATCTAGGCGCGGAAGTCGTCATTGTGGGCGATTCGCAAGATGACGCTGAACATGCGGCAATGGCACGCACGGCACAGGATGGATTGACCTTTATCCATCCGTTTGATGACCCTGATGTCATCGCAGGACAAGGCACCATAAGTCTCGAAATTCTAGACGCCATGCCAGACGTGGCAAATGTAATTGTGCCCTTATCAGGCGGCGGCCTGTTTGCCGGGGTCGCCATGGCTATTAAAGCGCTCAAACCAGACGTTCGTTTGATTGGCGTGACCATGGAAAATGGTGCCGCGATGATTGAGGCACTCAAAGCTGGTCATCTTGTACCCATTGAAGAAGTTGCCAGCCATGCCGATGCGCTGGGCGGCAGTTTAGGCGCAGAAAATCACTACACGTTTGAGATGACGAAAAACCTTATCGATGAGACATTATTGCTTAGTGAGGACGAGATTGCCGCTGCTATGCGGACGTTGTTTATCGAAGACCGAATTGTTGCCGAAGGAGGAGGCGCAGTTGGCGTTGGTGCGCTGATGTCAGGACGGCTTAATCTCGCACCTGGCCCCGTGGTAATTATCATTAGTGGCTGCAATATCGAGATGGCTAAGTTTATGAAGATTGTGTCGACAAACCCAGACGCCTGACTTACGCGACAACTTTATAAAGCGTCATGGGGTGCGGCACGCCCTTCATCTCATATTTGCCAGCGTCTTTAAGGCGGATACCCTGCCCTTTGGAAAGCTCACGGACGTTGTCTGTCACAAAGATTTCCCCTTCGTCAGCCTTATCACAAACCCTGGCCGCAAGCTGCACTGTGGTGCCAAAGAAATCATCTTCTTCCTGTACCGTCTCACCTGCATTGAGGCCAATGCGGACACGGACCGGCACCGCATCCTCGACGTTATTATGTGTCTTCAATCCAGCGCGAATTTCAGTTGCAGATCTGACAGCGTTCGCAGTTGAAGAAAAACTCGCCATGATACCGTCACCTGTGTGCTTCACTTCGCGTCCGTGATGTGCAGCCAATGCAGAGCGAACAATCGCGTTATGAGCGCGGACAACTTCTTGCGCACCATAGTCACCACGCTCGTGTGTCATCTGCGTTGAGCCAACCAAATCCGTAAACATAATGCAGACAATCCCTTGGGATTGCGCGCGGGCCGCTGCATTTGATGTCCACATGTTTATTGTATCTGTGAAGTTCTCGAAGGGGTCTGCGTGCCCTTCAATATAGCGCGTCATAGTTTCCCTCCCCGCTTCGATCATCATACGAAATCGTTCTTCAGCGCGATAATCATCATACTGGCGACAAAAAGCATCGACCCGATCCGCTGAGTTCCCCAGCACCTCGACGGCCTCGCGCACAAGAACAAACGCCTGAAAACGTTTCAGGCCCGCATGGGTGCCGTAGTGCTCTGCCGCTCCTGCGCCAAACAAATTAAGTCCAAATGCAACATGCTGGTTCATTCGTGGCACTTCGTCTTTGATCGCGACGAGCGCATTTGCCAAAAACTCAAGAACGGCACGACGCATATCCGCTGTTAACGTAGCCTTTTTAGCTTTCTCGTCCGCGTCAACCTCCATTGCTGGAGCAACCTCATTCTCGGTGTTTTCGTAGGTATCCTGAAACTGTTCATCCTGAACTTCATCTCGCTGTATCGTTCGAGAGATTTGCTGGGATTTAGCTTGCACCTGGTCCTGACGACTTTTGCGTGACATAGGCTCAGCGTTCGCAATTTGCGCCGCCAACACCCGATAATCCCGGTAGACACGTGACATCAAGAACGCTGAGAGCGTGACGAAAAGCAGGAGAGTCAGGGCCAATGTTATACCTGCGAACGATTCTGGATTTGCCTCTATTTGATTACCGAGCCCACGGACAAGGGCGGATAAGGGCACGAACAATGCCGCCGTGATCGCCATAGCAATAACGGCACTGCCAAGAACCTTCCCGGCTGCATGAATTTCAAGGTCCGATCGCTTACGCGGTTTTGTTTTTGATTTCTTTGACGCATTCCGACCGGGTTTTGGTTCAGTTACCGTCGTTTCGACGAGTGCCGTCTCAATACGTCCCGACGTCTCAGACGGCTCAATTGCTGACCGGCGTTCGTTCATGGTTCTTTGAGCTGCCTCGGCTTGTTGCGTAAGTTGGCGTTGCACCGATGCCGTCTTGTTCAGATGCGGACTGATCCAGGCAAGCGTTTCAAGAGGAGATCGCCCACCGCCATACTCAACGACTGCCATCGCACGAACACCGTCGTGGCCATCGCTGGCATCAATGCCCACGGTGCGTGAAATAGCCGCAGCCTTGTCATTGCCGGGCATGCTTTCAAAACGTTTCCAGCGTCCGTCTTCGCGCACATATATGTCAAAGCGCGTCGGCGTCACGACTTTTCCCTCACATTTTGTCGTTCATCAAACACATCGTTCCATATCAACACGTTAGCTGAATCCATGTCATTCAAGCGCATCATACCAATCTTGATATGTAAGCTGCATGTCACTTCAAGGGAGTCTCTTTGAGCATAAATTGCGATTTTGTCGGTTTCCGTTGCCATCAAACATCAAGGGGCTTATTTGAATCATTGAAATATTGAAGCGAAAGATCGAGGCATCAAGCATAAAAATTGGACGTCCACTTAATCTTATTTGACGAATTGAATATCGCGCAAATCTTTCTGGCGCAAAGAGTTTCCAGAGGTGGGCTCAATTGACACCGTGATAACATCCTCCCCCCAGGTTTTTTGTTATCACATTTATCAGTTGATCCCCCTCTGGTTATATTACCATCGCCCCGATCACCCACATTGACTTAGGACAATCAGAACCTCACCCTTATCATTCCGATTGAATGAGGTGATGTTCTATATGAATCCAGGTTCTCCCCGCACATCTGTACTCAAAAGTATGGCCGTGATTACGTGCGTTACATTGACAATTAGTCATAGCGACGCAGATGTATTGCCACCTTCCTTATTGCCTATCTTCGACGTTGCGTGCACCGCCCCACTCGAAGACGCACAACGATTTCGAGACGCACTCCCAGGTGCCCGTATTATCGAGCATTTGGTGACAGACATTGGTGGTCAACCAGGTCGTGCAAAAACAGTCCTGCGACTGAATGAACTGAATGCAGAGATACAGGCCCTGTTTCCTGGTGATCGATTGCGCCGGATAACCGTCGAGGTGTCTGACAACAAACCCCGCTCAAGTATATCCGTGGATAGCAATTGCCAATTCACAGAAGCCCGAGAGATCGTCTACGACGCAGAGGGCCGCATCCAAAGCATTCGCGTTTATGCGCCTGATTTGAAGTCAGTAACGTCAGAAATCGCATTAAACCCTGATGTTCCGGCGGGAAAAGACCCTGGAGGCATCTCCGTTGGACTGATCGACAGTGGCGTAAATTACACCTTGGAAGCTTTTAACAAGCACCTGGCACGGGATGCCGACGGTCGCCTGATCGGGCGCGATCTTTGGGATGGTGACGACAAGCCTTTTGATGCTGATCTTGGGCGATCTGATTTCTTCCCGCTTCACCATGGTAGCGCCGTGATGAGTGTTTTGACGAAAGAAGCCCCGATAGCCCGCGTGATACCTGTTCGCTACCCCAGACCCGATATGACAAAAATGACTAATGCCATTGAATGGCTGGCCAGCCAGAATGTACGCATCGTAAATCTTGCGATGGGATCGAATAGCCAACAAGAATGGCTAGCTTTTCAAAAAACTGCTAAAACCCATCCGCGCATACTTTTTATTGTATCAGCTGGTAATGATGGGCGTGATATCGACCAACGACCTGTTTACCCGGCATCTCTCTCCCTCCCGAATACCATTGTAGTAACCTCCTCGTCCTTGGATGGACGGCTGGCACAGGGATCAAACTGGGGCACCGAGCATGTCGATGTAATGGTCCCGGGTGAACGCGTTGAGGTGATTGATCATCGAGGTGCAGTTGGTAAAGCTTCCGGATCAAGCTTTGCTGTCCCTCGCGTCACGGCCTTAGCCGTAAGAGTTCTCGCAAAAAATACAGACTGGCACGGGCCAGAGATTAGAGACTGGATTTTAAAACGTGCCAGACCGACGGGTGGCAGAGCCGTCACACGATATGGATGGATTCCTGACCCATCTGACGGTCCTTAACTAGGAGGTCGCAATCTAGGCGCTGGTGGTGCAGCATTGTAAAAGTTTCGTGCAGCGGGTGCCATTTCCGGCATCACCGTTTCGATCTGTTTCATCGCCATATCTGCGAGCGCCTGATCCTTGCCCCATATCCCTGCTTGCAGCGCTAATCGTAATAGCTGTGGTTCCGCTGGCAAAAGCTCCAACCCTTGATAAAGAACAGGAATTTCATCCGTATATCTGCCTGCAATATGATAAGCGATTGCGAGAGAGATGATCGTATTGGGGGCATTTGGATCAATCGCGTAGGATTTCTCTAGTAATACCACTGCGCGCTCGGTGTCCCGGCGCGTTCCAAATGCCTGACCAGCCAAGTCGATTAACTGCCGATTATTTGTCGCCAGGCATGCATTACTTAGCTCAATTGCATCACTTGGCACTAATGGTCCACGTGCGTCCCGCAAACGATCCAATCGCTCAACACATAGTCGATACATCTGGCCAATTTCTTTTGATGCCTCAAGCTTATCAGGTCCACTCCGCGCATGAAGATGCTCTAACGAAGAAATCGGGATCGCCTCATTCCGCCCTTCGCCACCTGATGTTACAAACCCCACCAAATGCCCTGTAGCGTTTATCAGCGCACCACCAGAATTCCCCGGGAGCGATCGAGCATTGTGATGCAAACGAGCGAAGGGGGTATCCGCTTTCGGTGTGATTAAACGTCCTGGCGCATAAACCCGGACTGCTTGCCGACCAACGTCGAAACCGATCACATATAGATCGCCCGACATGTCTGCATCCATAGCTTTAATAGAAGATGGAATTTTAGCGCCTTCGACTAAAAGCAAAACCAGATCACCCGCATAGTCAGTCGGCACGACAGCGGCCTTGAATTTAGCTCCGCCCGGCAGCGTCAATTCGACATTCTGATTATCAGCAACCATGTGTCGGTTGGTCACGAGCACGCCATCGTTAATGATCACTGCACTACCGATAGGCTCAAAAGATGCGATTTTAACGACGCTGGCTTTTGCTGCGCATACAGGCGCTGGCGCCTGACATTCTTGTGCCTCAGCATCCCCACCCGTAAAGGCCAGAAAGGCAGCGGCGAAAAACAATCTAAATAGGTGAAAATTCTTTAGCATGCCTACAGGATACCTTGGGCACGCAGCCATACAAGCAGCATGAAAAGTCCGGCAGCACTCAAAGTGCCAATGGCGATATTGCGTTTAAAGATAAAAAATAACAAAAACCCGAACGCCGTCGCACTCAACCGGTCGACAAGCTCAGTTTTTTCCAAAAGACCGATGGGCAGAAAAATAATACGCGAAATGAGACCGGCTAAAAGTCCATAGGCAACGCATGCTATCCACTGAAGGAAATCACTTTCCGGATCAATCCTCGCCGCAATCGCTGTTCCCATTCCACGCCATAAATATGTCGCAGATATAGCCAGGATGAGAAGAACCCATGGGGTTGATTGCGCGCTAGTGCTGATGGCATCGGTCACGCAAACCTCCGCAAAAATCGATCTGCATAAAATCCGACAGTACCTGCGACAATGCCGCAAATCGGCAAACTCCATTCAGGTGTTAGCAGATAAAAAAGTGGCCCCGAGATCGCGCCTGCAGCAAAGGCAATGAGACAGGCACGGACACGCATCGCCGCAAAAACAAATGCAAAATAAATCGGATTTATTAAAATCAATGTGACTGTAATGAAGAATGGCAAAGTCTCAGCCATTAAAAATCCAAGCGTGGTGCCACCCGACCCCGCAATCATACAAATCGTTGAGAAACCAGCATAGTAAGGCCCGCGTTGGTCCGGTGTCAGTTCCGGAACTTTCCGAAGCAGTCCAACCCAGGTATTCACCGACATTAACTGCACCCAGAGATATCGCCAACGCCAACCAGATTTTGAATCTCGAAATAACGGCACCAGCGATAAACTCATAGGCAAAAACCGCATGTTCGCCAATGACACACCCAAGAGCAGCGAAGCGACAGGTGCGCCTAGAATAACGTACTCAACAAATGCGACCTGACCCGGCAATCCCCAAATACCAATCGTCGAAACGATTGCAATGAAGATATTCATACCTGCCGAATGCACGAGCGCCCCATAGCCAATCATACTTGCCAATATCATGAAGGCTGGCAGGCTGAAGCCATCGCGAAAGCCCTGCCGAAACAGCTTCCATACATCGATATTTACGTTTGAATGTTCCGGCGTTAAAATCGCATGTCCCCTTTTCGATATGCTGTCCCATCCCACGCCGTCATTCAATAAATACTATTATGTTCATAATTTCGATAAATGAGACGAATTCATCTATCTTATTGCAATAAGATCATTTGCAAGTATCGTAATTTCAATCTGAATTTTACACAGGAGAGTCTCATGCCGGACGGGACACAGCTTTCACATATTATCACGCCCGACCAAAACTCCGCCCTTGGGAAAAGCATTGTGGTGCTCTCGGCAATCTTGAATGCCAACAAGCCACCAAGTTTAGGCGATATTTCATTGGTCACTGGCATCCCCAGACCTACTGTATTCCGCATCGTTAAACAGCTTGAAGAAACCTTACTGGTCACCCGGACACCGGACGCTGAAAAATATCTGGTTGGCCCAAATTTGATGACTCTGGCGACCGATACACTATCAGCCTTCACCCAAGCTGCGCCGGTAAGGTCAATTCTGAACGGACTAGTCCACGACATTGGCGAGACCTGTAATCTTGGCGTGCTTGAACGCGATAGTGTTGTCTATATCGACAGGGTCGAATGTGCGTGGCCTTTACGCCTACAGATCGGGATTGGGTCGCGTGTTTCTTTGCATGCCACTGCCATTGGCAAACTCTTGATGGCGCATCTCCCATCGCGCACACGCAAGCGTATTCTCGCGACAAGCGCGCTTGAAAAATTCACGGCTAAAACAATCACAAGCCCAAGTGCCCTTGAGACCGAATTTAAATATATTCGCCGCCAAGGGTACGTATGTAATGACGAAGAAAATACAATCGGTCTGATTGGCATTGCCGTCCCCGTTTTTGATCCAAGAGGCCGCGTTGTCGCGGGGCTTTCACTTCATGCGCCCGCCGCACGGCTCTCCATAGAAACTGCACTCACCAAGCTAGATCGTTTCAAGGATGCTGCTCGGCAAATCGAAGGTGCCATGCGCGACCATCAAACGTCCGCAGACGAATAAAGCTGAGAAGTATAATGCCTTTAACTGAACAACAACGTGCGTCAATTACTTTGGTCACAGGTGTGATCGGGGCTGATACACACATCGTCGGCAACCGTATCCTCTCTATGGCGCTTGAAAAAGAAGGCTTCAACATCGTCACCTTGGGCGCGCTCACGCCTGCTGAAGATTTTATCAAAGCTGCGATCGAAACTGCTGCTGATGCAATCTTAGTCTCTTCTCTTTATGGCCAAGGCGAACTGGATTGTCGTGGTTTTCGCGATATGTGTATCGAGTCGGGGTTAGATGACATTGTCCTCTACATTGGTGGCAATCTTGTCGTCGGCAAGCAAGCTTGGGAAGACGTTGAAATACGCTTTGCCGACATGGGATTTGATCGGGCATTCCCACCCGGCACTCGAACACCTGACGTAGTTGAAAAACTAGATGCGGATTTCCAACACAAGGTCAGCGGAAACGCTTAATGGCAGCCGATACCGCACTCCTGATTGACTTTGGAAGCACCTATACGAAGTTGCGTGCCATTGACCTGGATGCAGGGGACATTCTTGGATCAGGCCAGGGACCCAGCACTGTTACGACCGATGTTACTGTGGGATTAGACGCCGCCCTTAGAAACCTTGAAGATACCATCGGTCATCTCCCAAAATTCAAATATCGGCTGGCATCATCAAGCGCCGCCGGAGGTCTGGCCATGATCACTGTTGGCTTGGTCAAAGAACTGACAGCCGAGGCCGCGCGGCTTGCCGCACTAGGTGCCGGAGCCAAGCTCATTGGTGCGCATGCCTACAAACTGACCGACAATGACGCCGCTGGAATTGTGGCGAAAAACCCAGATATCCTTTTACTCGCAGGCGGCACAAACGGTGGGAATGAAGAAACCATTCGCTGGAATGCAGAGAAACTTGCCCAAGCAAAACTAACCTGCCCCGTTGTTATCGCAGGCAATCGCAACGCTGCAGATGATATCGCCAAGGACTTGCAGGCATTAGGTGTAGATGCGCGAATTGCTGGAAACGTCATGCCCGAGTTCAATGTGTTAGACGTTGAGCCCGCTCGCGCTGCGATCCGGGACGTCTTCATTGAACGCATTGTCCATGCCAAGGGGATCGACCGAGCCCAATCCAGGTTTGATGCCGTGTTGATGCCGACCCCGACCGCCGTCATGGAAGGTGCTCGCTTACTGGCCAATGGCACATCAGATATCCCCGGCTTGGGAGCACTTGTCGTTATCGATGTTGGCGGCGCAACGACAGACGTTCACTCGATCGCTGAAGGTAAACCAGCCCAAGGCGGGGTCTTGCAATACGGGCTCCCGGAACCTTTTGCCAAACGCACGGTCGAGGGCGATCTCGGGATGCGACACAACGCCCGAACAATTGTTGAAACAATTGGTGCAGATATATTCTCAGCGCAAAGCGGATTCGACGCATCCAAAATCGAAACACTGCTCCAAACAATCGAAGCCGATGTCGAACGGTTACCAACCAACCCGACAGAAGCATCATTCGATGCAACGCTCGCCAGCTTCGCTGTTGCACGTGCGATGAAGCGCCACGCAGGGCGCGTTGAAATAAAGCAAAGCGTCACTGGTCCGGTTACTGTGCAATACGGCAAAGACCTCACAGACGTCGAGACGATCATTGGCACAGGCGGGGTCCTGGCACACGGCGAAAACCCAGAACAAATTCTTGCCGCTGCACTATTCGATAATGATGAAGCGGACTCTTTACGCCCAAAACAACCCAAGCTGATGGTTGATCAGACATACGCACTTTATGCCGTTGGTCTGTTGGCTGATGCCACCCCCGAAGCCGCATTGCATTTTGCGCACAAGAACATCCATTCAAACACAATAGAAAAGAAGGGAACAAGCCATGGTCGCACTCCCGCAGCGTAACGCCGAAGACATCCCATTCTCAGCCAAGAGAATAGACGACGATGTGTTCGATATCATGCGTACAAACAACCTGGCTCGCTGGCCAACAGGCGCAGAAGTTGACATTGATGAGGCCGCGGCATTTCACAAGGCGCTCCCAAAACACAAGCAACTCGGCTGGGTCATGCGCCAAGCAGATGCTGAAGGGCGTTGTCTGACGCAACCGCGTGGTGGATTTGGCACACTTGAGCTCCAAAAAGAGCTAATGATCTGCCTCGACCAACAAGGTCAAGCCGACATCGTGCCGACGACGACCGATAGTTATACCCGTAACGAGCAATGGGAGAATGCAGCGCGCGGTATTGAAGAATCCAAGAAAGCTGGGCGCTCCATGCTTAACGGCTATCCGATGGTCAATTACGGGCCAAAGGTCACGCGCCAATTAATCGAAGCCATTGATAAACCTGCCATCGTCTTGTCCGGAACATCGATGCCGAAACTCACGTGCGAGATTGGCTTTGCGGCCGGCTATTCAGGGTATTTAGGCTCTGGGCTTGCCTACACATCGTCCTACACAAAGTCATTGTCGATTGAACAAGGGATCCGCAATTATCAGTATCTCGACCGACTGGCAGCGATGTACAACGATCACGGCGTTGAGCTTCATCGCAGGCAACCTGGATTTCTGACCGGGACCAATATCCCGCCCTGCATCGCCATCCTGACATGTATCATCGATGCATTGCTGGCGGCTGGGCAAGGTGTCAAGAATTATGGGCTCGAACTTGGCCAAACGTTGCATCTGGTCCAAGACGCAGCGGCCATTAAAATGGCGCGGGTTCTGACACAAGAATATTTACAACGAATGAACTATCATGACGTGTTCACGCCCGTCACCTCGTTGCATTGGATGGGCGCTTGGCCACACGACGAAGCACAATGTGAAGCATTGGTGGCTTACGGTGGCACGCTGGCCGCCATCGGCGGCGCCGTCAGCGTCACAACTAAATCATCCCATGAAGCCTTTGGCATTCCGACTCCAGAAGCAAATGCTGCAGGTCTCCGCAGCACGCGCATGGCAGTATATCTGGCTCGCCAAATTCGCCTGGATGGATTACCTGAGTTCAAAACTGAGTGCGAAATCATCGCCAAAGAAGTTCGCCCGATCATGGACAAAATTCTTGAGATGGGTGATGGTGACATTGCCATTGGCACGGTTCGCGCATGCGAAGCTGGCGTTATGGATATCCCCTGGTCACCAAGCACATACTTGAAAAGCCGTGTGAT
>WASW01075709.1_pt1 | contig 11148 bp, 11 predicted proteins | sample 5698521 | NCBI WGS metagenome assembly WASW01 (sample SAMN11175560, study PRJNA528189) | sponge metagenome | isolation source: marine sponge | host: Leucetta | place: Antarctica: Western Antarctic Peninsula, King George Island | collected 2013-01
ATAGCTTTACTTCAGCATCGGTTGAATTGCTTCTAAGGTTTCTAGCATAAAATGTCGAAACTTTTTTCAATTCCCCCTCACCTTATAACCCCTTCTCCCGTGTAAGGGGCGGCGTAGGGCTAATTAGTCGGTGTCCTATCTTTGAACAAGATATTTACATATCCCTCCGAACGTCATTGCGACCGACCGAAGGGAGAGTGGCAATCCAGAACAAATAAAGAGAACCCGATTCAGCAAAATAACCCACAAAAAAAATGGAAAGTCATTAAACACGGAAGCTCAGGGTGAGGGTAAGCAACTCCCCAGTCCCCCAGCCCGGTCATGCTGAGCCGTCACCCTGAGTTTATCGAAGGGTGAAAAGTCTCCACTTCCTGATAACCCCTTCTCCCCTTGAGGAGCTAAAAAAGGCAACCCCCCAGCCCCCCTTATCAGGGGGGATCATTTAATCCTTTTTACGGTTTAATTTGTTGGTCAATACCTCGATAGCTGTTGCCAGTTGTTTTAATTCGGTATTGGATTTTATTTCAGGCAGTTCTGTCTTGCCGTCTTCTTCTGCAAATCGCACCAGTTTTTTCAGGGGGCGAATCACCATGCTGATGGTGTAGAGTCCGCCGATCACACAAATGATGCTGCCGAATACCGCCATTCCAAGCATTTCATTTTTTAGCTGACCTGCACTGCGTGTGACCCGCGTTTTTAACAATTCCAGTTGCTTCGGTTCCAAGGTTTCGGTGTTCATGGTTCCGACAATGCGCTCGACTTGCCCTAACTGGACGTAAAGGAAAAAAGCCGCGTAACCGAGGCAGGAGATGACCACGATATAGCCCGTCATTAAAAGATTTATAATGCTTTTTTTCTCGCCCGGAAGCTCATCCCGAAAGATGGAATTGTTTGCCATTTTAGTTTTACCTTTTTATAGCTACTTTAAATCTTTCCCCCAAGGTTGGGTATAGAGATGCTTTCTTGTAGCGGGATGAAGATTTTTGCAAAAGATTGTATCTTTCTCTGGACGTGGGATGAGTGCTCGCAAAAATGGAACCCTGATTTTTCTTGCTGGCTCCTAATTTCTGGATAAATCTTTTCAAGGCTCCAGGGTAGTATCCTGTACGATAGGCGAACTCCCTTCCATATTTGTCTGCTTCAAACTCCAGATTCTTATCGAGGCCCTTGGTGAACAATACATTGGAAACTTCATCGATAAGTTTATCGAACAGTCCGGGGTTTTTATCCATTACCGCTAAAGTCAATGAGCTGACACCTTGCAGACTGCGGCTTCTTCCCAGTGTTTGCAGGGCGTGTTTGCGAGCGATATGAGCAACTTCGTGAGCGAGTACGCCGGCTAACTCAGCTTCATTTTCGATCATTCTTAATAAACCGATACTGACAAACACATAGCCGCCGGGGGTAGCAAATGCATTAGGAAATTCCGTATTTAAAATCGCAAAATGATAATCGATATCTGATCGACTGGAAACATCGGCAACGGACTGTCCTACCAAGTTGATATAGCGTAGTAGTTCAGGGTCATCGTAGGCATCGCCATAGCGATTGAAAACTTCAACAGCCAGTCGTCCACCTATGGCCTTCTCTTCTTTATAGGCGATGGGCTGCAGGGCTTTCAATGTGTTGACACTTTGCTGTAAAATTTTAGATGTTTTCTTATTAAAAATCCCCAACGAATCGCCAAGGCCAATCAAGCCTCCGCTTTGTCCAAGACTCTGTTCAGAGCTTTGCGCCGGACTTTGTGCGGGTTTTGTTTCTTCCTCTTTACTCGGTTGGATTTTCTCTGGCGGTCGAGTGGATTTTTCCACTTCCTTTAGAATATTGCCAAAGTTAAAAGAGTGGGAAGGAATTGCCCAGAACAACGCACCTGAAAAACATAGAATAAAAAACTTAGTTTTCATAATTAGTCCGCATAGGCTCCTAGTCGGCCCTCTTCAAGAAACTTGTCCAATGCTGCATCATCAACTTTATACCGTTCCATTTCTTTTACGGATTCAATGCTTGCGGGTGATGCGCCTTTTTTTATGGCGTGTTTTTCAGATACAGGACTGAGACCACGGATGCTGGAACCATAAGCAGATTCGCGAGCAGCGATCTGTTGTTGTCCACCCAATGCACCTAACACATCACCGTCTCCACCATTGCCTGAAGGTGCCACCTTGGTCAATTTGAATCTGAAAATCCATCCTGTCTCGCCACCAGCAGAGACTTTATAAAATTTTCCAGCCTTTCCCAGAACATCTACAGGAGTTCCTTTATTCAGTTTGCCTAATACTTTGGAGCGTGCTTTTGCTTCGGCTTGCAGTTTGGTCGCAGATTTCTTCACATACCAAGTCTCTGCGGAAACCTGAGAGGTGAAGCAAAATCCGGCAAAAATAAATATGAAACTGTAAATAAGTTGACGCACGAGTCGTTGAGTTAAAATAATTTATGAGTGATTTAGAGTAGACCCAGCTTCCCTTAATCTGGCAAAAAGGTCAACCTCAATTTCAAAAGCCCTACCTTAATTTTAAGGTTTTACTTTTTTAAAAGCATTGTGAAGGCGTGCCCAGTTGAAAGCAGAACCGGGATCGTATTTGCATTCGAGGCCGGTCGATCCATTTTGAACATGGCTGTGTCCCAATACCCCAGAAAAACGTGCATAGTTTTTCAGGCGGTCCAGGGGATGCCGTCCGGTTTCCTTGTCCAGCGGAACTTTTAATTTGATTGCGGGAAGTAATTGGTTCAATCCAAAGCTAAGTTTTATCAATGTTTGATATTGTTCTTCGGTGAAGTCCCACATCCTGACCCTTTTCCCATTAATTTTTTTACTGAAATAGCCTCTCTCTCCATAAGTTCGGGAAGGCATTGCACTAAAAGAATTATTCATCGTTTTGTATTTATCGGGGAGGCTGAGTTTCCAACCCTTTTCTGTTTTTTTATACTTATCTTTTTTTGAAGGAAAATATTCGGCCTGTTTTGCCAATGCCTCCCAAGACAGGTTTGCCATTTCTACATGCACGGCTCTTTCATTGCCTTTTTTGTCGTCAGCCGGGGCAGTATTGGTTTTCCAGTACAAGTCGCAAGTTTGAAAAAGAGTGCCGTCGAGGTCCAGATAAAAATGACTTCCCTTAAATGGACTTGCCAGCATCAGTTGGTGGCAGTGCGAGGAGGTGTAGCAAACATCGTAATGCAGAATAAACTGGTGAACGGTTTTTATTAATTCGCAGTAGGCGGTTTGAGTATTTTTTATTTTATAGTTTGAGGGGTTTTGCGTCGGCGCATCATTTAAGGCTGGGGCGTGCTGGCTTAGAGTTTTCCGTCCGCGTCTATTGGGGCATGCGAATCCGCCTTTTTCGTTCCATAAAACCACACGGGTGCCGATATCTATCTTTTTCTCGCAGGCAATGATGTTTTGGTTCATGGTCGATGGGCTGGAATTAAGTTTCAGGGATTCAGAAGGTCATAAATTGTTTTCTGTGGTGCCACCCCAATGCAGTTTTTTTCTCAACAATTGGTAATAATTTTTGCCGGGAGTTTGAACAAGTTTTACCGGGATGTCTGCTTTTTTTGCTTCCAGAATATCTCCCGATTTCATGGAATACCCTGTTTGACCATCGAGTGTAACTCTCACGTCTTCATCTTCATTGCGGGTTGTTAGTTGGACTTTAATCGTTGCAGAGTCGGGTATAACAATAGGCCTGTTTGTCAGGGCAAAAGGGCAAATAGGACTGAGCACCAAAGCTCGCATGCTGGGATGGATAATGGGGCCTCCCGCTGAAAGAGAGTAAGCGGTGGAACCTGTGGGGGAAGCGATGATCAGTCCATCTGCACGGTAAGAAGTCATGTATTGGTCATCGACAAAAACCTCCAGATTCACTATTCTCGACAGTGCACCTTTATTGATGACGATATCATTGAGCACATTGAAGTTCTCAATTCTTTTTCCATCCCGCAGGACTCGAGCATTTAAAAGCATGCGGTTTTCGATTTCACATTTTCCATTTAAAACTTGTTCGAGAGTGGGGTAAAGGTCTTCCATGGTAGTTTCTGTTAAGAAACCCAGACTTCCCAGATTGACACCCAAAATGGGTACTTCATGCGGGTGGGCAATGCTGGCGACATTGAGCAAGGTTCCATCACCGCCCAAAACTATTACGAGGTCGGAATTGGAAGCGACTTCTTTTTTGGAGGTGGAAGGCTTTTTACCGATGAGATCAGCGGTACCAGGCTCTAAATAAACCGTGCAATTTCTGGACTCTAACCATTCAGCCAATTCGCTGACAATTTTTGCATCGATATTTGGTTTTTGTTTGCAGAATATTCCAATCTTCTTCACAAAGTCACCGTAACCAACGAAAAAATGTATGCGGGAATAATATCAGACTGGCAGGAGAGTTTAGAGTTTGCCGAAATCTTCCGGTTTTATTTTATTCAGCCAGTCTTGCCATTGCTTTTCATCATCTGTATTTGTTTTTTCTAGATCCGGGAGGTCCAGACTTTTGGCGGCTTCGATAACTTGTTCTTCTACAAATATTGGCGACTTGGTTCTCAATGCCAGAGCGATAGCATCAGAAGGACGAGAATCGATGGAAAGAGTTTTGTCACCACAGACCACAGAAATGACAGCATAAAAAGTATTGTCTTTTAGTTCACTGACCAAGATGTGGTTGACCGTGGCCTTCATATTCTCGATCAGGTTTTTGAGCAGATCATGAGTCATCGGACGGGGTGTGGAAATATTTTCAATTTCCAGAGCGATCGCATTAGCTTCAAAATAACCCACCCAGATGGGCAACGCTTTTGCGCCTGTAGAATCTTTTAAAATAATGATGGGCATATTAGTGAGCGGGTCTAAAGTCAGCCCCTCTACCTTCATTTCAACCATGTCCATCCGCCTCAGAAAAGTGGGTAATAAATTACAGGATACTCTTATATCTTATCAGGTTTATGAAGGCAAATCGGATAAAAGAACCCCTGAAAAATAAGGGCGGGTTTTATATCTCGGATGATTAATTTTCACTTGGATGCTCTTTATTTTCCTTAAGAACTTTAAGCAGAGCCTCCCGAACTGCATCGGGAACCTGGACCTGGTTCAGGGTGTCCCGACAAATCGTCGTAGTCGATTTATAGGTTTTCATAAATGAAATACAGGGGGGACAATCCTGAAAATGCTCTTCGAGGGAATCCGTTGTTTCTTGATCCAAGGAGCCTTCGATATAATCGTAGAGCAGGTCAAGGCACTCTTTGCAACAAATCATTTTTCTACCTTCCGGGATGAAAATTCTTCAAAATAACTTGAAAGTTTTTTTCTTAAAAACAATCTCGCGCGATGCAATCTCGACTTCACCGCTGGAACGGTTAAATCCAGAATTTCACCTGCTTTTTCGGTAGAGAGTCCTTCAACATCCCGCAACAGGAAAACCACTTTTTCCTTTTCAGGGAGAAGGTCGATAGCCTTGTTTATGACATCGCGGGTTTCATTGGTAAACAATAGCGATTCAGTATTTTCTGACCAGTCCTGAATCTTTTCTTGTTGAAATCCCGCTCCATTAAACGAGGGCATCAGCTCATCTATAGATACATTAGGTTCTTTCTTTTTGCTTCGCAACTTCATGTAGCTGGCATTTAGCGTGATTCGGTAAACCCAGCTTGAAAAAGCAGACTTGCCCTGAAACGTATGGATTTTACGGAAGAGAGTCAGAAGGACTTCCTGCGTCACATCCTGTGCATCCATTTGGTTACGGGTCAAGTTGAAGCTGAGGCCGTATATCTTTTTTTGATAGATATCAGCTATTTTGTCATAGGCCTCAAGGTCGCCACCTTGAAAATCCCGCACCAGAGCTTCTTCTAATTTTTTATCTTCTTTGGGCTGGGTAAAGGACATAAAAAGTAATTCAAAGTAGAGAGATGTCTCTTTTTACCAAGAAACCGTGCTACTCCACCCAGCCTGATAATAAGATGCGCAGAACAGCAAAGCGATTCAATTGGAATGTGTTGTCAGCATTTTCCTTGAGAAAAAAAAGAGCCTGGCAAACAGAAACGGATTATTTTGCTTCCGGTTCTGTGGAAGATGCAACAGGGTTTTCGTCAGGGCTGGCATCCTCAGCAGAATCACTCTCAGCAGAAGCACCTTCACCCTCTGTAACCGCTTCTGTGGTGGAGTCTTCGCCTTCCGGCAACTCTTCATTTTCTGCATCCTTCATAGATTTCTTGAAGTTTCGGATGCTGTTTCCAAAGGCACTGCCAATTTCAGGCAACTTACCCGCACCAAATATGATCATAATAATGACCAAAATGATCATCAATTCTGGAAAACCAATTCCCATCATAGCAAAAATCCCTTTATTTGAGAAAACGCCGATTATAACACTAAACCTTATCCATGCAACCCAATTATTGTCTGGCTAAATCAACATTTTATGATATAATTTCGCTGTTTGAATTTGAAGTTGTATTTATTATGAAATTAAATATTAGGATACAGATAGTATTATGAGACTTTTGCTTGCCGTTGCCACGGTTTTTTGTCTGCTCTTATCAACTCACACCTTTACTGCCGAGGCCGACACTTTTTCTCAACGATTCGAAAAAGGTTTTTCCGACTTCGGTGGTCAATTTGGGTGGGGTTATACCTTCGATTTGCCTCTCGGAAGAGATCGCACCAATATAGGTACGGTTTTCATCTTCCCCAACTGGCAGCGCAATATTACCGGCTTGATCGGCGAATCCTGGTATAAAGGTGCGTTGTTCTATCAAGGAGAAGCAGGTGTTGCTATTGCCGCAGACCGGGGTGGGAACACACAATGGGGTTTTTCTCCTCTTATGGCTCAGTATAAGTTTCTCAGTCCCGACAGAAAATGGGCTCCAAATCTTCTTGCAGGAGCAGGTGTCTCATACGGCAATTGGAGTGATTTAGCCACACGCGAGATTGCAACAGAATTCGAATTTCTACTCCATTTAGGTGCGGGTGTAGAGTTCTACAACCAAACCCGAGTCTGGTCTCTAAACTACCGACTATTCCACATGTCTAATGGTGGAATAAAGTTCCCCAATATCGGCCTCAACGCTCATATCTTCAGCCTTGGCATGCGCTTCTAGCGGCGCACCGTCGCAGGAGAATGAAACCCATCAATAAACTACCTTTGAATCGGAATAGCTAATTTGTTTTGAAGAAAGTTAAAACCCCCTAAGAAACCAAACATATGGAAGGACTCAAGCCCAATAGTTTGAGGGCTTGATGGTTAAAAGGTGAGGGTGATATCCTTCAATGAACTCAGGATGACAGATTAAATGATCCCCCCAGATAATGGGGGCTGGGGGGTTATCGTCATCGTAAGCGACAAAGTTTGACTCTCTCCACGGCAGCACAGATTCAAGCCTTGCCCGTCATTGCGAGCGATAAAGGAGCGTGGCGATCCAGCCTTTGTGGTTTCTCTTTTGTCTCCCTGAGTTTATCGAAGGGCCTTGCAATATTTCTGCGAGTAAGAGTAAGGTTCCATGTCCGATTCCAATAAACACACCATTTTGAATAAACTTTTCCAATTCATTGAACGGCTGGCGTTTAAACATTCGCTTGTCGTCGTTGCCGTTTCTCTAATTTTGGCAGGACTCTCCATATGGGTCACCGCTGAAAAGCTGACTTTCAAAACCGGGCGCGGAGACCTGGTCGCCAAAGGCCTGCCTTATGTGAAACTATATGAAGAGTACCGCGATCAGTTTGAAGACCTTGAAGGAATGGTCATCGTCGCAGAAAGCGAGTCGCCCGAAAAAATGGCTGAGTTTGCCGAGACGCTTGCCGGAAAACTGCAAGTTAGGCCCGACCTGTTCTCGCAAGTCATCTATAAATTCGATACGTCTTATTTCCGCTCCAGCTTCCTGCTCTACCTCGACCCACCAGACTTAAAAAGCCTGCAAACAAAACTCGAAGAGCATCAAGACTTTATCGAATCGGTCAACGCCGCACCCGGACTCAACCCTCTGCTAAACGAGATCAATAGAGAAATCAGCTCCGGCATGGTCGATTCCCTGATGACCGATTTTCTCGGTGAGGGCGATGCAGAAGAAGAAAAGAAAAATGACGAAAACGATCTGAACCTGCTGATACGCATTATTGAAGAGATGAATCGGTCACTGAAAAAAAATTATCACTATCAGTCGCCCTGGCAGTCGTTGTTCAATTCTGGTGAAGCGTCTCTTCGGGAAAAAGGTTATCTGGTTTCTAAAAACGAAAAACTGCTTTTCATACTCGCTGTTCCCAACGAAGATGAAACCAGTTTCACAGGATATAAAGACTCGGTCTACTCCGCACGCGAACTGATCGCCGAAGTGAAAAAAGATTTTCCAAGCATCTCCGTCGGGTTGACAGGGGAAGACGTTATCTCCACCGACGAAATGATCACCACCCAAAAAGATGTGGAACTAGCCTCGAAGATAGCCTTGGGCGGCATCGCCCTGTTGTTCATCATCGCGTTTAAAGGAATCGTAAAACCCCTGCTCGCCGTGTTCAGTCTGCTCATTGCCTTGGCATGGTCATTGGGCTTTACCTCGCTAACAGTGGGGCACCTGAATATTCTGTCAGTGGTGTTCACAACGATTCTAATCGGACTGGGCATCGACTTCGGCATCCACATTCTCGAACGCTATAAAGAAGAACGACAGGAGGGAGTCGATATCTCAACCGCCCTGCAAAAAACCCTGCAAGGAACCGGGCAAGGCAATTTTTCCGGAGCCATCACCACGGCTATAGCGTTCGGTGCAATGGTGCTGACCGACTTCATCGGCATCGTGGAATTGGGGTGGATAGCGGGATGGGGCATTCTCTTCTGCATGATAGCCATGGTGCTGCTATTGCCCGCATTGGTGGCTCTCGAAGAAAAATGGCGAAAGCCTGTTTATTCCAAATCAGCAGAAAAATCCATCACCGCCAACATCCGTTGGCTCGACCGATTTTTCAGCCACTACAAACTCATCATCACCGTGTGTTGTGTGCTGGTGCTTGTGGCATCGCTTTCTTTAAGAACCGTGCATTTCGACTACAACCTGCTGAACCTGCAAACCAAAGGCACCGAAGCCGTTAAATATGAAATGCACATACTCGAAAATGCAGGTCGCTCGGCCTGGTCTGCCGCCATGCTCGCCGACTCGCTCGAAGAAGTGCGACAAAAAGAAACTCAACTGAAAACCTTGCCCACAATAGAAAATGTCGAAAGCATCACGGCGATGGTACCCAAACATCAGGAAGAAAATTTGCAATACGTCCGCGAAAACCTTTCGCCCCTGTTGAGTGAACTCTATGTCGAAGAAGAAGACGAGCCGTTCTCACTCAAAGTATTGACCAAAACCTTAAAACGCATCCGCTTTAAGTTGCAAGGCAAAGAAGATAAAGTTGCACAAGCCGCAAGAGAGATTGATAAGTTTTTGGAAACCCCCATTGCGCCGGAAGCAACAGAGAAAAAACTCGCAGAGTTTTCGGAGGAATTGTTTGTTGATTATCGCAGGCTGATGGCCGACCTCAAAAAAAATGCCGAACCGAAACTCGTAGAGATTTCTGAGATACCCAAAAGTTTGCGTGATAGATATATTTCTAAACAGGGGAAATATCTCATCACCATTTTCCCGAGTGTAGATATCTGGAACTTGGATGAGCGCAAACGTTATCTCAAAGACCTGCGCTCTGTAGATGCCAATGTCACCGGCAGTGCGGTGCATATGTTCAACTCCACACGGTTGATGACCGAAGGCTATATCGATGGTGGCATTTATGCCATGACCGCAATCATCATTTATGTTTTCATCGTTTTCAGAAATCTACGCACGGTTTTCTTTATATTGCTTCCTGTGATAGCAGGCTCAATATGGACGCTGGGAATAATGGAGTTGACCGGACTAAAACTCAATATGGCGAACCTCGTCATCTTGCCGTTGATACTGGGGATAGGGGTGGTGAACGGAATCCACATCATCCATCGTTACCGTGAAGAGAAAGATAAAAATTCCGTTGTCCTTGGCAAAAGCACCGGACAGGCGGTGATCTTAAGTTCGCTCACAACCATGATCGGTTTCGGCAGCATGATGGTCGCCGACCATTACGGCGTGTTCAGTTTAGGGCTTGTCCTCACACTAGGTGTGTTTTGTTGCCTCGTTGCCTCCATCACTTTCCTTCCTGCGCTCCTCAAACTTAGCACAGCGAAAGGCTGGTGCGTCTAGCCAGCGTGACACTGGACTCGATAGGTCTATTCCTCTTAAATCCCGCTTCTGGATATAAGTTTAAATGATCCCCCCTGATAAGGGGGGCTGGGGGGGTTGCCTTTTTAGCCCCCTCATCCCAGCCTTCTCCCTCTAGGGGAGAAGGAGTTATTAGGAAGTGGATATTAAATATTTCACCAAGCTCTAACCCATTACCAAAAATTCTTGAGCTTGTTTCAATATTTCCTCTCCCCTGGAGGGACTCAAGCCCGATAGTCTGAGGGCTTGATGGTTAAAAGGTGAGAGGGATTAAATGATCCCCCCTGATAAGGGGTGGTGGGTGATATCCTTCGATGAACTCAGGATGACAGATTAAATGATCCCCCCTGATAAGGGGGGCTGGGGGGTTGGGTGGTTGCCGTCATCGCGAACGACCAGAGGGAGTGTGGCGATCGAGCTTTTAAGGGGGCTGGGGGGTTATCGTTGTCACCCTGAGCAAAGTCAAAGGGCAAGGGAGTGTGGCGATCCAGCCATTGTGGTTTCTCTTTTGCCCCCCTGAGTTTATCGAAGGGGGGTGGGGTGTTTCTGCCAACCGCACCTGCGAGTTTGACATTTTCCACCTGCGTGTGTACCTTTGATCGGAATAGCTAATTTGTTTTGAAGAAAGTTAAAAATCCCCAAGAAACCAAACCTATCCATGCCCAACCTGACCCGTCTTGCAGAACTGGTAGAAACCTTTGACCGTAACCGAGAAGCTTATCTTTCAGGCAAATTCAATGAAACTCAGGTCCGTGTTGAGTTCATCAATCCCCTTTTCGAGCTTCTGGGATGGGATGTTAACAATAAAGAGGGCTATGCCGGGGCCTATAAAGACGTTTATCACGAAGATGCTGTAATGGTTAAAGGGGCTACCAAGGCTCCCGACTATTCTTTCCGTATCGGTGGCACACGAAAATTCTTTCTTGAAGCCAAAAAACC